>Ga0098074_1000826_pt1 | contig 18193 bp, 28 predicted proteins | sample 32_taG_FD_75064 | JGI IMG/M metagenome (GOLD analysis project Ga0098074, IMG submission 75064) | Marine viral communities from the Gulf of Mexico - 32_GoM_OMZ_CsCl metaG | ecosystem: Environmental > Aquatic > Marine > Oceanic | place: Atlantic Ocean: Gulf of Mexico | collected 2015-07-12
AGCTGACTGATTTGCAGTTCTGGAATGGGTTTGATACCGGGCTTACGGTCATCGAAAAGAACCTCATCTACAACATGGAGTTTGAGGTGATGACACGTAGTGCTGGCACGATGAAAGGTGAGTACCTTTTTACGATTGACAACTATCATCCTCACCGCAACGAACCTGACTTTTATTTTGCTGAGTTCCCTGATGAGCACAAGTCCCACAACATTGTGGCACTAGAGAACGGTCAAATTGGTGCGTATCCCAACAACCGTTGCCGCATGGTGGATCCATCGCTTACTAACCATGAGCTAAAGACACCAGACTTTAAGGTATCAACTCGATACTTTGATGTTGAGCACGCCCCTAAATGGGGTCGACTTGGTGAATGTGATGATTACTTTTGGAAAACACCCAATGAACCTGTATAATAAATAAGTTCCCCTTCTCTTTTGCTGGGGCTCAGTTGGCCGCTGATGCGCCGGGGACCCACTTGGCAAGCGCGAAGGCCTGGGGTGACTCGTTAGGCAGATAGCCTAGAAGGAGAGCCAAGATAGAGGTGCAGTCACTGTCTGGATACGCCTGGTTAACTCACAGCCCGATTGTCGGTAAGCCAGTCACACTGCATCCATCAATTAAAAGGGTACGACAAGGAACGTTGTATTAAACGAAGAGTCCCCTAGGCCACATCGTAGATTAACGTAGGTGGATACTCTCGCCCTATAACAAATCCGAGTAAATGCCTTATATTCAGTATACGAATAAAAGTCATGGATGACTTGGGCTGACGCCAAAAAGCGCATCGATAAAAATAGAAAGAAGCTGCTGGAGTACAAGCAGACTTTGCAGTGCGAGAAGTGTGGGTTGAATGATCACCGTGTCCTGGAGTTCCACCACGTTGGAGACAAGGATAACAACATCTCCAGCATGGTGAATCATGGCTATGCCTGGAGCAGAGTAGAGGAAGAGATTAGTAAGTGCATCCCGTTATGTTGTAACTGCCACAGGCTTGAGCACTGGGTTAGTTAACGGAAGAATAGTCCACCCGCTTCTGAGATACCTAACTCAGGAATACGTAAGGTACCAAAGGGAGTAGGGAATTTCCACCTGGAACCACGACGACGAGCAGCTTCTGCTCTAAGCAACTGCGGATTTGCGCTTGGACCTTGCGCGTTATATGCTTCAGGACTTTGTTGACGTTCTATAGATTGTTGTCGTTTAGATGGTTTAGCACTTCCACCTAATTGAGAAACAACAGTAACAGGATTTGCAACGCGTAAAGCACTGGCTGCTACTGGAAGAACAGCAGCAGTTGTCGCAGGTGCCAAACGTTGTGCAACGCCAAGACCTGCGCCAACTACCGGAGCTGCAACAATACCAGTTGCATATTCTTTTGCAGCTTGAGTAGCTGCTTTACGTACATCACCTTGTTCAACAGCTTGTCTAAACTCTGGATCAAATAACGGAACTGCACCTGTAAGATCAGTAGTTGCACCAACACCAGTGCGAATAGCTTGCTTAATACCAGGTAATGCCTTGTTATATCCTTCAGCAATTTTTGCATCTGCTGCTGCCTGCAATAAAACATCATTTGGTGTTCTACCACCAATATCAAACAGCAGGGATTCTGCGCGACGAGTAAATGCAGGTCCCTGTCTGGTATCAACATTTGCTCCTAAGTTTGCAGGGTTAAGGTAAACTCTTCCCTCCATTGTTGGAGCTGCTCCTGTAATACCACCTGAATAAGCATTACGCGTTTCGTCCAGACCACTTTCTAGTATTGCTGGCATATAACCAAGTCCTGTTTTATCTAGAGCGTTTGCCGCTCTAGATAATTTTATCTGGTCGTATATAGCATCAAAATCAAGTTGAGGACGCTCCCCAATTGTGTCTGTAATATTATTAACCCCCCTGGGATTTACATTTTCTAAAGCACTAAACACTCGTAGATCCCTTTGGAACTCAGGTGTATTTACGCTTTCAGCAAGACTTGGATTTCGTTCACTTAAACGTTTTAAATAACGTTCATAATCATCATCTACTTTTTCTCCTGTGTGCCATAAACGCATTTGCGCATCGCTTGCTTCTCTCAAAAGATTAGAACGATCAGTCCATTTTTCAGGAGCTTTGCGAATTTCAACTTGTTCTGGTGAATTATAAAAATCTTGTTCTGCTTTAATAGCAGCTTCCACTTTGGGAACTATTGGGGCCAATTGATTTTCAATTGATTTATTCCACAAAGTTTGATCAACAGAGGGAACTAAAGGAGCATTCATTAATGACAAATAGTTTCCAAATGGAATGCTATCACTTTTACCATAGCCACCAACAATGCCTTGTGTTATAGCCCTACTTGGGCCATACGTTTTATCAAAGAAAGCGTTCTCAAGATTTTTTCTTACTGCTCTGTCGTTTAAATCTTCTTTGCCAGTTGTGCTAAATCTTTTAAAGTTTGCATAGTTATTGTGGACTTGATCATAGAATTCACGTCCACGATCTACCATTGTATTGAATTCATTTTGAGTAATAGGCGGGCTTAAAAATGAACCAATATAGTTGGCGTCTCTAAATAAAGAGCTACCTTGCTTTGCTCCTCGTCTTTGAATAAGGGTTCTCCCTCCCATCCTGGTTGAGTTCCTTAAATCACGCATTGCATCATCAGTAACTTCAGCAGGACTGTATTGACTTCCAATTAAATATTGCTGAGTTAAATCTTCTAATCCAATATTTTTTGATTGCAAAGGAGAAGCGCCAGCTTGTTCTGCGATTGTAATTAATTCTTCTCCTCGTAAGGTATTGCCTACATTTGCAAAGTCATGCATTGCATCATGTATTTTTAATTCGTCTCCATAAAAACGACCTGTAGCAGGATTAAGAACAGGCCCTGGATCACCGCCAAAATAGTTCTGAAGGAATCGTTTTGAACGATCTTGAACTGTAACACGATCTTGGTTAATCCAATTAGTTCCTGGATCGGTAGTAAAATCAAACTCCCTTTGAAAAGGAGTGCCTACCATTTCTTCTCCTGCTAAAGCATTACCAAACCTATTTGAAGCTTCTGGAATGGGTACAGTCCTTGGATATAATTCATCAAAATTTTCTGTAGGCAAACTACTTGCAGGACCAGAATGCCTAATAGTTTCTATCTCATTTGTTATTGGATTAACAAATACCTCAGATATATTACGAGTTGGGAAATTAAGTTCTGCGGGTTTTTGAGCTGTTGTTTTATTACCAGTTACTGCTCGGTTATACAAGCTTTGCAATTCAGAAGAAAGAGGTTGACCTGTTTTAGCAGCGTTAACAATTGCCGCATTTAGTTTTACGCGTTCTGCAGGTGTTAATTCCATCAGTTGTTCCTCAACGTAGCTTTAATAAACCAAGCAGCCTTGAAGGCTTGACCACACAGCTCAGCCATGTAGTTCTGAATATCAATGGCACCAACCTTGGCGGCAAGAGGCTCCAACTTCTTGGTCTTCATACCAAGCTCTTCAAGGTTCTTGTAGTACACCGCAAGCATCTCATTGCCTTTGTAGCTGGTAACATGTTGGATACCAGGGCCAGCATCAGCTAACCCCTTGGCGCACATGGGCATTAAGTAGTCCATGCTGCGAATGAACTCACCCAACGTATCGAACTGTTCCAGATGAGCTTCGTATTGGTCTTTAAGGAAGCCATGCACCCCGAGGAAGTTACCCCCCTCGTAGTTCAGGTGAATGAGATGGGCTTGTGTTTGAAGTTCCTTGAGGTAGGAACAGAGGGAAATACACTGCTGGATAAAACCCCCAACATCACCATTCTTTGATTTACTCGGAGCCTTGGGTTTTGCTTGGGGCGCAGGAGTTGTTTGTAATGGTGCTGCTTCAGGAGCAGGAGCCATTTGAGGAGCAGGAGTATACATGGCCTTTTATTAGTGATACCAGTCTATCAGGTGGTTATTTCTTCCCAATCAATAGAAGCGTACCCCGTATCATTACTGACTTTTGATTTAACAACAAAAGTAATCTCAACGGGAGACGACGTGAAAGAATTACGTTGCAGCTGATACTTAAATAGATCTGCTGTAGTAAGTTCCACTGATGTAGAACCTTGGTTGGTAGCGGCTACATATCCTTGAGCAAGTATTGTTCCACCAGAAATTGATGTTCCACTAATGTTGTAATCGACGCAAGAACCTGAGTCAGTAGTCGTCCAAGTACCACCTGAAATAGTACCTCCTGCTACAACTTCCCAATTAAACACTGCGTTATTGCCTTGTCCAACAAAAGAAATTGCATTTGGAATGACAACAGCATCCAAGCGATTGGGCGATGTTTTTAAACGAATTGAGACCATAGGATAGGCAACACCACTGGTCGTAAAGGTATATGGGCTTGTAACAAGTGTTCCTGCTGATTTGGATTGCCCCCTTAATTCGTAACCACCTTCAGTAATAACGGTTGCACACACCTCTTTCATCGTTGCAGCAGCACTCAAAGTATCTAGTGCTTCTATCTCATAGCGCACAGGAAGTGCGGCTGTTGTCATGTAGGTGCTATCAATAATGTTGGCATGGTTGAAAGAATGGCAAACAATGAATTGACCGTCAATTACAAATCCAGCCCTAACGGTACCGACTCCAAGCCATTCAATATCAGCCCAAAAAAGCTGCGCTTTATCATGCTCAAGAGTATAACCAGACGTTCCTTTGCCCTGCAGCTTATCTCCATTCCAATTGTCTTGTGTAATAACAGTATCAACTACTGAACCACTTACACTTGATCGTTTAACAATTCCGTACGTATCCCCTGACTGCTGGAAGTATATGCCGTTGTTAGCACCAAAGTATCCAACCCGCTGACGCAAGTTGGTGTCTCCGGATGCCATGACAAAACTTGTCATGACCAAAAGTGATTTTCCAGGTTGATAAGGAAAGACCTTATTTGTTTCTCTGTAAACATAAGAACCTGATGTTGTCACAACATCAAGATCAATTAGACCTTGATCAGCATTAAACGTTGCCGTACCACTAACTGCAGTCGCCGTGTTCCAGTTACCGTTAACGGAAAAACGATGGCTGGAATCAAAAAGAGTTAGTGGTTCCGATACCCGTTGACGACCAAAAGCATCACCTGCTGCTCCTTCTGGTTTTGCAGTTACAGATAGAGGTTGTCCACTGATTGTGCTAACCGGAATACCAGATATTGCATCGATATATCCAGAGTGTCCGTTGCCAAGGTCATTGACGTAACGAATGGCTACCACTATTTTGCTGCAGTTTTTTTTATTCTACCAACAGGAAGAGTTGTGGTTAATGCTAAAATGTAAGCAAAGGAAAGCGGAAAGACAATGCCAAACGTATGGCAGAACAATCAACTGTATACCCACTACAAGGTTTCAACAATTAGTGGGGAACCTCTTGAGGTGTCTGGTACAACCACAGTTGCCTCAGGTTCTATTTCAATTAGTGGTACCACAATTACTGACGGCCGTTTAGAAACAGAACCGCTTGGTATTCCTGTTACACCACGCGTAATTACCGTAACTACAGGCAATACAAATACGGCATTGACTAGTGGCGTAAGTCGTATCAGCATGCGAGCTGCTGGCACAAATACGTTCTACAGCATTGGTTCTGGCTCTCAGACCGCAACATTAAGTGGTCATTTTATTGCGAATGGAGAACGTTTAGATATTGGAGTACCTTTGTCCAGTCCAAACTTAGCAGTGATTTGCGCCTCTGGTTCTAGTGGTGTTCTTTACGTTTCTGAACTTGGTTGATGAGAACGTTAGCAACAAAACAAACGGCCATTAATCAATACAATGGTCTTGGTAATCAGTTGTGGGATTTAAGCGGACAAAGACCCACTCTTGATTTACGTTTTGCTGAGGATCGTACGTTAGTTGACGCCACTACTGGGTCGAACCTAGTTAACTTCACCCGCGCCAGTAGTGGGACGTATGTGGGCAGCGATGGGCTGATCAAGACGGCGACAACAGATGAAGCACGGTTTGACCACAACCCAACGACGGGCGAGAGCTTGGGGTTGTTGGTGGAGGAAAGTAGGACGAATTTGCTGCTGAATAGCGCCACGCTTGCTACCCAGAATGTCACCGTTACTGCTATAGCCCACACGCTTAGTTTTTACGGCACAGGTACAGTCACGTTGAGCGGTGCGCATTCGGCCACCTTAGTGGGTACTGGAGCATATCCATCACGCGTTGCGCTGACCTTTACTCCAACGGCTGGTACGCTGACCGTCACTGTGAGCGGCACTGTGGAGTACGCAAACTTAGAAATTGGTGTTGGTGGATCAGGTGTATCTTTCCCCACTAGTTACATCCCTACAACTGGCTCTACTGCCACCCGCGCTGCTGACGTGGCCAGTATTAGTGGTAGCAACTTCTCTAGTTGGTTCAATGCAAGCCAAGGAAGTATTTTTAGCGATTCACGCATCATTCAATCTGCTACGCAAACGCAGGTTGTTTACCATTTTGATGGCGCCAACTACGACATCAGCCTTAGACAGCCTCAAGTCCTTGCGGACCAGTTCCGCGCCAACATTGGCAATCAGTTCACGCCTGCTCCCGGCACCGGAGACGCACTTTCTGCAGGCACGACCAAAGCAGCCGTGGCTTACTCGGGGACTGCAGGCCGCCTGCAGGTTGGCTCAGCCGGCGACAACGCCACGATGGCTGGAACTTTGGACGCTAGCCAATTATTTATTGGCAGCTTGAACGGCGCTACTCAGCTAAATGGAACGTTAAAACGCCTTGCTTATTGGAGCCAACGTCTTCCGAATGAAGTTTTGCAGGCAATCACCACCTAGCCCTCGTGGTGAGCAACGCTAATGACTGAAGAACTCCTCACACCCCCCACCCCCACGATGTTCCGGTTCCCGGATGAACCCACCTGGATTGCTGCAGGTTTAGCTGCTGGCATCTACGTCAAAGAGCCGGTGCTTGATGACGACGGTAATGAGACCGGCGAAGAACTTAAGTTTGTTGGCTACACCCATAGCTATGCCTGTGATGTGATCGGAACTATCTGCCGTGGTGGTGAATGGGATGAAGATGGCAATGAGATCACCCCGCCTAAAGTGCTAGAGGGCTGGCATTTGAATCTACGAGGAAATGCGCCAGATGAGTGGTTGCAGTATGTAGTGTGGCCGCAGAATCCGGCTAGGGTTTGGGCTTAAATTTTACGATTTTTTCTGTTGGTAATAAATGTTTTCCATTCCCCTGATAAATGACCGTAATCTCTTGGTTCAGTAACTGCAACATTTTCTGAACCACAAACATCACATGTACCCATGTGGTAAGTTGCACAGTAATGAGGCGGTCCAACATAAGAACCTTTTTTATACCAGGTGCCATAGTCCTGGCCACATTTATCACAAACCCAGGTTGGGTAGTCGGGATCTTTAAGGCGCGACATTGTTACAACGCAGCATGTCAACAAGTTGCTTGGCTTTATTGTATTCTTTTTCTACTGCATCCATGTTATCCATAGCAGCAGCATAGAAAGCTTTGTAGATTTCTCTACCAGACAGTTCGTTGGTAAACTCTGCAATGGTGTCAGCAAAATACTCTTGTGCTTTTTTGAATGACATCGTTTTACAGTAATCAGTTAGTTGATCAATACGACTTGCAAGCGTAGCGGTTGCGTTGGCAGTGTCGTGCATTTGTTCTCTCGAGTCTTTGGTGATCAAAGGCTTGTCCAATTCAGCAACAACTCTGTTTTTCTTGTACCACTCCTGCCAAGCAGTGATGACTTCAATGGGTTCGTTTGTTGTGTCCATGATAAATAAAGGACGCACCACTATGGTGGCACGTCCAAACGTAAGTGTCAGTTCATTGTAAACCTTAAGAAATAGGTTCGAGCAGACCCTCTTCGTAGATACGAACAGCCTCTAGCATTTCAAAGAACCGCTCACGCATGATAGGACCGGCTTCACGGATACAAAATTCTTGCCACAAACCAGCATACAAACCGTTGGTACGACCGGAACATTGGTACATGTGTTCCATGAAGTCTGCTTTCTTTTGCTCAGAGATAACATCCCAATTGCGAAGTTGCTCCTTAAGCCAAGGCGTATCAAATGCGCCAGCGGTATTGAGCTTTGTTACAAGGTTGTCAATCATTGAATCCAAGATTAGTAAGGGTCGTGGCAATACCCTCTACATGAGGGAGTTCAAATAATAGATCATGTAGATCGTCCTGAAGTGCTTCGGCAATCTTGTCTACTGTTTTGCCGCCAAAGGAGTTGTACTCCACCTCAAGGTCAATTGCAAAAGACACTGTGAGTTTGGTTGTGTAAACAGGTTCCATTCCTTGATTGAAGGGTGTCAATACCTTAACAGGAATTAGTCCCGAAGCAAACGTTCCAAAGAATGTGTTTGGTTTTGCTGGTAGTAACCAAGCCGTTCTTGGATGATCTGGTAATAGTTGATTGCCGCATCAACCATCTCAGTTGGGTCCATGGACGAGGCAAGGTTTTCATTGGCAAGCATAGATGCTGTCAAGATGACAACAGCATGCTCCATCTTGGAACCAATCGTCGCAGAAAGCGGAGTCCCATCGTTGGTAAACCCAGCAATTAACTTGTTCAGATGGATGTCCCCGCCCATAAGACTCCTATTACTTTCTTTATTGTATGTCTAGTTATTTACCAGACTTTTCCCGCTGGATCCAATACCAGTAGGCATTACACGCATTCTGGTGAAAGCGTTTGCCAACAAGAAGCTTGAGCTTTCTTTGCTCAAGGTCTTCGTACTCACTCATGTGATAGTCCAGAACTTTGCCATCCTCCATGAGCATATCCATCTGTAGACCATTCATCTCCAGTTGGAGATCAAAGTCTTTGATGGCATGCTCATGACAGCTCATCTTGATACGTGCGTCTTCATCATTAGTCGGCGCTGGAATCTTCTCGTAAAAGCTCGGCTGGATATTCGGATGCTGCCAGTTCCATCCTTGGTTCTGAGAAGATTCGCTTGGATCGCACAGAGTATTCTTGTTTGACTTTGACCCCGTCGGGGAGGTGTTGACCTTCTTGATAGGCGCTGCGTATGGCATCGAGATTAGGGAGGACTTTAGTGATTGTTTTGGGTTCAATCCTTTCGTCAAGGATGTCTCCTGACATTGAACGTAACACAACTCGTTTAGTTGTGGTGACTTCTTCTGTAATGCAGTACAGCTCTCTTTCTTTAGTGTGCCAAAACTCTGGGTCCGTGGAGATTTCGACTGTGAGTTCCTTCTTTTTAACAAGGGTAAACTGATAGTTACGGCCTGTGATCTTGTTCGTATCCACTGGAAGGACACGACGCAAATAATTTAGCAGACCCTTGAGGGATTTGAGCTGGGCTTCGTGATGACGTTTGGCTTGCGTAATGAGATCACCTTCTTTCTTGATGCGTTCCAAGGCATCTTCATGCGCTGCCATTGCGTAATAGATGCGATCAACCTTTTCTGACCGTAGGTTGGCACAAGTTTCCAGCTCCGCTTGAGCCAGCTCCTGGGACTCAGGAGTAAGTAAAGGCAGTGATTGCTCAAGAGCACGGTAGTGTTCGTACAGCTTAATGATGGAAAGTTCTTTGAGTTTAGCTTGTGTGATTTGAGTTGTCATTGTTTTGAAGGAGTTTGTGGATGTCTGATTTGATTTTGTTTAAAGCACGAAAATCACTAGCTGACTTGGATGTCACTAGTCTTACACCACTGTGGTGAATAAAAATCAAATGCTTCCTTTGACGCATAAGCTTGAAACCATATTGCTCCACAAAAGAAACAATGGTTTTCATTCGGTATCCACTAGACATGTCAACTAGAGATTGTTTGAAAATTAGATTGGATCTTGTTAAGCATGTAGGTCAGCAGCATACCTGCCGCTGCCCAAAGTAAATCTTTCATCACCGGAAGTAGGGTGGCAAGCAAGGTTTCGAACATGAGTTGAGATTGGGATGGGTGGTCAGTTTTACGTCATGACCAGGACGGCGTTCCTGCCGCCCTGCAGAGTCAGTCTACCTTGTCATCGAGGGTCGTGGGAATACCCTCAAGACCTGCCGTGGTAACAGTGATTAAGTTACTGATGTAGTGGGTAAGAGCTTCCACCTTGACATTGACAGCCTGTACCTCCTCCATAATTTCTTCCCGTGTGGGACTGATGTTATAGAGGTCACTATCCTTCAGGGCTTCAGGGTTGTTTCCCTTCTGGTAACGACGGCAATCATCGTTAGCCGCATAAACAGTTTCTTGGTAGATATCCAAGATCGTTTTGAAGTCTACATGCCCAGCTCCTTCTTCATTAAGGATGTTACAAGTTTTGAGGTAGAGCTTGGCAGCAGAACGAATGTTCTTATCAAAGAACTCTTCGTATTGTTCGAAAGGAAGACCGTAGGTGTCAATTGCCATGATCGGATAAAACAGAGTTACAAGCAGAACGCAACGCAGTCAGTATAAAGTCTTCTTGTCCTTTAGGGCCAAGGCTTGTCCAGTACAAAAGATCTGGATCCTTTTCATCCCATTCAATGTGGATGGTCATGCTGCCATCCTCTTCTTCTACACAGTCCATATTAAGTTTGTACACCCAACTTGGATCAGCATAAGCCTTGGCAACAACTTGCTTACTAATAGCATCTTCAGCGTACATCTTCAGAACTTCTTCTGCATAAACTTCATAGTCCATCTTAAGTTCAGCGCCAAGCTTAACGAGTTCCCAATGCAAATCATCAGGAATCTCAAGGTGGTAGTTGTGGTGTTCGCGTCGTTTCATTGGTGATTGCATAGCAAGTTGACGGGGCTTTTAATAATCATTGGTAACTACTTGCCCCAGCGGGCGAGTCGGAAGTCAGTCATCGCTTCGCCTCCCGCTCAAGATCGCCAGCGATCTCTACGGAAGCCCTGACGCGGACGTTGCGTTTCCGAAGCCATGCTGCAACCTCATGGATTACATCTTGTGCGAAAGGTTTGCAGTCGTCGCCAGGGCGTGACTTGCTTACAATTTCCGCGATTTTCCAAGCCAGCAATAAAACCAATCGTGACTCAGCCAACGGAAAGACCTCCATTGCCTTGTCAATTAGATCATCAAGCTGTTCTGTACCGGAGAAACTTGTTCCGTTTACATCCAATCGGTGCGATGGGCGGTATTCCTCCATGGTTTCAACGTTGAGCCACTTAGAACCATCTGTACTAAGTACAAGGGCCTTCTGTCGTTTGATCCATTGGTAGCGGTCTGCGTCAGTCATGGGCTTTAAGTTCGGCGGCGATGCCGTCAAGCCGTTGCGGCATATGGCTTGGATTAAAGTACTCTTCATCTGCGTACTCATCACGCAACACGGTTGCAGCAGCCTCAAGGGCGGCGGCGGCGAGAGGGCGGGCACGGATTATTTCGCCTTGAAGCTGAATGCAAGCAGCCAAGGCGTTATCAACTGCAATTGCAGCGGGTGAGAGTTCAGTCATTTCTTTACAGCAGACTTGAGTTGTGGTAGAGAAGCTCCAGGGAATGGGACGTAACCTGCAGCCATCATATTGAAAAACAGATCCCATGCATGGTGCTGTGTGAACACTTCTTTTGGCATGTAGCTACGCCAGTGAGTGAGCGGTGCCTGCGCCCCATACTTAGTGTGAAGCAAGACAAAGCGACCATCACTGGTGGAATCAGTTGGAGGTGCGTACCACCAAGCGACACACTTTTCTGGTGCGCTACTAGGGATTGCATTACGAACTTCCGTGCGCTTGCAAAGAAGCTCTCTGTACTTATTGAACCACGTCAGGTGGATGCACCATGGTCTAAATCCTTGGATCTCTTCTTGGAAAGAAGATAGGTTACCGAGTTGACGTTGAAAGGACCCACATGAGCAGCTAGGTTCGCTAAACATCTGCTTTTGTTCTGTGTTGCTGTCCAGCTCAGACTCCATATCAATCGCCCGATCCGGAAGCCGCATCCCGTCCGGTGCAACCAGATGGCCAATGTCCGTTTGGTCAGATTGAAGGAGGGTTGTGATCTTTGTGGGATCTGATACGTGTATAAATTTGTCGGCCCAGTGCTGTTGTAGTTTTGCATTGGAGGTCAGGTGTCCGAGTGCGTGTGAGTAATGCCAGCCCTTAAACAGAATGTAAGCATTGTTATGCCATACACTAGGGCCACGATAATTAGGACCAAGGTAAGAAAAGAAATCTTTGAGACGATTAGTGTAGTTGGTAAAAGCTAGCTTGATTACCTCCCGTGGGAAAGCTTGCTGGCTACCATCACGACGCACCACGATGCAATTGTCATCTCGCAAATAAATCCCAACAATTTCGGTGTCATCAAAGTCCTGGAATGAACGACAAAGATTAGTACGGCTGTAGATGGAAGCCTGTGCCGCGTTAAGTTCAAGGAGGGTTTCAGTCATGGGTTGAAGTGGTGTGGTGTGAGCAGAGGATACCACAGGCGCAAGGCCTGTGTCAAGCAGTTGTAATTGTTAATACAATCAGTTGGTTTCAAATGGTTTTAAATACGGAAGTAGGATAGGACAAAACAATTTGATAACATGTTGAAATTCGAGATGTCACCAGAAGATTCCTTCTGGCAAGAAAAGATGATGCGACAAATCAATGATTGTAATTCAATAAGTGAGTTAAAAGAAATAGCGACCTTGCTGACCAAGATCGCTACACAACGTCAGATGGCAATCAAAGGATTAGTAGCTGATGCAATGGAGCTTATGCAAGAGAATTACTCACACAAGCTCCCAGTCATCAAAGACTAATCACAAGCTGGAATCCTCACCAGTCATTGGATCACGTGCAGGCAATGCCTTGACATCAACTGCGTCTGTGGCCCGAGAGACAGGCAGGATTTCAACCCCTTCTTTGATACCGTAAGCACCACCAAGCTTCTGTGCATCCTGCCGTGCATGCTGGTTGATGTAATCACCGAACATCTCCTGGAACTTCCAGGTTGATTCGCGATCTTCATCAGGGATGCTGAGGCGATTAAGAGATGCAATCGCTTCATCCTGATTGCTGTAATCAGGAATATCAAACGATTCGATAGCACAGATCTCTACGTTGTTGGCACCACGCATCTCATTAGCAAGTACGGGTGCAAACACTGTAGTGGCATAAAACTTTTCGTTAAATGCCAGAGGTACTTCGGAGTCCAGTGCTTTGCTTAGACACTTGGACATCTCTTTCTCATACAGCTTCACCTTATCAGATACGTCTGTACCATTAAGACCCTTCAAGGTAAGGACCATGGGAATCTTGTGAGCACGCTTGTTATCTGCCGTCAAAAGATAGACGAGATACTTAGTGCGCACGCTGTACTTACGCTTGTACATCTCACCTTTGCTATTGGCAAGATCAGAAGCCAGCTTGTCGTTATCAAACATTTCCTTGACCTCTGGATGATCAAAGGTTCCGATCGTCTGTCTCATTCCTGTGGCTTCCTCAACCATGAGGGGAGAACGTAAAAGGATTTGCAAACGAGGCTGAATGAAATTGAGTCCTTCTTCAATTGAAGTGTTGGGAGCCATACCAAAAGTTTGCTTGTAGTCCCAGATAACTGAACCCTTAGCAAATTGATCTTCAGTGGCGTTCCATCCACAAGCATCAAGGTCTGACTTCCGCACGAACCAACCTCGGATCTTTGACTTGTTAAGAGGTTGGAGTGTGACGAGGTTTTGGTACCCCGAAACAAATTCTTTGGATTGAAAAAGTTTGAAAGAATCAAGGTTTCTGGTTGCAAGCGCAGATGTTTTCTTGGTGGTCATGGCAGAAATCATGGTTGGTTCTTAGTCAAAGGCAGGCCTTTTAACGTCTTACCAGAGGACGGGAAGTCATTCTACTTCCGGAAGCTCTTCTTGCTGAAGAGGTAACTCAACAGTTAATCCTCCTTGATACAACTCAAGGTATTGCCTTGAGATCTCATGCATCCGCTCGATGATATTCAACTCGAGATGTCCAACACCACGCATGAAATTAATGAACTCATCAATAATTTCGTCAGTGGCAATACACTGGAACTCGTGCAGGACTTTACGTTTCCCATCTTCATAAAGAAGAGTGAATTGATCTTCGGGTTGAGTTGACATCAGAAGGGACGCTCTTCGAGATCAGGATTGGAATTGTATTGACCAGGTAGATCAGGCAAACCGCCACCAGAAGCTTGAGTCCAGGGATCTGGCTCCTCTTCTGCAGTGCGACCGCCCCATAGACTAACAGGCTTGTCATCGGATGCCACAACAGAAGATGAAGAAGTTGTGGAACCCTGACCAGGCTGAGCCTTGGGAGCCAATGTTAAGTTTGTTAACTGGATCTTAGTGTTAGTCCGCTTTTCTTTTGTTTCCTTATCGTACCAACCATCCGTAACCAAACGCCCTTGGATCGTAAGACCCACACCTTTACGCGTGAAGTTAACAAGTAACTCAGCATTGTTTAACTTATCTTGCGCAGAGTTCATTGCGTAGAAGTTAAACAGATCAGCTTGATTGCGACCCGTAGACACAGACAATGTCTGGTTACAGATCATCAATCCATCTGCTGTAGTTTTAAATGCACGCGAGTCGTCTTGATCAATGTCCTTTACACATCGTCCCGAGAGGATGACCGTGTTAAAGATGGGGAACTGTTCTGTAACCGGAGCAATAATTCCTCCATGCAACGAAAACGTTCTTGACTCGACATCGAAACGTAGCTTTGCGCCGTGAATGTAAATGAGGGATCCCTTTGGTGCGTTGGCAAAACGCTCACCAGATTTTCCATAGAGATTGAGTTCGATTGGGGTTGGGTCTTTCTTGCCTACTGCAGGCAGAAGCAAATTGCAACGCAATGCGGTGGAGGTGCTACTGATGTAAACCTCACGAGGTACTTCGGTTGTTTGAGCACAAACGCTGACAAAGTTCATGTGTTTGAAAGTAGATGTGTAAGACAGTTTAACGTCATGCCTAGGACGATTCCCCTAGTGGGTTTCGGACCAGTTGGATCCTACACGAGAATCTCCTTCTATAGGACAACGGAACCCAAAGAATTCCTGAGCTTGCGGAAAGGCAAGCATGGCTTGTTCACGGATGGCTTCTGTGTGTTGAGGTGGACAGGTTAACTGGATCTCATCGTGCACCATCAGGAGTTGCTCCCAATCCTTGCCATGAACCAAGCCAAGATTCTTTTCAATGTTGTCGTGAACGAAGACAACAACTTGCTTCATAAGGATTGCACCTGCTGATTGCAACAGAACATTCAATCCTTTGAATGCAGAACGACAATAAAGAATACGTCGATCCAAACCAATCAAGTGATTGTACTTCCCAATGTTGTTTTCAATTTCATTCTTTAAAGTTTTAAGTGCAGGCACACCTTTCATGAATGAATTGATTGCAGTTCTTCCGATATGACGTAGAACTTCTTCATTTTTTGTATTCGGGGCGATAATTGTACCAGCCTTGAGATGACCTGCTCCATAAAGTACGGCATAAAGTAAACGCTTAGAAATATCTCTTGTCTCAACACCAAAACGTTCTTGGTTGTACACATGGATATCGATCTCTGGATTAGTAACAACACTTGCGTATTCACCGTCATCACACAGAGCAAGATAACCAGCAAGACACCGTAGCTCTAGAGCTTTGGCATCAATACCAATCATGTCCCATCCTTGGGGCGCATGAAACAATGACCGACATTCTTTACCGTAAGGTGAATAGCCCGCTGGAACTTGACCCATGTTGGGGTAGCGATGAGCACAGCGACCAGTGATGCAACCATTAGTAATAACGTCACCGTGCATTCGACCAGTATCATTATTAACCAGCTTGAGCCAACCGTTGTTCCCATCGATGATTTGACCAAGACGTTTGGAGACAAGCATATATTCTGCCAGAGGTTTAGCCTCTTCGTATGGCAGTTGCTCTAATACTTCGTCATTAACAACTGGATTTCCTTTTTCAGTTGTCTTTTCAGGGACCCATCCGTACTTGCTCTTGAGGCGAGCAGCAATTTGGTCACGAGATCCAGGATTGAATTCTTCGTATCGGACTTTTTCAAACGGAACTCCTTTGACATAACCACGCTTGGTGTTGTTGACCTTGGGGGTGAACCAAGATGTGTGTTTGATAGGCGGAAAGATTTCTTTTAGTTTGTTCTCCAGTTCTTCTTGTTTTGTTCGTAAACCATCCACGAGATCAAGAGCTGCATCCACATCAAAAGGAACACCTGCTCTAATTTGTCTGTTAATCGCCAAAGCAAAGTCATGCTCCAACTTGAGCGCTGGCTCCGGGTAGTTTTGTTTGGTGATGTGTTCCCAAAGTTTTGTCGTGACCACAACGTCCTGGACGCAGTAGTCCAACATCTCTTGAGAATATTCGGAGAAGTCTTTGAAGCTGATCTTATGATCGGCCAAGCGCCATCCCCACGCCTTAAGTGATGCGGATCCACGTAGGTTCTTTGGAACTTGCGGATATTGTTCTGTGTCAAGGTCATAGAGAACTTCCTTGGGCCAAACGAGTCGTGTGCAGACGAGTGTGTCAATGATGCGTGTTTTGCTGGCAAATGAATGCAGCTTTTGCAGAACAGGAATGTCGTAGAAAAGAATGTTGTGACCGATCAAAACATCAGCGGTTGCCAGATGAGCAAGAGCATCAGCAATGCGATCAGGCCCATAGTTAAAAGTTTGTTTTCTGTTGATGTCATAGACAACAATGCAATGTACCTTGGTTACTTTGTCATAAAGACCATCGCTCTCGAGATCAAATACAAGAAACTTTTCATTTGCGGAACTGGGCTTCATCGCAAACTTGGAGCTCTTTACAGGCAAGGTCTTCATCATTGTTGTTAATCCAGGTCAAGATCTGTTGTGCACCCGCACGATACGGATGAGAAAAGATCTTGCTTAATGCCACTTCAGAGTCTAGTGGGATTAACTCAAATTGATTGGTTGAACTATTGGCGGTAACGGCGTGAGGTTCGCCCCACCGCCAACAAGCAATGATATAAGACATGGATCAGATGAAAGTCAGATAGATGATATCTGATTCCACCCGATCCGCAAGTGTCTACAGAATCATTTCCGATTCTTTTTGTTGTAGCCAACGAAACCACCTTCCTTCTTGCGTTGGGAGATGGCTTTACCCGCATCCGATCCAGCCCTCTGGGACCCATGGACCAAGAGTGCGAAGGACTTATCGCCAAGACAATGGCTGTCATCGTGGTCTATCTCAAGACCAAGCTCTGTGGCTTGTTCTTCTGTATAGACAACGTGAGCAACCCTGGTGTAAACCTCAGGATACTTGTCGATCAAGTAGTCGAGTGTCCCACCGTGAGATGCAGTGAGATAAAAGTTGGATGGGATCATGTCACGTAGGTTGTACCACATACCAAGAGACTTGGTGAATGCGTAGAACTTTTGTTGCGGGCGACCTTGAGCAACCATGATCCAAGCCTTGAGATAGTTTTCAGTCCAGAAGTCACCGCTCTCATGGATACGCACCAGATCTTTTGGTGGTTGTGCTGAGAGTGAAAGGTCAATCAGATCACGCATCAACACAGCTTGGTTCCCATTGGAATGAAGAGCTTCACGAAGCAAATCCCAGTTGTGCCAACGTGCTTCACGAACAGTAGGCCTGGTCTCTGCCATAGCAGCAAAGCAACGGAAGTCCCATTCTGCTGTCACACCTGTGTACTGAGGCAGGTCAGTGATCAAACCTGTAGTGCGATCAGCAAATGTCTTGCACACACCTGCGTGTGGACAGGCATACCCAGCAGGCAGGCTAAAAATCAAACGATTCTTGAGCTTACCGTTACCGGTGGAAAACTTGAGGAGTTTCATGGGTTGAGTTGAATGATAAGCAGATTTAATGAATGAGTTTAAGGACATCTCAGGTCCATATTCCTGATCGGGAATGCTAGTGAAGGTGACTACTGACCCCAGCGGGCAATGCAAGCTTCAGCGAACGCGGCCATGCTTCCGCTTTCGATTACATCAGTGACTGTACGCTCATCGTTGTCTGAGCCCCACCACCAAAGGCAGAACTCATCAAGTTCGTCAACTGTAAAGATCCGTGGTTGATCAGACATAGAAGTGGTAATGACTAAGTGAGTTGAACGTTGTGTTACATGATGAACGACATTATACACATAAAGCGTCGTATACTTTCCGTATCAATAGATACTAAAGCAATGACGTTAGTGTATCGCGGTTGCAAGTACAACCAAGAAGAACAAGCCAAGAAGGACCAAGCCTGGTGGAACTTA
>Ga0098074_1000828_pt1 | contig 18182 bp, 15 predicted proteins | sample 32_taG_FD_75064 | JGI IMG/M metagenome (GOLD analysis project Ga0098074, IMG submission 75064) | Marine viral communities from the Gulf of Mexico - 32_GoM_OMZ_CsCl metaG | ecosystem: Environmental > Aquatic > Marine > Oceanic | place: Atlantic Ocean: Gulf of Mexico | collected 2015-07-12
ATTCAAGTTTATCTCGATGATAGAATTAATTGTCGTTGGAATTTATGCCTTTAAGAATGACTGGAACCAATACCTTCTTCCTTTTTGGTATTTAGAAAATAAAATTCTGGCTATTATAGGATGGAGTTTATTAATTCTCTCGCTAATTGTAGTTTGGATTGCTCAAACACACATGGCCAATTCATGGCGAATAGGTATTGATAAAGAAAATCGGTCAGAGTTAGTTACATCCGGTTTTTTTTCAATTTCAAGAAACCCCATATTTCTTGGAATAATGATAGCGAATGTAGGGCTGTTCTTAGTTCTTCCAAACGCATTCACCTTACTTATTATTTCACTTTCCACACTCAGCATTAACACCCAGATTCGATTGGAAGAAGACTTTTTAATGTCAGAGTTTGGAACAGATTATGAAGCCTATTGTAAAAAAGTTAGACGTTGGATTTAAAAAAATTAAACAATTCTTGAGGGCTAAAAATAAGTGCTAAATCCAAACATAATGGATGCGGAACGTGACTTTTCATTGAAGAAAATGTCTGTATCCCACGAATAGCGATAATTTAAGCGAAGGACAGTCTGACTCGAAGGTCTGAAACTTATAGCTGGAGTAATTGAAATTCGTTGATCACCAATATTTGTATTAGACTCATTGAATGTTCCGATGTTCCAGTCAACGTAATCAAATCGTGCCGCAATATTCAAAGATGCGTTTTCCCAATCTAATATTTTTCGTCTAATTATTGGTTGAACAATATCTATAAACGCACCAAATTGTTGGTTTCCATATTGTTGAGTGTAGGTGTTTGGAACATCTACTAAAATGTATGATGCTTCTCCAACAAGATAAGTTCCAGATTTTTTTATGGTCGAATTAAAATCAACTGAAAAAACGTCAAGTCTTCTTTTGCTGTCAACGATTAAACCTTCCATTTTGAATGTATTATACACTCCACCCATATAGGACACACCAAGTTCACCAATTTTTCTGTTTTTTATAGCTAGTTTCCCGGAAAGAAGAGGTATTCCATTGTTACTTTCTTCGAACCTATTTCGATTTTGCTTTGATGCAGGCAAATAAGTTTTATTTTCTTCATTGTCAATTACGCTATCATCAAAACCATTTGTTATATACACTTCATAGCCCGCAATCCAATTTCCAAAATGAGTCTTACCGTATAAACCGAAACCTACATTTGACCATGTCGCGGGAAGCAATTGTACGGCTTCATCTGGACGCTCAATAAATTCCCACTTCGGACCATCATGATTCTGATTAAATCCACCTATTGGATTCATGACTATTCCACCTCTAAAATTTAATAATGGAAAAAGAGTGATATCCATTGCTGCGAATTCTATTCCTATTTCCTTAGTACCATCTTCGAATTCCAATTCAGCCAAAAACTTAATTCTTTTGTAAATAGAAGCAGACATGAACATTGTTAGCCTTCTTGCTTGAAATGATAATCCTTCGGATACACCATCTGTGCTTGAATAAATAGAATTGGCTTCTAAGTAACCTCCAATAGCTACAGGAACTTTTTTAAATTTTAAAAATGGACGATCATAAACCGCATCCATATTTAAATTATTTTGTGTTGAATCCGTTGGAATTCTGTTCACAATTTTCTCCTCTTGTGCGCTCCCAAATATCGGAATTACCATGAAGGTAACAAGGATTATTAGTTTAGACATCGTGTATATATATGTTCTCATTATCAGTATTAATTTCAAATGTTTTTAAATTTTCTTCTGCTGGTCCTTCTAATACTTTGCCTGTAATAGAAAATTCACTTCCATGGCAAGGACAAGTGTATATTCCTCCTCCAATATTTAACTCACATCCCTGATGAGTGCATTTCATTAATGAAGCAATGTATTTATCTTTGTCCAGTTTTTGTAAGCAGATTGGAAAGCCATCATTAGTATTGCTAATTAATACAAAGGACCGATTGATTCGTTTTCCGTTTTTGATTTCCCAGAATTCTGATTTTTCGACAATCAAATTTTCTCCATCCTTTTTCGCAATCGCGTAATGAGTGACTTGACAAGATTGAATGCTCGACGCTAGTAGTGGAGCACCAACCATGGAATAACAACATGTTTTTAGAAAATTTCTACGTTCCATTTCACAAAGATTCTAAGAACTTAATTAATTGATTCTTTTGATTTTCAATCAATTGATTATACAATGATCTGGACTGACTTGCTTCACCTCCGTGCATTTGTATCGCTTGTTCAATGCTCAAAGCTCTTCCATCATGCATTAAATAATACTGACCACCTTGCGACATTTTAGAAAGCCCTAATCCCCATAAAGCAGGAGTTTTCCATTCAGAAGCAAGTGCAAATCCTTCGGTATATCCATCATTCAATTCTGACCCCATATCATGAAGTAATAGATCTGTATAAGGATGAAATTCTTTGTACGAAAGTGGAGCAATAGGTGAATATCCAGTTTGCATAGATGGAGTATGACACTTAGCACAGTTGATATCATTAAAGAGATTTTTTCCAGCAATAACGTCTGAATCTTGTTGGTTTCTTGGAATTGGTGCCTTTAGTGTCTTCAAATAAAAGACGACATCATGTATTGTTTGAGTGCCTACTTCTGGATCAATTTCTTGACCACTATATACATCAATTGGCTCGAACAATGAAGTGATACCCATATCTTGGTTATAAGCTCCAGACGTTTGGTGTAATAAATCGTAAGCAGCTCCCTTTTTTCCAAAACGACATATGTATTTACTTCCATTTGGAATTGAATTTGGCCTAAGAGTTACATATGAAGGAATAGTATTGTAATGCACTCTTCCACTTATACCATCACCATCAATATCATTTGGATCGGCTAACGCTAAGAGGAATGCATCTTCAACGGCATCAAGAAAACCTAATCCAGTAACAGCAGGAGCGATTAATGAAGTTTTTGGTGCACCAAAAGGCAATTGTTCAGGCGTGTAACCTGGTATTGCTTTGTGTTGTAGTTGTGGACCACCAAAATTTAAGAAAGTATTTCCTAATGTGTCAGCTTGTCCAAATCTTACAAATTGCACAAAGGGTGTGCCTTTTCCATCTCCAGCATGACAACTTGCGCATTGATTTGCGACGAAGATAGGTCCAAGTCCAGTTGAAGAAGTAAATACCTCTCCAAATGCATCATCACCATTATTGAATTGAATAAGTTGAGTTGCGGTTAATCCTTCAATAGGCCCATCCAATACTTCCGCATCTCCGGGTTCACTAGGCATGATTTTCTTGCAACCATAAATGATAGTAACTAAAATAAATACCAAGAATAAGAACGAGTTTATATGTTTCATTTTGAGTAAAAATTAAACACAAAACTAGTAAAAAAGTTAGATAAGGCTAACAATTGTGATTAGACAGGTAAAAATTTATGCAATTCGTTAGGGATAATGAAACAGGAAAAGCGGTCTTGATATAGTATTGGCTGTATCAGTAGAAGAATAATATCAGGAAATTACCTTAAAAAATGATCTATGTAGGTTTAATCCAAAATTGGAACGCGTAATCCTTTGTTGCAATTATCATATCGTTAAAATTTCAAGCTATTTAACTTTTCTTTTATAAGCTTCTCGAAGGGATCCCGACGATTAAAAACTCAAACTTAATTCAGAATTATCAAATAACTTTGTCTCATGAAAATTTTAGTAGTTGAGGACGAATCAGATTTATTAAAAAGTATGCTCTCGTACCTGAAAGATGCAGATATAACTGTTATTGGAGCTGAAAATTTATTTAATGCAGAAGATAAACTTCTTTCGCACCAGTTTGAGGTTGTTATATTGGATATTACTTTACCCGATGGAAATGGATTGGAATTAATTAAGCGAATTCGAGATACGCAAGATAATTGCGGAATATTAATTGTTTCAGCTAAGAATTCATTAACAGATAAAATAATTGGATTGGACTTTGGTGCGGATGATTACATAACTAAACCATTTCATTTGACCGAAATACATGCACGAGTTCGTGCAATTTGTAGAAGAAACTCATTGAGTACCGATGACATTTTAATTTTCAACGAACTTGAAGTAAACCTAAAAACGGTTCAATTTTTCATCCATAAAAAGGAAGTCGAGTTGACGAAAAAGGAGTTTCAACTGATTTGGTTTTTCATCACCAATAAAAATAGAGTAATTACGAAAGAAGGAATTGTTCAGCATCTTTGGGGGGATGGATTAGAATACGCGGATAATTTTGATTTCATCTATACGCACATAAAAAACTTACGAAAGAAAATAGTTGATGCCAACGGGAATGACTATTTAAAAACAGTTTACGGATTAGGTTATAAATTTACAGATCAATGAAATTATTTTCAAAAGCCAATCGCTATTTCGGTCTTTCAGTACTAGTCACACTGATCCTATCAAGCTTTTTAATTTTTTACGGAATCACCTATTTATTTCAAATAGAAGCAGAAGAAAAATTAGCAGTCGATGAATTACGATTAATTGAGTTGATTAAGGACAATAGCCACACACCATCTCTTTCGCCATTTTTTGAAATTAAAACCATCGAAACCAATAATGAAACTGCCCCTAAAATAAAGACAATTGAACTCTTCGACCCATTGGGAAATGAAAATGAGCAATACCTAGAGCTATCATCGATTCGCAAAATCAATGGATTATATTACAGCTTAAAGGTACGCCATGCTACGGTAGAATCAGAAGAACTTATGTTTGTCGTCATTGTTTCTTTTTTAGGAATCATGCTGATTAGTTTTATGATTCTCTTTTTTATAAATAGAACTATTTCGCTCAGATTATGGCGTCCATTTAATTCAACACTGGAAAAATTAAAGGCCTTTTCATTAGAAAAAGAAGAGCCGATTCAAGCAACAAAAACAAATATTATTGAATTTGATTTACTCAACGAATCATTAGAAAAGTTTAGTTCTAAACTCATTCAAGACTACAAAAGTTTAAGAGAATTTACCGAAAATGCATCTCATGAAATTCAAACACCACTTTCAGTTATTTTATTGAATTTAGAAGAGACATTACAATCAGAATTGGATGAAAACACATCTCAAAAAGTGTATGCCTCATATCAAGCAGCACTGCGATTATCAAGACTAAATGAAAAATTATTGTTGTTAACTAAATTAGATAATCAACAATTCAACGCAACAAAAGAGGTTGATGTTTTAGAAGTTATAAAGGAGATTATCCTTGAGTTCACTCCATTGTTTCATGAAAAATCTATGCAGATTGAAACAGATTATAGAAAGTCTTTTTATGCATCAATGGATAGTTGGTTGGCATCAATATTAATTTCAAACCTTATTTCCAATGCTTTAAAATATGGTGATGAAAAAGGTAAAATCGAGATTTCTGTAGATGAGGATAACATTAAAATCGCAAATTCTTTGTCCTCTCAAATCAATGTCGATAAACTTTTTGAACGTTTTCACAAACAAAATACCAAGAATGATTCATTAGGTTTAGGCTTATCTATATCCAAGAAAATCGTGGATACAGCGAATTTATCAATTCAATTAAAAGCCGAGAATAATTCATTCATTGTTGAAATATCAAAAAAATAAGGTTACCAGTGGTTTCTTCAAACCAACTTCAGATTTGAGCTTTAAACTTGTATCATACATTTAAAAATGATAACATGAAAAGATTAAATCTATTAATGACATTTGCCATTGGAATGGCACTCGTTTCTTGCGCTCAAGATGGCGTTTCGAATGAAGTTAAAGCAGCATTCGACAAAAAATTTCCAAATGCAACAGCTGTAAAGTGGGAAAAAGAAAATGACACCGAATGGGAAGCAGAATTTAAAAATGATGGAAAAGCTTATTCTGCAAATTTCTCAACAAATGGAGATTGGGTTGAAACAGAGTATAAAGTAAATCGCAAAGATCTTCCAGAGTCGATTTCAACTTTGATAAGTACAGACTTCGCTGGTTACAAAATTGAAGAGATTGAAAAATTCGAAAAACCAACTTCATCTGGTTATGATGTTGAAATTGAAAAAGGAGAAGAAATGGTAGAACTTGTTTTTGACAATAAAGGAATATTAATTGAAAAGAAGTCTATCCAAGAAGAGGATGAGACTGAAGAAGGTGAAAAATAAATCTCCAAATCTAAAGGGCTGGAAATTTTTCCAGCCTTAAATTTTGAAAACATGTACAAATTCTTATTTCTAATTTCAACAGTATTCCATTGTGCTTTTACACATGCACAAATTACCAATGTTTCCCTTTCTGGTCAATTAAAAAGTTCGGCAAATGAGGAAACAATACCCTTCGCGAAAATTACGATAAACAAAGTGAGTGACTCAAGTTTTGTCGCAGGAACTATATCTCAAGAAAATGGAAACTTTGTTTTTGAGAAAGTTGTACCAGATAATTATCTGCTTAAAATTTCTTCTTACGGTTATCGACCATTGGAAAAAATCATTTTTGTAGGCGATTTATCTGCGTTTTTAGATTTATCAGTAATTGAATTAATACCCATTGAACAAGAAATTGAAGAGGTTGTCGTAGTAGGAAAACAAGATGAAGTAGTCGGTTCCATGGATAAAAAAGTGTTCAGCGTTGATGACAATCTTGGTCAAACTGGTGGCTCTGCAATGCAAATTATGCAGAACCTACCTGGCATTACAATTCAAGACGGTAAAGTTCAGTTAAGAGGAAATCCAAACGTCATTATTCTGATTGATGGAAAGCAATCTGGATTAACTGGTTTTGGAAATCAAAGTGGATTAGATAATATTCCATCTTCGAGTATTGATCGAATTGAAATCATTAACAACCCTTCTGCCAAATACGATTCCAATGGAAGTGCTGGAATTATTAATATAATATTGAAAAAAGATTCCCAAAATGGATGGAATGGTAAAGTTGGACTTATTGGTGGATTAGGAGCCATCATGATGAAAAGGGAAAACCTACCAACAATAAGTTCACAATACCAATATACACCAAAAATCAACCCTTCTTTGAGTTTAAATTATCGCAAAAACAAAGTGAATTTATTCATGCAAGCCGATTATCTCTACACACAAACGCTTAATAAAAACGAGTTTGTTACAAGAACATATGATGACGGCACAATTATTCAACAGCAAACTAAACGGAATAGAAATACTGGCTTCTTAACTACTCTTGCAGGAGCAGATATATATTTCAATGATAAAAACACATTTACGTTTTCGGGGATGTATGGAAGAGAGGATATAATTGATCATGGTGAACAGCCCTTTTTCAGTGCTAGTTTAGATGATCGATTGCATTTGTGGAAATTTAAGGAAGATGAAGTAAAAACAACCATTGGCGGTTTAGCCCAATACAAACATTTATTTAAAAATCCGGGCCACGAATTCAACGCAGGTATAAACTATACTTTTCACCGAGAAGATGAACAGTATTATTTCCAAAACATATATCCATCATTTACTGGATTAGATACATTTAAACTAATCTCAGACGAACAAGTTTTTGACGTAACATTAGATTACAAAAAACCTTTAAAGCATGGACGATTTGAAGGAGGTGCCAAGTTCCGTTATAGAATAATTCCGACCAACATGTTATTCATTCCAGGAATAAATTCACCATTAGATTCAAATGCTGGCGGTTGGGCAGACTACCAAGAAGTCATTCCTGCACTTTATGGTAACTACGTGTATCAATCAAAGAAATTCGAAACGGAACTTGGCTTGCGCGTTGAATATGTAAATGTAAACTACAAAGTGAATCCAACTCACCCTGTGTATAAAAGTGATGGGTACAATTACATACAACCTTTTCCGACTGTTCGTTTTGGATATCGCCTCAATGATAAAAATAAGCTTTCATTGTTTTATAACCGTCGGGTAAATCGCCCAAACGAGGTGGACATTCGAATATTTCCGAAATATGATGATGCTGAAATCATTAAAGTAGGAAACCCAGCATTGAGTCCTCAATTTACAGATGCATTTGAACTGGCTTACAAATCAAATTTAACCAAAGGGTATTTTTATTTATCCGCCTACCATAGAATTACAAACGGAACGATCAGTCGAATAGCGATTTCAGATACAAATAATCTAATTTATTCAGTTTTCCATAATGCGGGTCAGAGTTCAAATACAGGATTAGAGATGGTTTTTTCAAAAGATTTCACAAAATGGTTGAGCATTAACTTGAATGGAAATGTGTATTACAATCAAATCAATGCATTTACTGTGACTAATTCTTACCCGATTCAAACTTCCTTTGTTGTAGATAAACAATCTGTTTATACGGGTAATTTAAAATTGAACACAGCCTTTCATTTAAAGTATAAAATTGATGCGCAAATAACTGGTATTTATCTTGCCCCGGATATTATTCCACAAGGTAAAATAGCCAGTCGTTTTACGTTGGATATTGGATTGAAAAAAGGAATTCAAAAAGGCAAAGGTGAGTTATTTATAAATGCAACTGACTTGCTAAATACGATGAATATAAGACAGACAGTGACAGGAACGAATTTCAATTTTACAAGTGAAAATTACTATGAAACTCAAGTAATAAGAATTGGATATAGTTATAAATTTTAATTGAAAAATAAAGAAAAGGAAAAGCGGTCTTCGTTCAGTACTCGCTTTATTCACAAAACATACTTGCAAGTGAAAATAAATCGCTATAAGTGCTAATGCATATCCTTAGTGCAATTGCATGGAAATTAGCAAACATAAATAATAATTTAGATACTAAAATTTCTGCTAAACCAATAGACAAGAATCTTCTAATTGCCACATGGAACATACGCGCATTTGGAGAAGTAACCAGGAAATGGGAAAGGACTTAAATGCTTATCATCAAAACTTAATTTTACTTGGAGATTTTAATCTTGATACACGTTGAGATTTATTGATTGAAACATTCATTAAAAGTGGTTTATTTGTTCCTCCTGCACCGTAAATTGAAAATGTAACACGTTATTTTTTGATTAAACAAAATTCTATGATCAAATGGCCTGGTTCAAAACAAAAAATGGAGTCAATAACCTTTCCTTGAAATACAACGCCTGAGGAAATAATGACTTCGTGTAAACCTGTTTAATAAACTGTACATTAACCAAAGTTCAAAAATCGTGGATCCTTTCAGATCATTTTCCTTAATGGATGGAATTTAAGAACTTTAATAGAAGGGAACCCGATTACATATTTTGCACGGTTCATGATTTAATTTAAATACTTAAAAATAAGCTAATAAAATCTTCATACTTATTTGCCTTCAATTAAGCATTTTATTATAAATTCTATAAGAAATTTCGCTCAGTTTTGTGACCACTAAATTTAATGATGCCTAGTGCAGTTGATTTCTTAGAAATTATTGAGTTAAATTTGACTCTTAAAGTTGTAATTGTTTGACCTTTAAAATACGTATAAACACGTATTTTAAAGGTCAAACAATTACAATTGCTGCGTTTTAATTAGTTTAGGCTTTATAAATCTAAATTACTGGATTCATTAAATTGAACAGGATATCTCATGATTTAAAATTTGAAAAATATGAAAATATTCGTAAATAATTTTAGAGGATTTACAAATACATTTGTTGAATTAAATGATGTAAATTTTTTAGTTGGAGAAAATAGTACTGGAAAAACCTCTATATTAAAAATTATTAAATTACTGCATAGTAGGGATTTTTGGGTAGTAAATGATATGAATTTAGATAACTATGGTTTGGGTTATTTTAATGAAATCACTAATGATAAAAATGATAACAATTCATATTTCGAAATCGGGTATGTTGATGCAATAGGAGAAATTGGCGTCAAATTAAAATATATATCTGTTGACGAAAGACCGTCAATTTCAGAGATTTCTTTTCTAACACCTCATTTAGAAATTACTTTTCGAAAGACCGGAAAGAAACTTAGTTATAGATATGAATTAAAGTCAATTATGAAAGATGAAAAAATTGAAGAATACTATGAGAAATGGGTAACTTCTTCAATTGCTTCTTCTCAATCATTTGTTGATTATGAAAGAAAAAACAAAGAACTTGGAGAACTTCCACTTTTCTTAGATATGCATGTTGAAATTTTTAAAATTTATAATGTTAATAGTTTTGAAAGTTTAAACTTTGATCCTCCTTATGTGAACTATGTATCATTTGCACCGATTAGATCTACACCAAAAAGAGTCTATGGCGAGAATGATTTCAAACACAACCCTGATGGTTCACATATTCCATATTTATTAAGAGAGAAATTAGCAGAAACAGGTAATTCAAAAAAAACGGAAACAAAAAGGAGATTTGAAAAAATATTAAATCGCTTTGGCTCCGATAGTGGATTATTTGAATCTGTTAGTATAAGAAATTTTGATAAAAGCATATCAACGCCTTTTGAATTACAAATCTCTATTGGTGGTAAAAAGTTAAATTTCACAAATGTTGGATACGGAGTTTCACAAATATTACCTCTTCTGTCAGAAGTTATTATTCATCCTTCAAATTCTATTTTTGCTATTCAACAACCTGAAGTTCACCTCCATCCTAAAGGACAAGCTGCTTTTGGGGATTTTGTTTATAAATCCTTTATGGAAGAAAATAAGAAATTTATACTTGAAACTCATTCTGATTATCTCATAGATAGATTTCGAATAAGATTAAATAAAAATAATAGTGATAAAAATCCAACTGCTCAAATATTGTTCTTTACAAAAGGCAACGGAGGTAATGAAGTTGACAAAATAGAAATTTTTAAAGATGGCGATATTTCGGATGGTCAACCTAAAGGTTATAGAGATTTCTTTATTCGTGAGCAGCTTGATTTATTAAATATATAAATATGTGTATAATAGTAGACACGAACAGTATGGCCTCTGTATTCAGACCAAAGACTATTGACCACAAAAATTTTAAGCCAGTTTACGATTGGATTATTGAAGGCAAAGGAAAGTTAATTATTGGAGGAAGTGAATATCAGAAAGAAGTTTCAGGTTATTTACGTTTGCTAGCCGACTTAGCAAAAGTAAAAAAAGTAGTAAAAATTTGTTGCGATAAAGTTGATACCGAGAAGGCAAGGATTGAAAAAATAGTAAACCATAAAGACTATGATGATCCTCATGTGGTTGCTCTTGTCTCTGTGTCAAAGTGTAAACTGTTGTGTTCAAAAGATAAAAGAGCTCATCCTTTTTTTAAGCGAAAAGAACTATATAGTCACGGATCGACACCATCAATTTATAGTAGTTCCAAACATATTCATTTGTTAAATGATAACAATATTATTGACATTTGTAACCCTTGTATAAAACTAAAAAAAGTAGATATTAAAAAGTTTCGTTAATCTTTATTTAAAAAGAAGTAAAGAAATATTTTTATAACTCAATTGAATAGGTGATTTTTAAACTTTCAATGTACAATAATCTACTGGATAAAACAGTATAAAAGGGTACGCGATATTTATAATTACCGCAGAAAAATGGAATTAATTGCAACTAAAAAAACTCTTCATACTTATTCGCAGTCAGTTCGGCGTCCAACTTTAAGTACTTCAAGAAGTTGCGCTCGGTTTTGTGACCACTAAATTTCATGATGGCTTGTGCAGGCATTCCTTTTAAGAATTTCAATGTGCAAAAAGTTCGACGACAAGTGTGAGATGATACTTCTTCATATCTATTTCGTACTTCAAAAACGAACTTTCCTGAGATTTCACGCTGAACAGAATGGGGTTCATCTATTTTAGCTTTTTTGCAGATTGATCTTATTGTTTTATTGAAACTAGTAATCGTTAATTTTTCAATTTTAGGAATCTTTTCAGAATTGTTTTCTAATACAGTTTTAAATCGTTCACTTATTGGGATAATAATTTTATTGTTACCCGATTTTACTGTTTTTTGAGGTGAAATTTTTAATTGTCCACCTTGAATGTTTTCATTTGTTAGTTTCGTAAAATCGCTATATCTTAATCCGGTTTCACAGCCAATTATGAATAAGTCCCTTACCTTTTGCTCAAAGGAATCTTCAAGTTTTAATTTAAGCAATGAATCTATTTCAGTTTCTTTTAAGTAGATATTATCTACTTCTTCCATGATGGTGGGGAAGTGTTTTATTGAGAATTGAGATGTTATTCCATTGTCAAAGCACCAATTCAAAAATACTTTCAAATTTTTATTTTGTTTACCAATTGTGTTAGGACTTAGACCATTTTCACCTTTTGAGTTGACTGCTTCATATTTTAAATATTGATTCCAGGTATGAATAAATTGACCATCTTGATTCTTAAGCTCTAAGAAAGAGAGTTGCTTTTCCATTATTGCTTGAACGTTCATTAAATGTTTACGCAATGATTTATCATAATCTCTAACATCTGAAAATTGCTTTGATTTATATGAAATGAACTTTTCAAAAAAGTCCCAAAATGAATTAATAATTTTTTTGTTGATCGGAGCATCTTTTGATTTTTGAAACTCATTTTTCATTTCTAAAGGGCTCAATGTTACACCTGCAGATCTATGTGTATTATAGATTGATTTGAAAATAGATTCTATCCTATCGAGATTATTATTTAGTTCCGCATAATTGGTGATTTCCATTTTCTCTTTAACTCTCTGTTTGGAACCATTCCAATGCTTAGTTTCAATTCTTAAGCCGGTAGGCAATTTTAACCTGTTGCCATCGTAACTTACAAATGCATTAATTGCAGTTTGTTCAAGTGACTTATTTCTTAAATAAAAATTAACTTCTATCATTTCAATAAAATTATCGATTACTAAACGGGGGGGGACACATGGGGGACACTTTTGTCATTTTTAGCCTTTTACAAATATAAACTTAATAATGATTAATTTCATTTAAAATATTAAATACCAACTATATATAAGTAATTTTGGGAAATATAAGAAAACATAAAGTAAGCGTAAAATGATATATTTTTAGTTCCGTCCAGACCGCAAACTGTTAAAAGTGAAAAAGAAGTCTTTATGGCTGAAGACCTAGAAAACCCTAAGAAGTATCAAGTTTCTTAGGGTTTTTGCTTTTGTAGTGGGGTCGAAATGGGGGGCGTTGTAAAATTTTTATATCCTTAACACTTTAGGTTTCCATTAATTCACAACTGTCAACTCCTCATACTTTACTTCTATCTTTTTTAGTTTACCAAACATTGCTTCGTATTCAACTATGGCTACTGATTTATTTATCCCAACAATTTTTCCGGTGCTTAATTTTCCCTTTGAATTCTTAAAGGTGGCTTTTCTGTTAAGGGAGAAGGAAATCGAGCTTCACATGTAGCATCGTTATCTTAATTTTTGTTAATCCAATTTAACATTAATAGTATTACTATTATATTTGCATCAAATACTTTTAATGATGCTTGGATTACAATCAAATATTGCACTTAATATCAATCCTAAAGTGTATAAGAAGGACCCGCTTTCAAGTGATCTCGGAAAACAAATTCTTGCAGGCGGGATTGATCTATTGTCTGAAATAGGATTCGAAGATTTCACATTTAAAAAATTATCGATAGAAATTAACAGTACTGAAGCTTCTATTTATCGCTATTTTGATAATAAGCATAATTTATTGACCTATTTAACAATGTGGTATTGGGGTTGGCTGCAATATTCTTGCGCTGTTCGAACGATCAATATTGAGTCGCCTCATCGTCGTCTTGTAAATATTGTAAATGTAATTACAAAGTCTGATGAGTTAGATGTACAATTTGACTTCATAAATGAAGTGAAGTTGTTGCAAATCGTCATAACGGAGTCTTCTAAAGTGTACCATTGTAAGAAAGTAGATGAAGATAATAAGGAAGGGTTTTTTCTTGCCTATAAAGAATTAGTCGCTTTTGCTGCCAATGTTGTCTTGGAAATTGATAAGGAATATAAATATCCCAATATGCTCATTTCAACGATAATTGAAGGTGCGCATCAACAACGATTCTTTGCGGAACATTTACCTCGGCTAACAAATACAAGCGAAAAAAGTGATATGGTAGCACAATTCTTTCTTCAAATTATTCAAAATGAATTGAATTTTACGCTGCCTGAAAACAACATTGATAATGAAAAAAAATAAACTAACACCATTACAACGCTTTTGGCGGATGCTGAAACCGGATAAGTATGAAATTAGAAATATCTATGTGTATGCGGCTATTATTGGTGTGCTAAACTTGACACTTCCAATCGGTATTCAATCGATTGTGAACTTAATTCAAGGTGGAGATGTAAATGCTTCTTGGATCATTTTATCTTGCTTGGTTGCGTTGGGTATTGCTTTAAGTGGTTCGTTGCAAATAAATCAGTTGAGAATAACAGAAAATTTACAACAGAAGATTTTTACTCGTGCTGCATTTGAATTTGCATATCGCATTCCTAAAATTAAATTGGAGAAACTACTCAAAGTTTATGCGCCAGAATTAATGAACCGTTTCTTCGATGTGGTTTCTGTTCAAAAAGGTATCACAAAGATTTTAATCGATTTTTCAACGGCTGGAATTCAAGTTGTATTCGGATTGATTTTATTGTCGTTGTACCATCCATTTTTTATCATCTTTAGTTTGCTTCTTGTTTTATTTATCTTTTTTATTTTCTGGTTAACAAGTAGTAAAGGCTTAAAAACGAGTTTGGACGAATCCAAGTATAAGTACCAAACTGCACATTGGCTGGAAGAATTAGCACGAACCAATACAACATTTAAACTATCGGGAACTGATGATTTGTCTTTGGAGAAAGTCAACATACATACCGCAAATTACCTAGATGCACGTGAAGCACATTTTAGGATATTGAGAACACAATATCGCTTAATGGTTGTCTTCAAAGTTGTAGTTGCAATTGGATTGTTATTGATTGGTGGATTGTTAGTGATGGAACAACAAATGAATATTGGTCAATTCGTTGCAGCTGAAATTGTCATTCTATTGATTGTGAATAGTGTTGAGAAGTTAACCTTAAGTTTTGAGACGATATATGACGTGTTAACTTCTTTAGAAAAAATCGGCCAAGTAATTGACATGGAACTTGAACAAGATGGTGGTTTGAAGACAGAAGTGAAAGACATCGGGATGGCTGTTGAGGTTGCAAATATTTCATATAGTTATCCTAGTGAATCCAAACAAACAATAAACAATATTTCATTATCTATTCAGCCGGGTGAAAGGGTGTTAATTACAGGTAAGAATGATAGTGGCAAGTCTACATTGCTTTACCTCATAGGTGGATTGTTGAGTGGGTATCATGGTTATGTTTCCATAGATGGAATTCCACTTCCGAATTATGATTACAATCATTTACATCGTCAAATTGGTGGATACATGCGCGATGAACATTTGTTTGAAGGTACATTGCTGGAAAACATTACCCTAGGGCGTAAGCGTGCGTCTTTTGAAAACGTAAAATGGGCAATTGAAAACCTCAACCTTACGAAATATGTGAGTAGTTTGCCAAAAGGATACGATACAATTATTCAATCTCAAGGGAAACAATTTTCTAAAAGTACAGTGGCTAAATTGTTGTTGGCTCGCGCCATTGTTGATCGACCTAGACTGCTTTTACTGGAAAACAGTTTCTCGGTACTTTCCAAGGAAGAACGGACATCTATACTTTCATTTTTGTTAGATGAAAATCAGCCTTGGACGGTTATTTTGAGTAGTTCAGAAGATTTACCGAAAGATCCTCAATTTGATCAAAAAATAGTTTTAAGTCAAGGAGAGATAATTGAAAAACACTGATGCCATGTTAAATATTACTTCAAATAGTATTTCAGATAAAATTGACCGCAATAAATATTCCTCTTTGCGCGATGTAGAAGCTAAAAACACAAAACGACTAACCATTCGATTGATAAAGTGGTCTGTTTTTATATTGTTCATTGTAGTTCTCTTGCCTTGGACGCAAAACATTCGTTCGAATGGTACATTGACCACATTAAAACCCAATCAACGTCCACAAGACATTCACTCTGTTATTGCTGGTAGAATCGAAAGCTGGAAAATTCAAGAAGGAGATTTTGTTCAAAAAGGTGATACCATTGTTGTGATATCTGAAATTAAAGATGCTTACTTCGATGGAGATTTATTGGATAGAACGGAAGATCAATTGAAATTGAAACGTCAAGCTGCTGAGTCATATGGCAAGAAGATTAGTGCACAAGATGAACAATTGGCTAGCTTGATTCAACAACGAAATTTGAAATTGGAACAACTTGATGTGAAAATCATTCAAACGAAGTTAAAAGTTCAAAACGATAGTATTGATTTCGTTGCTGCAACATTGGACAAAGAAATTGCTGATTATCAGTTGGAGCGTATGGACAGTTTGTATCGGTTGGGATATAAATCGCTGACAGATTTGGAAAAAGCTCGCATTAAATCACAGCAAGCCAATGCGAAAAAGGTTGCGGCTAAAAATTATTGGCTCGAAAATAAAAATGAATTGATTAGTCTGCGAATTGAAAAAGGAAATACCAATTCAAAGTTTCAAAATGATTATGCGAAAATAGCTTCAGATAAGTTCAGTACAGAAACAGATAAGTATGATACGGAATCGAATATTTCTAAAATGGAAAATCAGTTTCGAAATTATGAGGTGCGACAGGGGTTTTATGTGATAACCGCACCACAAACTGGTTATGTCACAAAAATTTTAGTTCAGGGAATTGGAGAGACTGTAAAAGAAGGACAGTCAATTGTTAGTTTCATGCCAGCAAATGTTGAATTGGCTGTAGAAATTTATGTTGAGCCGATTGACCTGCCAATTGTCCACAAAGGACAACATGTTCGATTGCAGTTTGATGGTTGGCCAGCTATCGTGTTTTCCGGTTGGCCTGGAGCAAGCTATGGGACATACGGTGGTGAAGTGTATGCAATTGATCAATTCATTAGTCCAAATGGAAAATACAGAGTATTGGTACGTCCAGACATTAGTGAATATAAATGGCCAAAAGCATTGAGAGTTGGTGGTGGATCAAAAGCAATGTTGTTACTTGATAATGTTCCAATTTGGTACGAAATATGGCGAAAAATAAACGGATTCCCACCTAATTTTTATACCCCAAAATCAAATGGTAAATAGACTAATTGCACTATTCGTTTTTCTCGGTTTGTTTCAATTAAATGCGCAAGATAGTAGCACTGTACTAACATATGGTGATTACATCGCACAAGTGATGATTCATCACCCAAGTGCTTTTCGAGCGGAACTCATCGGAGATTACGGAGATGCCAATTTATTGGCGAAAAAAGGATATACTGACCCAAAAATATTCGCAGACATCAACCAGAAATATTTTGCTGGTTCACAATACTATAGCTATTTTTCTAGTGGGATAAAAGTTCCAACATGGTATGGAGTGTCTGTCGAAGCTGGATATTCCTTAAATGATGGAGATTATTTAAATAGTGAAAACCGACTTCCTGAATCAGGTCTAGTTTATGCTGGAGTAAAATTGGATATTGGAAACGGTCTGGTTTGGAATGAAAGACGATATGCGATTGAATCTGGGAGGATTGTTCAAAAGAGTTCACAAATTGAGCGTGAAGTATATTTGAATGAATTACGCTACAAAGCAACTGAAGCTTACATCAAATGGTTTGCGAGTTATCAAAAACTGTTGGTGTATCAAGATGCTGTTCAAAATGCAGAAATTCGATTGATTTCAGTGAAAGAATCTGCCATTTTTGGTGATCGACCGTTCATTGATACCACAGAAGCTTTTATCACCTTAGCCAATCGTCAGTTGTCATTAGAAACGGCCAATCGTGATTTTAAAAATGCGGAAGCATACTTAGAAACGTTTTTGTGGACCAATGGTACAGTTCCAATAGAATTGGAAGGTTTGTATCCAACGACGCCAACAGAAAATGAGATTTATTTGGGGGAGAAAACGTTGCAAGATCAGTCCATTTCAAATCATCTTTTTATTCAAATTCAGCAATTTAAATTGGCGCAAAATACAATTCAGTTGAAACTTCAACGGGAACAATTAAAACCAGATTTAAGCTTAAAATACAACTTGCTGAGTGAACCCATTGGAAACAATCCATTTGCACAATATGATCCGACGAACTATCAGTGGGGTGTTTCATTCAATTATGCATTTATCTCTCGAAAACAACGTGGAAACGTGAAATTGGCTGAAATAAAACTGGAGGATCAGCAACTCGCACTTAAATTGAAAGAGAAAGAGTTGTCGTATAAAA
>Ga0098074_1000834_pt1 | contig 18105 bp, 17 predicted proteins | sample 32_taG_FD_75064 | JGI IMG/M metagenome (GOLD analysis project Ga0098074, IMG submission 75064) | Marine viral communities from the Gulf of Mexico - 32_GoM_OMZ_CsCl metaG | ecosystem: Environmental > Aquatic > Marine > Oceanic | place: Atlantic Ocean: Gulf of Mexico | collected 2015-07-12
GGAGTCATGCGCTTTGGCAAATCTTCCGAAGCTACCTTCTCTGGCTACCGTCGTGTAGAGGCAATGGTCGAAGCCTCTGATGATAATTTCGACATAGGGACTTGGGACTTACTTGGCGGCACAAGAAATGGTCAGGAGTATACTCCTACCAGCTTTGCTGCTATCTACATGAACAATATCAATAATATTGCTCTAGGCATGGATATTCGAGTCACGGTCAGATATCGCTATATATCAGGTACGGACGCACTGGGTATCTACACATGGAATGACGGTACGGTAGCCGACTGGCAAGGCAACATTCCCTACGTGGACAATGAGTGGCACGAGTACACAACCCTGATTACTATAGCAGACGGCACCCCTTCTAACTACCGTTTTGGAATCCAGAACCGAACTACTAGCTCCGGCACTACTATCGAGATTGACTACATGATGATTGAGGATATGTCGGGCTACAGCAACCAAGACCCGAGTGAAGTCCTGCGTAGTACGGTAGATTACAAGGTATCAGCAGCAGCCGCAGTCACCGGAGTAGCGTATCGTAAGGCCAAACCTAGCTGCACTCTGACTCAAGTAGGTAGCACTAATACCTACGAAGTGACAAACCGGAATCCGCAGAAGACAGTGATGAACTACCCAGAAGACAAGCTCTGGGGTATTGATTTCCAAAGAACTACGACTAATAAAGTCACTACTCCGAGAGAGTGGGCAGGTACTTGGACAGATTCAGCAGTGGTTACTACGGGAACTACACGAGGCATTGATGGACGGAACATCGGAAATGTCTTGCAGGAAGACGATACGACAGCTCTGCACTACGCCTACGAAGCTCAGACAGTTGCCGCTACCAACGCAGCTATGACTGTCAGCGCTTATGTCAAGCGAGTAGCAGGAACTCACAATTGCGCTATCGCTATAGCTGACAGCACCTTTACGAATGTAGGCGGCGCAAAGCTCAACATGACTACCGGAGCCGCATCTGCTGTAACCGTAGCAGGAAGCCCTACAATTCATTGGGTAGATGTCATCGAATACGCAAACGGCTGGTTCCGACTAATGGCTTGTGTAGATACAAACACGGCAGGGACTACAGCTAACGTCGCTGTCTACATTACGGACGATACTGAAACCCTGTCCTACACAGGAGATAACTCGTCTAGCATCTGCTTCGATTGCGTACAGCTAGAGGAGATTCCAATATGTACTTCCTACATTGAAGGGACTAGGAATGCTCACGGAACCTTAAAGACAGGGCTTAATACCTTCGGACCTAACCAAAGTAACACACTGCTAGAAGAGTGTGCTATGCGCTACAAGATTACTCATCCTCACAACGACGCGGGAGTAGGGTGGCGGATAGATTCATATAACGTATCTCAAACCCCTTTCGGATGGGACTCTAATGAACCTCTCATAATGAGTAATGGCGGTAGTGCAAACCTTTGGCAGATATACATTAGCGGAAATGCGTCTGCTCTTACAGGGAACAGACCTACGCCTACACAGGCGGGAGGCTTTGGACAACCCGTTGAATTACGAGCAAGACTCAGCACTCGAGAAGATAGGAAGTACATAGGGGCAGGTGGTGTAGTATACGACCAAAACCAATACGATTACACAAACGCTGACTACCCCACATCGACCACAGGCAAGATTGGTTTCGGATACGGTACTGATTTATGGTACTGCCTAAAGGATGCAGAGTTCATAGGCAACGACAGCAAGAACGATGAGTGGTTGGTGAATAAAGATTCGGAGGACCGATGATTAATCCCGGTAAGATTAAGGATGCTGTCTTCTTTGCACCTACCCTCTCGGAGCTGAGAGACTGGCTCGATACTACAGGATGGGACAAGTGGGACGGCAGCGAATTTGAAGCTGGTGTAATGTTCACGTTTGCTACGAATGACAACTCAGGAGCAACTGTCCTATATCTGCGACTGTTCGCAGAGGACATGGACTACCTCATAGCCCAAGACCGTCCTGCGAAAGTTAGCCTCCTCAAGGTAGTTGATATTGGGAATCCAAAAGTAGAAGAACGGAACATCTGGAATAACCTGAGTATCGAAGCTCAGGCTCGTATTCGAGAAGTAAGGCCGGGACAGGATAATAACTTCACAGACTTTCGCCGATGATAGCAGTAGTTACGATACCAAAGAGTTACAGCAGCGCGTTCATGGCACGAGCAGCTAACCACGGACTGTACATCGGACCTACTGAAGAGCCTAACGACGGGGAACGATATCCGAAAGGAGACTTAGAGCATCGCTATTTGCACTATTACATACAGGAAGAGTATGATAACAGGTTTACTTGGGTTGATATGCTTAAGATGGGGATGCTTCCCGACTTAGATTTGCGCGACAAGGTGAGCTTGAATAGAATTGACATCGTTAAGTTGCCCATTCACTACTATAAAGTGCTCGAATATTACGAGCCGAAGACTTGGGTAATTACTAAACGGAACCCAGAAGTGGTCAAAGAACGACTGACTACTGATAATAAAGGAGAGAGCATGGGCGATGCGTACACTCAAGCCGTATCTATGATGGCTCAATTCAAGAAAGAGCATCCAGAAGCTCTCGAAGTGGACATGGACAGGTACATGGCAGGCAATATTGCGACAGTAGACGAGGTATTGCTGCGTGGCTAGACCCGGAAACCCCAATATGATTAAAGGAGCGCCCTCTGTTAACCCTAACGGCAAACCTAAAGGGCATAGGAAGGCGATTACTCAACTGCAAGAGCGACTCATTGAGACTTTTGCAAAGGAAATGGAGCCTGAATTTAAGAATATCGTCAATGCGATGGTCAAGAAAGCTATTAAGGGCGATGTACAAGCAGCAAAACTAATACTAGAACGAGCATTACCAGCTCGCAAAGCGGTCGAACACTACGGTAAAGACCAAGGAGCAGGTGGAGTCACCATCGTCGTCAAGGGTATGGACAATATTGTTGAGGAAGGTGCTAAAGACGAAGCCGTGGAGGGTGAATTCGAGGAAATTAATGAAGGAGATAATGATGAAAGACCGACAATGTAGTGATAAGGCCAATGCTGGTAAGTCTGGTGGCTGCAATATGCAAGGCGAGAACTTCTCAGTGAACCGACATATGTGTAGCTCTCTGGGTGGTGCTGGTATGGCTCCTCCGAAAGGCACTTCCAACGGCGGCAAGTAATGGCAGACCTCGAATTCGAGTTGCACAAAGCTCAAGAGCTTATATTTCTCTCGGATGCGAGGTTTAAAGTTGTTGGAGCGGGGAGGAGGTTCGGGAAAAGCTGGTTCGCCCGGACTGACCTCCTCGTAAAAACGCTGATGGAGACTAATGACTACGGATATGACCTTACTGGTAGGCATTCTTACTACATTGCGCCTACATTTCAACAGGCTAAGGACATTATGTGGGAAGAATTGAAGCGAATGGCTCAACCAGTCACCAAAAAGATTCGGGAGAATGAATGCGTACTGACTCTCGTAAACGACCGGCAGATTCATCTGAAGGGGAGCGACAGACCAGACACACTTCGAGGGGTGGGCTTGGGGCATGTAGTCATGGACGAGTATGCTTTCATGAAGCCGGACGTTTGGACAGCTATTGTCCGACCTATCCTTGCCGATGTGAAAGGGTCCGCGCTATTCATCGGGACTCCGGCGGGTAAGAACCACTTCTACGACCTGTTTATCTCTGCACAGGCCAATCCAGACTGGGAAGCGTTCACATTTAAGTCGCTTGACAACCCATTCTTGGACCCCGGAGAGATTGCAGCGGCAGCAGTGGACATGCCGATGGAGTTTGTCAAGCAGGAATTTGAAGCGAGCTTCAGTTCCTTTGGTGGTACTGTCTTCAAGGAGGAATTCATCCAGATTGAGGACCGAAAACCCCAAGGTTCAGTCTACATTACTGTAGACCCTGCCGGATACGAAGATGTCAGGGCTATTAGCATGGGCCAGAAGTCCAAACTGGACGAAACAGCCATAGCAGTAGTCGATGTGTCGCCTCAAGGCTGGCATGTCCTAGATGTGCAACACGGAAGGTGGGATGTGCGAGAGACTTCGCTACGAGTACTGCGAGCAGCGCAGAAATACAAGCCTGTCTCCGTAGGAATCGAGAAAGGAGCCCTCAAGAACGCTCTGATGCCCTTTCTGCACGACAACATGCGCCGCTTGAACGTATTCCCGTATATTAGGGAAGTATCACACGGCAATAAGAAGAAGACTGACCGCATTGTGTGGGCATTGCAGGGCAGACTGGAGCAGGGACGGTTATCGCTACAGCCGGGAGAGTATACCAAACCTCTCGTAGAGCAGATGCTAGATTTTCCTAACCCCACAGTGCATGATGACATGCTCGACGCACTGGCGTACATAGACCAGATAGCTGTGACCAGCTACTACGATGCTGGCGACTGTGTACAGGATACATTCTACGAAATGGAAGAGATAACAGGACTATGAGTGGACTTCAAGACAGCGATATGCAAGGAAGCGAACGCAAGCAGGCTGACCCCGGTAGCGAGGTAGTCGGTTGGATTATGCCTCGTGTAGAACGGTGGGAAAGAGCCCGTGAGCAGGCGTACGATAGCAACTGGAACGAGTATTACCGTCTGTGGCGAGGTATTTGGTCGCCTGAAGACCGTACTCGTAACGCAGAGCGCAGTCGTATCATCAGTCCTGCCCTGACTCAAGCCATTGAGGGTGCAGTAGCAGAGATGGAGGAGTCTATCTTCCACCGTAAGAACTGGGTAGACATCGAACAGGATGTCTCCGATACGGCTATAGGACAAGTAGTACAGACTCTTCCTCCTGAACAGCAGCAGAGCAACGAGCAGATGGCTAAGGCAGTTATGGATGACATGAGCAGCATGAAAGCCAAACTACTTGAAGACCTAGACCTGTACAACGTAGAGGACTCATTGCGAGAGATTATCCTCAATGCTGCACTGTATGGTACTGGCATTGGGAAGCTAGTAGTAGAACGCAAGAAGGACTTCGTTAGTACCCCAGACGGTGTAGAGGTAGAGGCAGAGCGTAACATAGTCAGCCTTGTAGGTATTGACCCACGGGAATTCGTCATAGACACGGCTGCAATCAGTCTGGACGAGGCTCTAGGCATGGCGCACATCTACCATACCCCTACCCATGAAGTGCTCAGGAAGCAGATACAGGGAGTCTACAGGGATGATATTGTCATAGGGCAGTCTCCGTATAGCAACGAAGCCCTGTCGGACAAGCAGTCTCAGGACCAGCTACCGCAAGATAGCCAGCAGGACAACACAGAGATTATCGAGTACCATGGCTTTGTACCTCGCGACCTGTTCAATAAAGCCAGCAATCCTAAGCAGGATAATCCTCTTGAGTCTGTGGCTATTGACGAAGAGAGCGAAGAGGATTGGCGAGCACGGTTCGAGTACGTAGAAGTCATTGCATGGATTGGCAACCGTGGTCATTTGTTAAAGATTGTTGAGAATCCATTCACTTGCAAGGACCGCAGCTTTGTTGCAGTGCAATGGGAGACTGTACCCAATCGCTTCTGGGGTAGAGGCGTAGCAGAGAAAGGCTACAATCCTCAGAAGGCATTGGACGCAGAGATGCGAGCTAGGGTAGATGCTCTCGGGCTTAGTACCTACCCGATGATGATTGTCAACGGTGGTTTGATGCCACGAGGCGGCGACTTTAGTGTAAGACCGGGACGTAATATCATCACGCAGGGTCCGCCTAACGAGTCCTTAGCTCCTTTTAAATTCCCACCTCCAGACCCGCAGTCTTATAAACAGTCTTCGGAGCTGGAGAGAATGGTGACTATGGCAACAGGCACGATGGATACGGCTGCTCCGTTGGGGGTTAATCCTCGCAACGAGACAGCAGGCGGAATGTCCATGATGCTAGGTAGTATGCTGAAGCGTAGCAAGCGCACACTGCGTAACTTGGAGCGACAGCTAGTAATCCCAGTAATCCGCAAGACTGCGTGGCGCTACATGCAGTTTGACCCTGTACGCTATCCGAAGCGAGACTACAAGTTCCGCATCTACGGCGCATTGGGGGCGCAGGCCCGTGAGTTTGAGGTGGCTCAACTTGGTCAACTATTACAGACACAGGAGCAAGGTTCAGTAGCGTACTGGATTCTGTTCCGCACCATTATCAACAACTATAACATCGATAACAAGGACGACTTTCTCAAGATTGTAGACCAGATGACTGAGCAGGCTATGAACCCGCAACCTCCTGAGCCTACCGTTGAAGAGAAGGTTATCCTTATGGATGCTCAACGACGACAGAAAGAACTGGACCATAAGATTCAGACTGACGTTGAGAACCAGCTCAATCAGGACAGGGAGGCTGAGGCAGAGGCTATAAGGGATAGAGGCGAAGCTATCTGGAATATGTCGGAAGCTGTGCTCAATCAAGAGAAGGCTGAAGTCGAGAGGGCTAGAGCTGTCGCCGACATCATTGCTAAACTCAGCGCACTACGAGGACCGGAAGAGTCAGTATCAATGCGCGAAGTAATCAAGATAGCAGAACAAGTGATGCTTGACCATCAGGTTACTGGTACGCCTACTATGCAAGGACTAGAGGCTGTTACCCAAGCACAAATGAATAATGAATTAGAAGCAGGAGAGTATAATGAACCGAGACCAGAACAATTTGCAGCTATCAATCCAGAGGTGCGAGAACCTATTGAAGATGATGGATTCGCAGGGATGGGAGGAGTTCCAACAAACCCTCCAGTTGGCATATGACCACCAGAATACTCTGGAAATCATAACTAACAACGACGAACTACAGATGGCACGAGGTAGACTGATTGCTCTACGCCAGATGATGAACATGAAAGAAGAGGTACGCGACGAATTAGAAGCTCTACAGCACCCGGACGACGGACAAAGCGAGCTGGAGTTATGATTCTGTACGAGTACCATTGCAAGGAATGTGACTATGTGTTCCGCCTTCTTAACTCAATCGAGCGAAGGTATGAGGCACAGTGTCCTAAATGTGACCGACAAGCAACTAAGAATATCTCTGATGGGAATTTCAAGTTGCCCGGACACGATACTGGTTATCCTACAGCAGCCGATAAATGGGCTCGGATGCACAGGAAAGCCAACAAACGGGAACTTCAAACACTTGGAATTCCCACTGATTAGTACCCCTTTATGGGACAATACGGAGAAAGCGTTATGTCAACATTAGCAAATGAGCTGGAGGAAATTTCTTTATCCGATGAGGAAGCTATGGGAGGAAGCCACACACCGAACAGCGTGGAGCAACCGACCTCAAACGGACTCACGGACTCAGACAACATACCTGAAAAATTCAGAGGCAAGTCTATCGAGGAAGTGGTAAGTATGTATACTAACCTCGAATCCCAGACAGGTAGGCAGGCTAATGAACTTGGGGAGTTGCGTCGAATTACCGACGAAATTTTGAGACAAGGAATAGCTCCGCAAACTCAGCAACCTAATGCGCAGGAATCTGAAGATGTCACTGATGATGACTTCCTTGAGAATCCTACACAAGCTGTTCAGAGAGTAGTAGAGAGGGCGCTTAGGCCGCTAACGCAGGCGCAAGAGTCTCTCAATGCTAACATGACGGTTGAACGATTGCAGAAAAAACATCCAGACTTAAACGAGGTCGTGGCATCTGAAGACTTCCAGCAATGGGTAGTCTCTAGTCCAGTCCGAGCAAGCATCTGGGAGAAAGCAGCGCAAGGAGACTTTGCCTATGCCGACGAGATATTCTCAATGTGGAAGCAGGCAAACTTGTCTGTCCAGCAGGCACAGAATGAGGCTCCAGCAGCAGCAGCACCTACAATCAATCAGGCAGACTTGGCAGCGGCTACTACTATCAGCAAAGGAACCAACACAGAGGCAGTCGGAGGTAAGCCCGTCTATTCAAGGCAAGCCTTAATCAGACTGCGACAGACGGACCCGGAGAAATACTTCTCGAATCACGACGAGATTATCTCTGCGTATCAAGAAGGTAGGGTCAAAGCCTAACGCTATTATCTAGGAGGAACTAATCATGGCACTTGGCACAAACCATATGACTACGACCACTCAGGCGAACTTCATCCCTGAGATTTGGTCTGACGAAGTGATTGCTGCTTATAAGAGCAATCTTGTACTTGCTAACCTCGTGACTCGTATGAATCACAACAACAAGGTTGGTGACACCATCCACATCCCGACCCCGACTCGTGGTTCGGCCTCAGCTAAGTCGGCAACGGCTCAGGCTCAGGTTACTCTCATCACGGCTACTGATGGCAAAGTCGATATCTCCATCGACAAGCACTATGAGTACTCCCGCCTGATTGAGGATATCCTCGAGAAGCAGGCTATTCCGAGCTACCGCCAGTTCTATACTGACGACGCTGGTTATGCTCTTGCCAAGCAGATTGACCAAGACCTCTGGTTGCAGTCATACTCTCTGGCAGGAGGTACTGCTAACGCAGTCTTCAACGGCACGACTGTTGACTTCGGCACGGCTGGTACTGTTATCGGCGGCGACGGCAGCACTGCCTTCAACGCCGGTACGGACAACGCTACGGCTCTGACGGACGCTGGCATTCGTACGGTTATTCAAGACCTTGACGATGACGACGTTCCAATGGCTGACCGCTTCTTTGTCGTACCTCCGGTCGAGAAGAAGAACCTGACGGGTATTGCTCGCTACACCGAGCAGGCTTTTGTCGGCGAAGTTGCTGGCTCTAACTCTATCCGTAACGGTCTGATTGGTGACATCTACGGTATCCCTGTCTATGTCTCAACGAACTGCCCGACTGACACGGAAGGTTCTCAGGACGCTCGCTTGTGCCTCATGGCTCATAAGAGTGCTCTGGTCCTTGTGGAGCAGATGGCTGTCCGCTCGCAGACGCAGTATAAGCAGGAATACCTTGCTGACCTGTTCACTGCTGACACTCTGTACGGTACGGGCGAACTCCGTAACGACGCAGGTGTTAAGGTAGCTGTTCCGGCATCGTAACCTCGGACGGGAGGGGCTTATGGCCCCTCCCATTCTTTAGGAGAATAAAGTGGCAGCAACTAATTTCACAGTGCTTCAACTCATGAACAAGGTGATGAACCGACTTCGTGAGTCTGAGTTCAGTACGGTTTCCGAAAGTGACTATGCCAAGCTGATTCTCGGATTCTTCAACGACTCCAAGCGAGTAGTTGAGGATGCGTACAACTGGGACAGTCTGCGAGATACTATTGCGTTTAATACTGCGGCAGGTACGGCTACCTATAGCGTAGTAGACTCTGGCAATAGTCAGTATACTAACGACCGTACTCGTATTCTTCGAGTCTATGATGACACTAATGAGAGCGTTCTCATGAAGACCTCATGGAACAAGATTGATATGTGGCAGAAGTACAACTCAGGTACGACGCAAGCAGAGCCGGGGTTCTGGGCTCCTGCTGGATTTGATGCCAATAAGGATATGCAGATTATTCTGCACCAGATTCCTAACGGCATCTACACTATACAGGTAGATATCTACAACCCAGAAGAAGACAAGACATTAGGCAGTGAGACTATCAAGGTTCCTTGGGAACCTGTCATGCTGCATACCCTAGCTCTCGCTATCGAGGAGCGGGGTGAGGACGCAGGTGCAGCCTCTAGTACTGTGTTCAAACGGTACGAGCAATCTCTGGCTGAGGCTATGGCATACGAACAACGACAGCAGAATAGTGGCGGATACGCAGAAGTCACTGACTGGCACGTAGCAGGTTGTGGTTGGTAGTATGGCTGACCCGTTACAAACAATTACAGTACGTGCTCCCGGCTTGAAGGGGCTACAAACGGAGAACAGTACGTCCGTAACCGACCCCTCTGCTGCTAGACTGGCAAGAAATCTAGTCTTCGATAAGACTGGACGTATCAAAAGCCGCAAGGGTAAAAACGTACTGTCTTCTGCTGCGCTAACCGGAACTCCCGTCATCGAATCCATGCACATGCTGGATACGTCTGGAGGCAACAAACTAATTTTTGGGTGTGAGGTAAGTGGCGCAAATAAGATATACGAGTCAGTAAGTCCGTTCAGTACAAATACAGATGTCACTGGCTCCCTAACGCCAACAGGTAATAACTGGCAGTTCCAGAACTTTAATGACATGACTGTAGCTGCACAGAGTGGTAATAACCTAATATACAAGACGCACGGTGGCGTGTCCTTTGCTGAGATTACCGCTTCTGGGGTTCCCACTGGGAACTGCGTCCACAGTGCCTTCGGTAGGCTCTGGGCTCAGAAAGGCTCATCTGCTTCCGATCAAGCCGTTGTCGTGTACTCTGGGCTGCTCGATGAAACTCACTGGACGGGAGCAGGTTCTGGAGAAATTAACGTACTAGGTACAGCCAGCGCAGTAGCGACAGGCTATGACGAGATGGTAGCTATCGGCAGCATCAGCGACTTCTTGGTAATATTTTTCAAGAATAGTATTATCATCTACAGTAAGCCTGAAGACCCTACCAATATGACTATCAACCGAGTCATACAAGGTATAGGCTGTCTCGAACGCGATTCTGTACAAGCTATAGGTGATGACCTCGTATTTCTAACAAGAGCAGGGGTGCGGTCACTGAAGCAGACTATCAAATCAGATGACAATACAGAGATACACGACCTAAGTGCTGCTCTGCGAGGAGACTTACTAGAGGACGTATTGTCATCAAACTCGCCCATCAAGAGTGTTTGGTATCCAGATGAGGCTATCTACTTACTGAAGGCAGACACTAACATCTGGGTCATGGATGTACACCAGTTCAAAGAGCAGACTACGACAGAGCTACTAGACCCTACCAAATATCGATGGACAATGTTTCCGTCTACTGGTTGGGATGCCTTTGCATACCACGAGGGTACTTTGTATATAGGTGATGCAGGCGAGTTGTGTAAGTATGACGGCTATCAGGATGCTGGTAGCAGCTATGACTGCGAATGGATGTCCATGTTCTTTGACTACGAAAGTACTCGTAACAAACTTCTGAAAAACTTTAAAGCTCTAGTAGAAGGAGCATACAACCAACAATTCCTTTTTAAGTGGGCTTTTGATTTCGGCAAGAATACAGGCACAGCTACTAAAAGTATTCCATCCTCCGGTACGCTTGCTGAGTATGGTAGTGCTGAGTACGGAATAGCGGAGTGGTCTGGTGGGTTCGAGGTTAATATCCTGAGAGTGCATGGTTCTAGGAGTGGACAGTTCCTTAGCTTTGGATTTTCGGCTACAGTAGATGGGTCAGCTCTCTATATTGAAGAAATGGCGGTTACTCTTAAACAAGGAAGGGAGGCTCGATAATGAGCGACTACACAAAAACAACTAATTTTACAGCTAAGGACGCTCTACTTAGCGGCGACCCCAATAAGTTAGTTAAGGGTTCAGAACACGATACAGAGTACGACGCTATTGAGACTGCTGTAAATAGTAAGCTAGATAAATATAGCGCAGCACTAGACTTAACTACGCCTGCTGCCAATGATAGTCTATCCATTTATGATGTTGCCGCAGGCGCGTATAAAAAAATCACAACGCAAAATCTACTCGCTGCTGACAATATAGCAACAGGAGACTCTGCTGTTACAATTGCTACGACAGCCGGTGGTATAACACTAGATTCGGAAGGCAATAACACTAACATCGTCTTCAAAGGAACAGATGACGGCGTTGATACTACCTTTCTGACGCTTTGGGGTACTAATGCAGGACGAGCTGACTTCAACAGCGTAGTCAGGGTAGCGGACGGTACTACCAGCTCGTGCGCGTACGGCTTTGTTAGTGACCAAAACACAGGAATGTTTTTAAATCATAGTTCCGCTATAGGGTTTGTAACGAACGGCGGCGAACGGCTTTCTATAGATGGTGTAAGAGTTGGCGTAGCCAACACTGTTCCCCCATATGATTTTTCTGTTGGCGACCCTAGTCTTACCGCTACCACCCCTTCAGGTAACGAAGGTAATGCGTTTACACAAGGAGGAAATTTCTATAGCTCTTCTGACCACGCTAGCCACATGTTATGGAACGATTGCTCTGCGAGTGCGGGAACTCACAATTATGTGATTTTTAGATATCGCGGAAGCACCATCGGTGATATCGATACAACAAATAATTCAACAATTCGATACAACACATTTACCGGCGCTCACTGGAGTCAGTTTGAAGACGGCGCACAGCCAGAACTAAAACTCGGCACTGTCTTATCTACCGTTGATGAACTTATGGAGTGGACTCATTACGGATACACAGAACCGCTGGAGGGCGAAGGCACCAGACAAGAACGTGAAAACACAGTAAAAATTGCAGGTACTCATTCTCTGTCAGAAACTAGAGAAATTGCCATTAACGAGGACGGAGAAACAGCCGTTGGCACGCCGACAAAACATGAAACAGCGGAGCGTTTGCCGAGGTGCGAAGTGTCTAATGTAGTCGCTGATACCTGTGTTTACGGAGTTTTTGCAGGTCATTACGAGGATGGTGACAGTTCAGTAGAAGCGTTGGGTGCCGGAATCATCTTAATTGCCCAAGGAACCGCTGTAAGTCGAGGGGATTTGTTGGAGAGTGCAGGAGATGGAACGGCTAGGCCGCAATCAGATACAATAGTAAAAAGTTCTACTATCGCTAAAGTAACAAGCACCGTTAAAGTTAAAGAGTACGATGACGGTAGTTATTGCGTTCCTTGTACGTTGATGTGTGGATGAGACTAGAGCTGATAGCTTGGGTAGATACCGCCAGCTACCACGTAGGCTGGACAGACGACCCCGAGTCAGAAGGGCTGTCAATGTTCTACACAGTCGGGTGGGTAACAGAAGAGAACGATGACTACCTAGTTATCTACTCAAGTATTAATGCCAAGGACGATATCTATGGACACGATACGACGATACCTTGGGACAATATAGTACAACGAGTACCGTTACAGGGAGAAAACAATTGGCTTATGTAACGCCACAGCAATATGGGTTCTCTTTGCCTACCAATATACCGGGCGGCGTGGGCAACCCAATGATTGCCAACAATCCATACTTTCAGAATGGCAAATGGACCGTGCCTGCTGGGGGTTGGAATAACCAAAACGCACCTAGACCTAGCTATCTCGGAGTAGATGCGTTATATTCTATGGCTGGACAGCCGGGAGCAGCAGCACAGCACTACGGTTTTAGTACGGACCCCAATAGTCCCTACTATATTCTGGGTGATAGGTATCTGGGCAAGCTCCAAGCTGACTGGGCTAAGGGTATAAAGACGGGCGGCAACGAGCAGATTCACAAGATACTGACTGGGCTTGGTACAAGCAAAACCGGGAGCAAGCAGGCGTTCGTTAAGGCGGACCCTAATCTTGGTTCTAAGTTCGCACAGTACTTCAAGACCGGTAACGCCGCTGCTGCTGGACTGACTCCTGCTCGCGCTAAACAGGCGTACGACTACGCACTGAGGGCTACGGGTAGGGATGCTGTCCTAGACAGACAGCCGGGGATGCTAGGAGGTTTGCTGAAGGGAAATATCGGAGCGCTAGCGGGAACAGCGCTAGGGGCTGCGGTTCCCGGTCTTGGGATGGCACTTGGCGGCGCACTTGGTGGGGCTATTCAGGGCGGTGTAAGCGGCGGACTCAAGGGAGCAGCACTAGGCGGTTTGTCGGGCTACGGCATAGGTAGCGGCGGCGCTTGGTTAGCAGGTAAGGCTGGTAATCTAGCAACAAATCTCGGAGCATCGAGCTTAGGCTCGAAACTTACTTCTGCTGCGGCTGCTAAGAACGGCTTCTTAAGTAACCTATGGTCGCAGCCAGCAGGAACCGCAAAGATAATTCAAAGGTCTTCTCCGCTAAACGCTAGCGGATACAGTGCAAGACATCTAAGTAACCTAGGGGCAGCTAACGCTGCGTCGGGTAGCAACACGCTATCTAAGGCGGTTATTGACGCTTTTGGCGATAAAGCTATCACGGGCGCAGGGTCATTTATAAATTCTTCTGCTACCCCGTTACAGCAGGCATTAAGTGGATTTGGCGGAACAGCAGCTACTGGAGGTAGCAGTATATCGAACGCATTGTCAGGAGCAGTTAACATGAAAAATCTTTCGCAGCTAGGTAAGCTAGGTGCCGCTGGAATTAGCGCATACAATTATTTCAATCCTGTTACGGGAAATAGTCAGCAGAACCAGCTTGAAGCTAAGATTGCTTCTTTGTTCGGCAATGGTGCTAATCAGTTTCGACCGTACAACGTGACTACTCCGATGTCTCAAATAACATTTGACGGTCAGAACCTCAATGTTAGTCCTAGTCAGGGAGCAATGGACCAGTCGAATAGGTACATGGAGCTGATGGAGAAAGCAGGTGAAGCAGCTAGTAATGTAGATACCGCAGGACAGAGTGTTGAATTCTACAACCAGCTCAATGCTCTGAAGGGGCTACAAGAAGCAGATGAGATGCGTCGTCTTGAGTCGGTACTGTTTAATCAAGGTGGTGTGCATACAGGTACGGCGAATCAAGTAGCAGACTTCCAGTCCCGTCTTGATGCTGCTCGTCAGTCTAGGCAGTTCGACGCTATTAATTCTGCTCTGGCATATCAGGGAGACTTGTATGACCAATTCCAAGGGTTAGGTCGGGGAGCAATTGACTTTAACGCAGGGCTGTTTAATCCATATGCACAGGCAGGCACACAAGCAGGAGCGTATGCAACACAGGCAGACTTGACGGCTAAGGGATATCTGGCAGAGCTGGCTGATAACTCAGCTAGAGTAGACTACTTTGACGACAGACGAGAGCGAGACTACTTGAACGACGCCTTAAAGTTCGGCTTTGACTTTCTTGGAGGGTTGTGATAATGGCTAATAATGCGTGGGACGAATTGTTGGGAGGCATGAACCAACACCGATGGGAAGAGAAGCGACCTGCCTATATAGCCTCCAGTGGTCTTGGTAGTGCGCTAGGGAACGCCATCGCTACGGACATGCAGAGAGATACCCCGTTTGAAACTCTGAGCAAGGGGATGCTAAAATACAAACGTATGGGTGCATTGAAACAGGCTAGAGCAGAAGGGCTCGACCCGACTCAGGGTGAGAAGTACTACGAGCGTATGCATCAGCTTCTCTCAGAAGCGGGAGACTATGACGGCGCTAACCGTGCATATCAGCGTAGCGTAACTGCTCGCAAAGAGCACGATGATAGGCTTAAGTCTGATGCTTATAGACCTTACATTGACGAAGCTACTGAACTGACTATAGAAAGGGCGCGGCAAGACTTACCTTCTGAGGCGGAAAAAAGGAAAGAGGCAGCGAACAAAGCCGCTCACGTTAGGAACATAGAACTTGAACTTGCAAAACTAGGAAAGACATCGGGAGATGACCTTGGAAAAGTAGAGGCTAGTACAGTTAATGCCGCTATAGAGACAGCATTCTCTGACCCCGAGAGCCCACTGATGGATAATCTTGCGGCAGGTAATCCACTTTGGGGTAAGTTCAAGGACGCATGGAAAGTCGGTGACTTCACCCCAGAAGTGGTAAAAGAAAGACAACAGCTTCAGAAAGACTCACTGTACACAGGGTTCCATGCCTCGGTTATGTCCGCAGCGAAAAGGCTCCGTGAGAAGTATCCAGTGATGGATGCCTCAACTGCTGTGGCTGCTGCCGTATACGACGCTCAAGGATATGAAGTATGGCAGGACCGGAGTGGTCAGGCTAGGGTTCGGAATAGAGCTGACGGTAGAGAATACGTAGTTGAGCCTTCAGGCAGATTACGTAAGGTAGCAATCAGCTCGGATAAGGCTGTTGATGACGCTGCTACTAACCCTAATCCCAAGAAAGCTCTGCAAGATACTTTGTCTTTGGTAGAGAAGATTGAGCAAGGAGAGGCTGTATTTGATGCTGGCGACATAGCAGGAGGAGTCGTAGGTGCGCTAGAGAGTGTGGTTGACCATCTGACAGGTTGGATGAGGGTTAATACCCAAGGAGGACAGGAGGGTTCCGGCCCAAAGTAAGAAGCGCGTTGAACGCGCTTAATCCGATACAAGACGCAGGAGCATCTGAATTGACGCCAGAAGAACGAGCTGCGAATGAATCTGAAGAGACGCTAGAAGACTATATGGCTGAGTGGGAATCAAGCAGAGAATCGCCTCTTGGGTGGCGTATGGCGAGAGGGTTAGCTGAGAATATGGAGACATGGCATGGCGCTACGCCGCAGCTTACTAACGATGCGGCAGAGGCAGGTAATCCACAAACCTACGATATCGCATATGGTCATAAGATTAAAGACCGAGAATGGGAGTCGAAGCACATTTACGGTGTCAGATTTATAGACGACAACGGTAATCGTGTCCCAATCAGCAAAGCAGACGGCATGAAGATTCTTAACAAAGACGCTCAGACTAATCTTAGAATTGCTAGAACGGCTAGGAGAGGTGGTTGGGATGCGAAGTTAAGGGACAAGTGGGGGGCTACTTGGGAGGACTTAGAGCCTGAATATCAGAGAGCTTTAACATCTTTAGCCTACAATGTGGGAGGGGCAAAAGCCGCACGGCTATGGGACAAGGTACTGAAGGCGGCACTAGACAAAGATGTTGTTCGGTTTGCAAAGGAGTTGCGCAGACAGGATAATGAAAGGTACACGGCAGGTATGGACAATAGGGTAGCCAAAGAGATGTACTATTCAGGATTAATCAAGAAACTATCAACTGTAGAAGATGTACTGCCTTTAGCTAATGCAAGACAAGCAGGAATTCCATCATGAGTGAACTAGGACAAATGCCTTCGGCATACGGCTCGTTACGTGAGAGAGTAGAAGCAGAGGACGCAGCTAGAGATGAGGAGATAGAGCAAAGACTCGAAGCTGTCCGTGCAAAGCTTAATGCTCTTCGGGCGGCACAACGACCAGTAGGGTACGACCCCTCTGTGCGCACCTTGGAAGACTACCAAGCCAAGAAAGAAGAGGCTATGAATCTTGGCGACCCGTACTTGATTTCCCAAGAAGAGGCTGACTTCAACGCGCGAGCCTTTGAAGACCCTCTAGGAAGTAAGCTCGGCTCTTTTGTCTCCGGTCTGCGCACTGGTGCAGGCGTGGTAGAGAGTGCCGTTGACCTTATGGATATGTACCAGATGGTCGGGGAAGGAAAGAGTGAGGAAGAAGCTCTGGCTCTAAAGGCAGAGGAGAATGAGGCTGTTAGGTGGGGTGAGGACAGTCTGTCTAAATTCCTGCACATTGACGACCTTGTGAAGATGCACGCTATGAGGCCCGATGTACAGGAGAGATATGCTGGTTGGAACATAGCAGGTCAAATTTCGGCGGCAGTCATAGACCCCACCTCGCTGTTACCGCTTGCTCCTTTTGCTGCTGGTGCATCTCTCGGAAAGACTGCGCGTATAGCTCTCGCGACAGGTGCAGGTCTGGGTGCTGCTGACAATGCGTTGTATCAATCCGCTCGTAAGGGTGAGATAGACTTAGAACAGCTTGCACACTCTACGGGTATCGGTGCTGTAGTAGGTCCAGCGTTAGTACTGGGAGGAGCTGCTGCTAAGGGTGTTTTCAAGACCTTCTTTAGCAAGGCTGATGCTGGCGTAGATGGTGCAGATGAAGCCGCTCGTGAGCTAGTCACGGTGATTGGACCCAACCAAGGTACGCCTCCGGCTAGTTGGCAGTTTGGACCTCATCGGGTTCCCGGAGGAACCGCAGTTCCCAGCAACATGAGGCCGAATGCTGGACCACAACCTATGTCCAGAGCGGAGCAGGCACTTCGTAAACTACAGTTGAAGGCTACTGATAAAAGGAATCTCTTCCTTGAGTATGTGAAGCAAGGAGATACTGTCGCTATAGCGGGTATGCTGCGCAGCATGAACATCCCCTCTGCAACAGAGAGGAAGGTAGCCTCCTCACCTTACGATGTACTTCGAGCAAGTCATCCTCAAGCGCTTGACTACTTGATGAGGAACTACGGTGCGCCCACTACACCAGCGGCTAAGGAAGCGGCAGAGCAGAACATCGACCAGCTTTCAAACTGGATTGAGACAGTGCCGAAGAAGGCATATAAGCTAGTGGATAATAATACTATCTACGAGCTGTCACGACGCGGGCCGAACAAGTGGGCTCTAGTCGAGAGGAAAGGCAAGAAGCGAAAGAAGATAGGTGAGTA
>Ga0098074_1000838_pt1 | contig 18035 bp, 26 predicted proteins | sample 32_taG_FD_75064 | JGI IMG/M metagenome (GOLD analysis project Ga0098074, IMG submission 75064) | Marine viral communities from the Gulf of Mexico - 32_GoM_OMZ_CsCl metaG | ecosystem: Environmental > Aquatic > Marine > Oceanic | place: Atlantic Ocean: Gulf of Mexico | collected 2015-07-12
TATTACTAGGGGAAGAGTAGCTAACTTCCCCTTATTTAAAGTATAAACGGATGTAGCTCAGCAGAGATAGAGCATCTGGCGTCTTGCCAGAAGGTCGGTGGTTCGAGTCCATCCATCCGAACAAAATATAACTAGATAAATGTAGTTCCTATTTAAGATGGAACAATGGGTTGCAGGTTCGAGTCCTGTCAGATCCTAGATCTGTAGCTCAATTGGAAGAGCAATTGTATTAAATACTACTCATCTAGTTCTTATAAGGAGATCAAAGTAGTTCCTATTTTACTATATAGTTGATATAAGCCTTACTACTCATCTCTTTTCTTTTACGAGACAAATGAAGTTCCTATTTTTCGACTGTTAAACTGGCGGTTACAGGTTCGAGTCCTGTCTTAGTAGCTCAATTGGTAGAGCACCAGAAGAAATTACTTCTCGTCTCTTTTTATTATAAGGCAAAAGCAGTTCCTATTTATACTATCAATGCAACGTAATTACTGCTCGCCTTTTTCTTATAACCCAGTCCAACGTAGTTCCTATTTTCTGTTTTTTTGGTAAACTCTATTACTACCTGACTGGGTTTTTTATTTATTAATCCTTTTAATTATTATTACTATGTTAACAGTTAAACACTTTAATTTAGTAGAGAAGAGTACTGATTCTAGTGCTGCTTCTAAATCAGATCTCGTTGAATTATTAAAATTCGGCGTAATGCTACATCCTGATGCACAACATGCTGCTAAGCGTGTATTAAATTACTTTAGAACAAGTAATATCACACCTGAACAGCTGAACTCAACGTTTTACAAGTCTTGGAGCTCAATTACATCTAAGACACGCAAAGAATTACTAGAAGATCAAATATTGCACTATGCGTCTACGTATGGGACTAATTTTGATGATTCTAAACTTTACTTACCAACTGAAGAGTTGGATATTCCAGAACTCAACAAAGTGCCATTTATAACTATTAATGCACTTGAATCACTAGAAATATGTGAAAGAGTTGTTGATTATCTACAATCTGGTATGGCTATTTCTGAAGAAACAGTCAATGATATGATAGATATCTTGGAAAGATTTCATTATGACTTTACGCTTCTTGATAGTAATAAAATCAAGAACAAAGAGTTTAAAGTGTATTTATTTGACAATAAGTATGCTGAACCTCAAACTGTCACAGAACTAGTTCGCTTCATTGTCTTTAAGGCTACTGGGAGTAAATTAGTTATTAAGAATGATGAGCTATATGTCGCTTTAAGAACTTCTAAATTAGATTTAAGCGATTATATATCTAGTTCTAATATTGAAAAGATAAGTGAAGGATTTAATCGTTTTAGAGGTGTATTTATTAATTTAAAATACACTCATCCTAGAAATGCAAAGATTGTAAATCGTTTATCAAAACTATCTAAGAAACATCATAAACCAATGAACAAACATGTTCTTGGTACACTTACGTCTTTAGCGCATTCTGATCAAGATATTAAGAATGCATTAAATGGTGTAGGTAATTACATTAAGATTAGTCTATTAAATGCTTTAATGCTTCGTATTTATGATGCTGAGTACTTTTTTTATCGTATAAGAAACGGTAAAGGATACGTAAAAGCTAATCCTAATCATAGTAGTAAAACATATCCTCAAGCAGTACAGGCTATGCGTGAGTACTATTTAAATGTATATGGTATAGTATTAGATAGTTTAGTTAGTAGTTTAAAAGTAGAACCAAAGACCTATAAAATGACTCCTGGAGTTAGACTAGCTCTTCCTACTAGTGAGAAATCATTTGTAGGTAATATTCCATATGGAACTGCATTTCGATCAAATAAAGGCCTTAGTGTAGGTGTTTATTGGGAAAATGCTGATGGAATAAGAGATTTAGATCTAAGTGCTATGAGTGCACTTGGAAGAATAGGTTGGAATTCTGATTATGCTAATGAAAATCAGAGTTTAATTTATTCAGGTGATATTACTAATGCTCCTAATGGGGCATCAGAGTTTATGTTTTGTTCAAATGGCTTAAAAGAACCTCAATTAATATTATCAAATGTCTATAATGGCAATGAAAATGGTAAGTTTAAACTTATTGTTGCTGAGAATAAATTTAGCATGAGTAAAAAAGCTATGGTTGATCCTAATAGTATTTTACTAGAACAAGAATTGACTCATTTATCACGTCAAGTAGTATTAGGAGCTGTTATACCAGCTGTTGATACAGTATTTATTGTAGTTAATACAGGACTAGGTTCTATGAGTGTTGGTGGAGGTAAAACAAATGAAGCTCGTAAAGCTTTATTACATCAAATTGTAACTAGACCATCTCTTCAAGATATTCTTGATGAAGCTGGTTGGACTAGAGATGATGAATCCACTGATCCTGATGTAGTAGATTTAACAGTAGGTAATCTTGCAAAAGACACACTTACAAGTATTATTTAGTATTAATAATAGGGAGAGAAAATGATTAGAGCATATTGAAGTCTCTCAAGTATCTCCCTATTTTATTTTATTCTTATGGGCTACCGTAGAAGACAAAATTTATTATTTAGAGTATTAGTATGGGAGATTATCTTTTTGATAAAGCTATTCTTCGTATTATTTACTCAAGAGCTTACACCTTTATCTATAGTATACGTAGTATTAATACCTTTAGTACTAAGAGATGTTATAATGACAGTTGTAGAGCTAATAGAAGGATAACCCTTAATTATTGTATCATGTTAGAAGCATATTATGATTTATTTTATCAGATCCACATGGGAGCTGCAGTAGTATTTTTTATTGGATTTCTCTTTATTTTATTATATGAGAAAAGACTTAATAAGGGATATGAGGATTTTATCAGTAGAGATGCTCAATATTCTTATAATCCAGCTACTTGGAAGAATCATGTGGTTAAAAATCAGAAGAAAATTTTATTTTGGCTAGCTGTATTAATATATTGTATATTAATACAAACAGTTATGACTGTTTTATATGAAAAGCCTATAATTGCTATTGTTAATTTAGTAGCTTTATTTCTTTGGTATAATGCTAGAGAAAATAAAGCACTTGGTTATGACAGAGTAAACATATCTGCTGATTATTTGATAAAAAGTACGTACAATCTTTAAGATTAACTCCCTTTCCCCTATTATTTATAACAATTAACTATTTTATTAATTATTAACGCAACTAAAATTAGTAAAAATAGGCGCTCCACAGGGGATTGGGAGTTTTAAAATGTAGCCGCGAAAAAAGGTTTGTAGTAGCGCTAGATTTCCAAACCAGAAACCTTGAGGATATGGTGTGCATATCCAAAACCCAAAGCAGGAGTACAAACTGTGAGTAAGCTGTTAGGGAAATCATTAGTACTTCACGTATAATCTAGTAGCAAGAGTCGTGATAGTTCAAAGACAAAGGAAAGCTGCTGATACCTTTGTACCATTGCACCTATAGCTCAGTTGGTCAGAGCAGCGCACTCATAATGCGAAGGTCGTAGGTTCAAACCCTACTAGGTGCACTATTATTAACCCTTAATTAATTATTTATGAGAAATCTCATAACGGCAGTAGCATTGCTCTTTGCCACAGCAACATTCGGACAAGATTATAAGTTTGAAGTAGAAATAGATGATATGTCTGAAAAGACGTATTTTCTAGCAGACCCTTTAGTTAAATTAGATCATGACTCTAATAAAGGGTTTAGACTAGAACTATTTTATAATCCTAATACAAAAAAAGCAAATACGCTTTATATTAAGCATTTAGGCTTATCTAATTGTAGTAGTGATGATAAACTTATTATTATGTTTGAAGATGGTTCTAAGATGTATAACACATCATTTAATAAGTATAATTGTGATGGTAAAGCACTCTTTTTCTTAACAAAGAAAGATGTCAAGAAATTAAAATCAATGGCTATTTCTAAAGTAAGAATTACTAGTGGAAACACATTTTCACAATTTACTGTTGAATTAGAAGCAGAAGAAAAAGCGTATTTTATACAGATGTACGCCTCTTTACATGAAATTTTATCTGTACATAATTAATTAAATTACCCCAATCCAGGTAGGATGTCTTTAGATGTGAAATCGTATTTCACTGGGGTAACTAGTTCAATTCCAAATGTTGTACTAATTCAGGATAGGGAGCTCTAGAATATCTAGGGCTCTCTTTATGAAATTTACCGATAACCGTAAATTTTTATATCATGTCTAACAACAAAAAGAGTAGTAAACATTTAGCACATACTAAAAAGTTAATTGCTGATGCTCGAGAGCATGAAATTAATCTATTGGCTAATTATGAAGCTGTACGTAAAATGCGTACAGAGCTTGAATCAGAGGTTCTAGCTCATGAGGGTCATAATCAAAAGATTGATGCTATAAGAGCTTCTAATAACTTCTTAAAAGACGCTAGAGAAGCACTACATCAAAAGACTGAATAGTTTATCGGTCAGCCCGGAGAAATCTGGGCTTCTTTCGTATTTATTAATCCTTTAATTTATTTATTATGAGCAAATCATTTGCTAGTATCATCGTTTTGGGCTTGACAAAAGCACCTGGCAACACCGTGTTGGTTCAACTTTCTCAAAAAGTTACTCAGTCTGCAACTGGTCATTTGGCCACAGACAGAATAGCTGAGGAAGAACACTCCATTGATGAGTCCATTGATCATGTTCGTGATCTCGTTATTGTTCGTAAGAGCAACGAGAGTATCGAAGAATTGCAAAAGCGTTTGAATAACAATCCAGACGCTAGAATCGTTGAGTATACCTCAAATGCTCCTATACTTTCTTGTAAAGAGAAGTTTCAGTATGAGCATGCACGAGAGTCATCACACGATCCAGAGACATTTGTTTCTGAATGGTATGATGAAATTGCAAACGTTCAATGGGACGACGAGCGTGGTTGCTATGTTAGGTATGCCTACTCAAGTGCAGGAGGCGATGATACTCATCTAAACCAAGTAAACGAAATCGTTGCATACGATGGAGATGCTTGTGTTCTAGATGAAATTTAGGGTTATTTATAGGGCTCAGGAAACTGGGCCCTTTATACAAGTAACTAAAATCCTTACTTTATGAAATCATTAAAGAGGTTAATTCCAATAGCAGGTTATTTTTATTTGCCAACGAATTTAAATGCTAATAAGCAGGTTCTATGGGCAATTTATCATGGTATATTTCTCCTACTTGTGTTTTTATCAATACTATTTGTATTTAGTGTTATATTATTGGATTATTTAGGCTAGGGGTTCAGGAGACTAGTCCCCTAGTCACGATTATTATTCATTTTTATTAATTAAAACCCTTTTATTATGAGTAATTTTTTGGCGCCCATTCAACGTGGGCTTTTGACTGCTGCAGTAAATGCATCAATGGAAACAATGTCGTTAAATGAAGTTGTCGCTACTGCGATTCGTCCTGTTGCTGGGAACAAGCTCCAGCTGGAGATTGTGCAGAAACGTAAGCTAGCCGGACGTAAAGGAAGCCTTTTGGCAACCTTGAATAAGTCCGATCAGCGTTTTGGCAACACTGAGACGCTTCTGTTTGACTGGATCACTTTTGAGATTCCAGATTTCCTAGCTGCATTCCCTTCATTGGGAATTACTGAAGGACAGTTGACCAATATTCTTGGTCAATATGATCCTGCTGCCCCTCGTGGCACAGAATCTACTGTCTTCTCAGTAGTCAAACCACTTACTAAGGTACTAGACCAGGGTGTCGAGTACACTCCAGTTGTTATTGTCACTGAAGTAAAAGAAGGAGACATTCCTACTTTCTTTAGTTCTGAAGGTAAAAACTACCAACAGAAGCTAGAGGCTGCTTTGGACGATGAAAACAATGTAATGCGTACTTCATCTGAACCAGATGGAGAGTACATTGTTGATTCAGTTGACGGTCAGCGTATTTTCCGATTCACTCGTACTGAGTATTTGGAAGATCAACAAGGTGGCGTTCCCCAAGATAAGCTTATCGCAGGGAAAATGACTGAGAGTGCTTACAAGGCTGCTCAAATTGGTATAGAAGAAGCTGAAAATGCAACTTCTACTGCTATTTTGAACAATCTAGCATCTTAATTAATTGAGAGGGGGCTTCGGCCCTCTCTTTTTCTTTATCATGGATAAGAATAAGTGTAAACGCATTTTGGAAATAACAGTTGAGACATATGATATTCAACTGGTTAAGAAACAGTACAGGAAACTATCTAAAAGATATCATCCTGATAGCCATGATAAGCCTGATGCAGCTATGTTTAGACTTATAACAGAAGCTAAAGACTTATTATTGGCACAATTAGAAGGGAAAAGTTCCTTTTCTTACACAAGTCACAATTCTAATAGAAGTACAAAAAATACAAGAAGTTATGGATATAATTATAACTGGAGTACACCTGAATTTAATTTTAGACTAATAAATGTACAATATGAAGAAATAGAAAATGTAATAAAGTTTACAATAAAAATAGATTTCCCTTTTATGGGAGATATTGAATTAAATATATGTGAAGAAGGATATACGCAATTTATGGAACAAAGACATACATTTCGTATAGAGCCTCATAACATGGAAACAGATGGAATATACCTTTTACCTATAGATGAAGATCATATATTTTCCACTGAAAGAAGAATAGAAATAAAATTAAATGGATGGATGTATCATAATGATCCTTACGGAAGAAAAATTAGATACTTTGTCTTTAACTACAAGAATTTTAATATAAACCCCGTTACCAGATCTAAAAAACAAAAGAAATGGTGGCACTTTTAAATTTAATCAAATGACAGAATTAATTATTGGAGTTATTTTTTTAGTATTTGGCTTTATTGGTCTAAAAACACTAAAAAAGGTAGACAATCCTATTGTAAGTAAATCACCTTATTTATTTATTTTAATAGGTATATTTGGAACATTATCAGGAGCTTTCTTTTATGCAGAAGCAGGTACAGCTTATGCTGTTCAGTATCCTTGGGGAGGTGATAAACTAATTAAATCTCAAGGTGTTAAAGCTAAGTGGTGGGGAAGAACTATCCCTATGAGTTATGAGATCTCAGTTAAGTTTGTACGTCCTGATGCAGAAGGAAACATTCCAGAGAGCTCTAACGGCATTATTAACCTACCAGCTAGGTCATATGCCTTTGCAGATGCGATCAAGGCTAAAATAGAGCTTTCTACAATTGTGAGACTTAATATTGATGATGCTGAAACGTTCTTAGATATGGCAGATAAGAACAGATCAGAGTCTAAGTTAGTATATGGTAGAATTATACCAAATATTGAGCAGAGTATTAAGAATACATGTAAGCTGATGGATGCTCAAGATTATATCTCAGGGTTTTCAGCTGAATTTGATAGATATTTTCAAGATCAATTAAATAATGGTGCTTATAGAGTAGAGCCATATTATGAAAAGAAAGAATCTGCAGAAGTTATAGGAGACACTACAACTGTAAGAACAGTAGGTAATACTAATTCTAATCAAAAGAAATTTAGAATAGTAGAGCGTAATGGTGAACCTGTAAGAGATATGTCTAACACTAATTCACTAACAGAATATGGATTATCCTTTAGTCAAGCCCATGTCACATCTATTGATTGGGAGCCCAAGTTTGATACGAGACTCGATTTGCAGAAAGAACAGGTTGCTCAAACTCAACTTGAGAAGCAGCAAGCTGAAAGAGAATTCTATAGAGCAAAGAAAGAGATTGCTCGTGGAGAATCAGAGAAAGCTGCAGAAAGAGCGAGACTTGAGAAAACTCAGATTCAGAAGACTATCGAAGCTGAAACCAGAGCAAAAGTTGCAGAACAGGATCTTATTGCTGAAAAGAAACGATATGAAGTGGAACTCTTCAAATCAAAAAGTAAAAAGGTCGCAGCTGATGCTCAAGCTTATGAGAACCAGAAGCTTGTTAATGCAGGTCTTACACCCCAAGAAAGAGCAGAATATGACTTACGCACAATTGACGTACTATCTGCAAATCTTAGTAAGATGCAAGTTCCCGGAAATATTTTAGTAGGTGGAGGTAAAGATGGAAATCCTACTGAGGCATTATTACAAGTTAAACTTCTTCAAGATTTACTAAAGAAATAATTACTATATTTGCGATAACTTTTAAAAACAAATAATCATGTTTGGAAATTTTATTGCAAAGCACAAATTGACTGTTATTGGCGTTATTAGTGCTATTACATCTGTGCTTTTGGCATTTGGTGTTATTGACCTAGAAACACAAGCAGCTGTTCAAGAAGGTGCTACTAATGTAATTGATGCAGCCTCTAGTTCTGAGAATGAGCTAGCAGCATTTATTACAGCTCTCATGGCCTTTATCGGTATTTTTGGTAAAGACGGAGATACGGGCACTACTGAATAAGTTAATTTAAAAATTTAGAACTAAGCCTCTGAGAAATCAGGGGCTTTTTTATTTTATGAAGTATATTTTAGCAATTTTTAGCGTAATGCTATTGGTAAATCTCAATACCTGTGGTAATCCTAGTGATTACGAAGGAGAGATTAGATATAAGGATTCTATTATTACAGTTATTCAATACAGAGATTCAGTTATTTCTGTATATGATAGTGTAGAAGTAGAAGTCCGTAAAGAAGTGTGGGATACTATGTATCATGTAATAGATTCTATTAAATATAATTATGTAGACTCTATAGTTATAAATACTAGGGATAGTATTAATCTTATTAATCAGTTAGACACTGCTGTTGTAGATACTTTCTATCTATATAATAATCAAGAAGTACCAGTTCAATTATATTGGAAGCAAGTAGTAGGAGATACTCCTTATTCCTTAGATGAGTGGCAACAAATTGTTAATGATACTGCTACTCCTATAATTGATACACTTTTTATAGTTCCAGAAGCTGTAGCTTGGTATGATAATGTTAAACTTAGTTTTGATAATAATACTATAGGCTACTGGGCTGATTGGTATAGTGATTATCCTGGAACATTTGATTCAGGTAATTTACCTGTTATTCAAGGAGATGGAGAAGGTGAATATGAATGGAAATTTGGTAATGGAGCTGTTATTACATTAGAGAATGAGTCTATGATGGTATCAGATAGGTCTAAGTGGACTGCTATGGTTAGATTAGGCTCTACTGTAGGCTCTGGGATGCTCTTACAGAAAGGAACTCAAGTAAGCCTTAGTATTACGCCAGAAGGCTTTATACAGACTAATATAGGGCCTAATAGTACGTGTACTTGGAACTCTAGTCCTAATCCATATGATGTAGTCACAATTCAGCAGGATGTAGGCTATTGTAAAGTATATATCAATGGAGAACCTGTAAGTAAACGTTCTGGTGGTTCTACAGAGAATGCAGGAGTAGATCCTGTCTATTGGACTGTAGGAGGTGGAAATTCCACTATTACTGATGTTGTATTCTTAAGTACAGCTGTGGACAGTGATATTCAGAAGTTATTTGTAAATGAATGGAAGAAAAACTAAAGAGAAGCCTAAGTACGACTTATGGTTATTTATAGTAATAGCAGTAATAGTAATGAAATTATCTAAAATTTTAGAATATGTCAGAAAAGAAAGAAGTCCTTAATACACTATTAAAGTTTTTGCTTCTTGGAGCAATATCTTTATTGATAGCTTATATTTTAAACAATGTATAAAAATGAATGGATAGTTTGTAGTACATCTGAAGAAGTCTATAGAGACAGATATAATCAAAAAGTAAAAGTAGGTGATACCGTTGCTTTAACTTGGTATAATAATATGTATGTAGGTAGAATATATAGACAAACTAAAGAAATGATCTACATACAAGTACCTTGTAATAATAGTTTTTGGGTAAGGCAAATGGATAAGTATTACATAAAGAAAAAATTAGTAGTAATAAATAAGAGAATAAATATTGACGAATTATGAATTTAACTGAACTTGGAAATCACAAAGTAAGATTTGTGAGAAGTGAAAATGTAACTGTTACCCTATTATTTGATAAAAAGGGTAGATTTATTGGTGAAGGAAGATCTGATTGCAGTGCATGTGATGAGTTTAATAAAGACAAGGGCCGCCGCGTGTCTCTTGCAAGAGCATTAAAGAATACAAAACTTAAAAAGAGTGAGAGAACCCTTATTTGGGAAGGTTATAGAACAATGACAAAGAAACCAAGATGGTAGTTGAATTTAAAAAAGCAGAGGCATTAGATTTTGATGGATTATTTCCTAAAGTTGATGCTAAAGAATATGCGTTGTTATCTGGAAAGGTAATTAACATTAACGCTAAAATTTATGAGAGTGTACAGAAGAATGGTTATCTAACTATAGGTAAGCATCAAATTCCTGTAGCTGCTCTAAATATTACAACAGAAGCTGGTAAATCTGAACACCAACAGTTTATTCAAGCTAAGATTGCTGAAGATTTTGTTTTTGCAGATCCTATGGTAGATGTACTTATGTCTGCTGTAGATACTAAAAAGAATGCTATTCTTTGGGGTCGTGGTGGTCATGGAAAGTCAGAGATTACAGAAGAAGTATTTAAACATCTATATGATATGGGTGTTATTGATGAAGAACCTTTTGTATTTGCTTTTGGTGATGGTTTGACCGAAGATAAGCTCTTCGGTGGTATGGATGTAAAGCTTTATAAAGAAGAAGGTATTATTAAATATATGCCTGAATATTCTTTTATGAATCATAAGTATGTGATATTTGAAGAGATCTTTGATGCTCCACCAAATATTCTTATGGCTCTTAAAGATATTATGACTTCTAAGCGTTTTCGTCAAGGTCATGATACATTTAATGTGAAGACAGAGCTTTATATTGGTCTTACTAACCGTAGTAAAACTGATTTTGCAGAGAAAGATGATAGTCTTAAAGCACTTGTAGAGCGTTTTCCACTTACTTATAAAGCTGAGTGGGGTAGTTATTCTAAAATTAAATTTCTAGATCTATTTAAGTGTAGATTTGGAGAAGAAGTATACGAGCAAGAGTCTAAAAAGCTTATTCATTTAGCAGATATTATTGCATATAACAATGCTCAAGGAGAAACATTTATTTCTCCAAGAACTGCAGTACACGCTGCTGAGTTATATATGAAAGATAAGTCTCTTGAATATATTTCGGAACTAGATGAGAAAACTGTCAACGAGTTTAAGAAGAAGCAACGTGAGCAAAATTATGGCCCATTGCAAGCTACTCTTATGAAAGAAGTTGCTAAATATATAGATGAGCATAATCTAGAGATAGAAGGAGCTGAAGAGAATAGTTTATATGAAGCTGTTCAAGAAATAGAAGGAGATCTTGGTACTAGTGACTTAGATTTATCTGATGTTTTAGGTGCACCTGTCGATAATAATATCATAGAACAAAAATTAAATAGAGCTATGTATCTAGTTGATTTGATGTCTATGACTAATTTTATTGACAGTCACAAATCTAAATCAGAAGATTTATATAAGCGTGTAAAACGTATTAAAGCAAATCTAGAAAAAGAACTAAAAACTTAATTATGGAGGAAATTGAAAATAAACCTCAGTTAAATAACAATGGGTTTACCGTTAGTTTAACTCCTGCTACATTAGATTTACCTGATGTTGATTATATCAATGGTCTAAGTGTAGAGAAAGGATTTTCTTTAAGTAAATCTTTTGATGTTATTCCAGCAATATTGTATGATTTATTTTATCTTTTTACTAAAGAGGCAGATGATCCTACTACATTTAATGTAAATAAGCATTTGCTAACTAAAAGAGTAATAGCTGATAAAGTTATTTTCAGAGAGTTAACTCAATCTGAATCTAGTTATTATAATAATACTCTTAAGTTTCTTAAAAGTATAGATTATATGGCTATTGTGGGATTGACTCCTATGGATAAGGCTTTGCGTACTATGATGTACTTAGTAATGCTTTCTAAAGCTACTAATAAAACCGATGATCCATATGGTAGACAATCTTCTGTTCAAGAAGATATAACTATACCAGATGAACAGGCATTAGCTGACGCACTTAAAGAACAGGCAGATGGAATAAGAGCAGCAGAAAAAGGTGGAAGTCAAGGTCAAGGAGGAGATCAAGGTAAACAATCAGAACCTTCTGAACTTAATCCTAATATGACTTCATGTGTTAGAGATGCTCTTTATGGCCTATCTCCTGTTATTGCAAACATTATAGGCGATAAAAAGCCTGTAGATGTGCCTGTAAATAAAGCGCTTGTAAGAGCTATTAAGGTTAAAGCTTATTTGGAAGACTCTGTAGGTTTAGAAACAGCCTTAGATGTCACTAAAAAGCGTAATAACCAGTCAAATGAGCGTAAGCAAATACAGATGGAATCTTCTGATCAGATTACTAAGATTAGAAAGTCCGAAATGCTTAAACCTACTTTTGAAGAGAAGTTTGTAAAGAAAGAACTTGTAGTCAAAGAGAAAGTAAAACCAGAAGAGAAAAAGCAGATATTATATATGCTTTTAGATGATTCTGGTTCTATGGGTAATATTACTAAGCAGAGTTATGTAAGAGCTGTACTGCTAAATAGATTAGAGTCTGTAATGCTAGGTAAGTCTGAGCTTAGATTCTATTTATATGAAAGTAATCTACATCACTATAAAGTAGCTAACGATAAGAAAAGTGCACAAGAGTTATATCAATTTATAGCTAAAAGACGACCTCATGGTGGTGGTACTTATATCGGTAACTGTTTACAACGTACTGTAGATGAAATCAAAAAAGCAGAAGCAAAAGGTAATTATCATGATCCAGAAATTATGATAGTTTGTGATGGCGATGATTATGTTAATCCTAGTGAATTAGATGCTAAAGATGTACGTATTAATGTGCTTCTATTAGGTACTCAAAATCCAGGCTTAAAGAAGATCGCTAAGAAGACAGATGGCTTTTATAAAGTCGAAGAATTCTATAATAGATATTAATTAGATGGATAGGAAAAATGTCAATTTTGCTTTATCTTTGGATCGAGACATAGAACGCGAAGAAAGGAAACTTTCTTATAATATGCCTTGTGTAAATGAAGATAAGTATACAAAGCGAAGTTCTGAAGCTCCACCAATTAACAATCTCTGAATACGTATTTCTTAAATCCTTATACGAAGATCTAAAAGACTTTGAAGGACTATTAGGTGAAATAGACTCATCAGCTCTTGAAAAAGCTGGTTGGATTAAAGTAACTAATAGCGAAGGAGTTATTTTAAGGCAAAAAGCGTTAGAACTTTTTGAACCTAAAGATGATCTTTGCTTAAGATTTATAAATACATTTCCAGTCAAGACTCCTACAGGTAGATATTTATCTCCTGTGGGGTCAACTGGAATGACTGTAGAGAATATTAGAAAAAGGTGGAATAAGCACTTCAAAAATGATGTAGGCGCAATGAAAAAAGCTATTGAAGTTCTTGAGGCAGAACTTAAATGGAGACGCTTACAAAATAATCTGGAATACATACATAATATTGAAACATGGCTCAATCAAAGAGACTATGAAAAATATGAGTATTTGTTGACAGAAACAATAGAAGAAGACACGGGAGAATTAATGTAGATAAATGAACATAAGTCAACAGTTAGGTAAAAGAATAAAAGAATATAAGGCTAACAAAGAAAGAATAGATAAGAAGCAATTCAAATATATTCCCTTTGATAAGTTTAATAAGCTTTCTAAATACCTACCTGGAATTATACCTGGAATTATGTATAAAATTACATCTCATTCTGGTATGGGTAAGACTCAATTATCTAAATATTTATTTGTTTTTCGTCCTCTTTTATATGCCTTAAATAATAATTTAAAATTTAGAATAATTTATATATCTCCAGAGGAGACTAAAGAAGAGTTTTTAGACTCTTTAGTTATGCACGTAGTAAAAGCTCAAGAAGGTGTATCATTAAATAGATATTCATTAAGTGGCTATGCCGCTAATAGTTTATCTCAAAATCAAATGCAAGCTATATTTAGATGTTCTAAGACTATTCAAGGATTAGGTAACTATATAGAAGTAATTGATGATGTATATACTGCTGATGCTATGTATGAGGCATGTAAACAGAGAGCAGAGAAGTGGGGAACATTTGATAGTAAAGGAAACTATACTCCAAATGATCCTGATGAGATAGTGCTTGTAGTGTGTGATCATATTTCTCTTATAGAGGAGAGTTATGATGAAGCATCTAAGCAATATCTTAATTTACATAAATCAATATCTAAATGGCATACTAAATATGCTAAGAGGATAATAACTAAAAAGTGGAACTGGGCTGTATTAAATGTACAGCAGCAAAGTTTAGACTCAGCTAAAGAAGCTTATACTAACAAAGGACATAGTATAGTAAGTAAAGTATTGCCTACTGTAGATGGTCTTGGTGACAATAGAGTTGTTGCTAGAGATGACTATGTTATTATAGGTTTATTTTCTCCCTGGGCTTATGGTATAGAAAATTATAAAGGTTATAAAACGGATGCATTAAAGGATAACTTTAGATCGCTACATCTACTTAAAAATAGATTTGGCCCTAGTAATAAAGTTTTACCTATGTGGTTTGATGGTAGTTATACTTATTTTGAGGAACTACCTGGAGTCACTGCTCCAGAAATGAGTGCAATTTATTCAAAATTATGAACAAAGAACAATGGCCTGATGGCTTTAAAGACTGTAAAGAATTATTTAGAAGTACAGCTTCTGACGGTAAATATCCTGTGTTTTTAGGATTATTAGATAATGGAGAGTTCCTTCTCTCTATTGGTAAAGAAGAAAACCCTCTATGTTTACCTCAAGAAGTATTATTTCTTCTTTATGAGTCTATGGGTAAGTTAATTGCTAAGTCTCAACAAGATATCTATGGAGTTACTGAAGCTAATTTAGAAAGTAAATTTTTAAAAGTTTTAGAAGATAACTATGGAGAAAATCCTATGGAAGTTAAAGCTCTAAATCCTTCTAATTTAGAAATTAATGCAGAAGAACTTGAAGAAGGTATGTCTGAAGAAACTAAAGAGTTTTTGAAAGACATGGGAGAACAAAAAGTAAGTAAAGATGCTGCTTTACAGATGCTAAAAGATGTCATGGAAAAGGCTAAGAAGCAAATGGAAGAAGGAGTAGAAGAAGGAGAGGAAGTAGAAGAAAATGCTGCTGGTGCTCCTGATGAACTTATTAATGCAATTAAAGACGCTAAACAGATTTACGATAGTCTATCTGAAGAAGAGAAAAAAGAACTTGTACAAGAAAAAGAAAAAGAAGCTTTTGAAGAAGAAGAGGCTCGTATTTCTGAATTAGAAAAAGAATTATTGGGAGATGTACCTAGTGCTGGTAGTGCTTCTAGTATAGTTAAGGACAAAGATTATTTTGCCGATATTTTAGAAAAACATGGCAAAGAAAGATTGAAAGAGGAGCTTATGACCCTTCCTGAAGATGAACGAATGGAAATCATGAAGCAAATCTATATGGACAGAAAGAAGAAATTAAATTCATAAATGTCTAGAATTTTAGTGTTAGCTGACAGCGGTTTCGGTAAGTCTACAAGTCTTGGTAATATACCACAATTGAATATTAAAGGGTTAGCCCCGAAAGAGACTCTTATTATTCAAGCGACTAAAAAAGGCTTACCGTTACCCGGTTGGCGTAAAAACTATCTGGATTTCAAAGCAGATCCAACTAAGAATAACTATTTGGTATCAAATGTTATTTCTGATATAATTAAAACCCTAGATTACGTAATCAAATCTAGACCTGATATTAAGAACGTGGTTCTTGATGATTTTAATTATATAATGCAAGATTACTATATGAAGAATGCCAAGAAGCGAGGTTATGATACCTTTCAGACTATTGGCTATGAGATAGGTCTTCTATTTGAGAAAATAGATGAACTACATGATGCAGACAAGAATATTATTGTAATGGCTCACTATGAAGTTGAAGATACAGGAGGAGTCATACGATTTAAGCTGAAAACTGTCGGAAAGATGGTTGACCAGTATCTTACTCCAGAGGGCAAATTTGAAATTGTTCTTATGGGTAAGGAAGTGTTTGATGACACTAACAATAAGGTCGAAAAGTACTTTGTTACGGGATTTGATGGTAAATATAAAGCGAAGACTCCTTACGGAATGTTTGAGGATTTATATATACCGAATGATATGGGATATGTACTTGAGAAGGCCCATGAATATGAGAATGCAGTTTAAACATGGAAGTAAATTTCGGATTAGAAACAGATAACAAATCTACTATTACTCTAGAACCAGTGAGTAAAGGTAGCAAAACTAGAAAGCTTTTGAAGCTCTCTAATAAAGCAGCTAATGACTTAAGTCTTGATCAAAAGGAAGATATGTATGTAGCTTTTAGCTTCTCTCCTACTAATATGGAAGAAGTATACTTAGTTAATGCAAATAGTATAGAAACCAAAGATAAGCTTAAGATTAGCAAGAATTTGTCTATCCGTAATGCTAAATATTTTGATGCGCTTAAAAAGCGTTTCAATGTTGCAACAGATAAGAAGCTAGAGTTTGAATTAGAAACTACTAGTTTCAAGGCTGGAGGACAGCCACTTTTTAAATTAAGTAAAATAAATGATTAGTGAAATGAATGTAAGTAATAGTGTTGAAGGAGGCGGTGTATCTCTTTCTAAAGTTTATACCGGAGCAGTAGCTTTTAATGTAGTGGCTGTTAATCCTAATCTAGAAGAGCTTAAAGCTATGGGTATTCCTGCTACTGAAGAGCCTACGTATATAGGAGTAGATGATCAAGGAGTAGGGTATGCAAATATTAGAATTTTCCTTGATAATAATGACGAAAGTAATCGCATTAAAACTTCAGTTAATTATAGATTGAGTGCTATTCATCCTCTTAGCCGTACTAATAAGTATTTGGTTATTAATAACTATGGCAATGATGCCTGGTTATAAGAAGATGTGATTGGTGGAAAGCAGCCTATACCTAATAACATGACCTGGTATGTGACTGATGGTATGCGTAAAGCATATAAAGGAGAAAGAGAGATTATTTCTCTTATTAGAGCTCTTAGAAACTTTCCAAATGTCAGAAGTGAGACTCCGGAAGATGTTAGAAAGACTTCTATTTCTATTTTTGAAGAAAAAGATATAGAAAAGATCTTTAATGGTGATTTTAGTGCTCTAAGGAATATTCTTGTAGATCCTGACACTAAAGTCACTTATCTATTAGGTGTACGTAAAGATGATCAAGGACGTTTACGTCAGAATATCTACAGAAATCTACCAATGCGTAGATATATGGCAGAGAAAGATATAGATTCTTTTAACTACTTGATTAAGCAAGTAAACGAGTCTATTGAGAATGGTGCATACGCTGATACCTTCTTTGATTTAGAAGATATGAGTCTTAAAGAGTATGTAGAAGGTCAAGAAAGTCAAAATACTGAAGAGGAAGGTGGACTTCCTTTTTAGGATTTAGTTAATTCAATGAGAGAAGAGCCCTGGGAAACCGGGGCTTTTCTTATAAAGACAACTTCTAAAAATAAAAGAAAATGATAGAAGCAATTGAGTTTGAAAAAGGTAATTGGAATTACCGAGTTAAATCTAAGAATGGAAATGTTCTTAGCACTTCTTATACTACATATGGTAGTCGATCTGAAGTCATTCGTGGAGTAGAAGCTTTCCAAAAGGCTACAGGAGCGAATGCTAAAGTAGTAATTCGTCATTTTAAGGTTACTAAAAATGCAGCTAAGGCAAAAAGCTAAGGCTATTTATAAAGTTATCTGGGGGGTTGATTATATCTTCCCCCTAGATACTAATAAACCTGAAATGTATAGAATGTATACAGGAGTATATACTGTGCCTTGTCCTTCAAGATATACTTATTTATTAAAGCCTAGTATTAAGCAAGTAAAAGATATAAAACAATGGGATCGAGAATAAGAAGTAAACCTCCAACAGGAATTGAAAAACATGAGACAAAAACTGATCCTACTAATGCTAGATTACCCAAAATAAAAAAAGCTTTAAAAAAAATAAAAAACAAATATAGATCATGAAAGAATGGAAATTTGAAGTAGATATAAATTTTTCGGAATATTTTGAAATGGTATCTATAGTAGCAAA
>Ga0098074_1000842_pt1 | contig 17980 bp, 10 predicted proteins | sample 32_taG_FD_75064 | JGI IMG/M metagenome (GOLD analysis project Ga0098074, IMG submission 75064) | Marine viral communities from the Gulf of Mexico - 32_GoM_OMZ_CsCl metaG | ecosystem: Environmental > Aquatic > Marine > Oceanic | place: Atlantic Ocean: Gulf of Mexico | collected 2015-07-12
CACTGTTTCTGTGCCGTCATCATTTTGGATGATTTGCACAATGCGCGGCCCGAGACCTGCCGTATCAAACCCGCGGAAGCTGTTGCCGCCCTTGAAAAAGCGATTATTGATACGTACGCCTTGGGGAGTGGTTTGTCCGTATTCGGATTCCGCGTCGCTCGTGCCATAGGGTTCGATGTATCCACCGGAAAGACGCAAACTGGCCGTCACGCCCTTCGTGATGCCTTGATAGATATTCATCGATGCGTTGGTCCGAATGAAGTTCACGTCCCCGCCCAGGCCAGCAACGTCTTGACCAAACATCAGGTCGAACCCGCCAGTGGGGTCAATAGGGTCATTCTTCATGTCCAGGAGGAGATTGTACCCGACGATCGAGGAGATTTCTGATCGTTCACTTGAGCAAAGCGAGTATCTGTTGAGATAGCGCGCATCGCATACATCCACGATCAGCGAGCCATCAGGCAATGGCACGTCATCAGCGGTGAGAAAGGCGACACCCACGACATCATCGCTTGTGTCTCCCGGGGTGTCATTGTCATCTACAGTGTATTCGGTTGTCAGGCGTTCGCCGCTGTCCGAGGCAATCACGATGCTCTGATCGACGACGTCGATTTTGTCGTTTTGCAACGTATATTTCAAGCCAAGTTGCAGCCGGTTTGACAAGGAGAAACCTAGCTGCCCGCTGACACCTACAGATTCAGTCGTATAGCCGCCAAGATCGGTGTCAGAATAATCGAGGCGGGTAGCAAACGCACTCACACCTGCGGACATGTCACGGTCTAGGAAACGTGGCTCCGTATACTGCAAGTCCACAATTTGCTGGAGGCTGGATGTGGACAGACGAGCAGACGCGGATTGCCCGCGCCCGAGCACATTGCGCTGTGCCACGCTGACATCTACGAGGAAAGATTCTGAGGATGAGAAGCCAGCTGAGAAACTCATCTCGCCAGTGGGCTGCTCAGTGACTTTTACATTCACGTCAATTTGGTCAGGGTCCGCGGTGGGAACCTCAGTAACTTCGACGTCTTTGAAGTAGCCAAGGGCCCGTGCGCGGTTGCGCGAGCGATCCAGCAAGATGCGGTTGAAGGCATCACCTTCAGTCACGCGCAATTCCCGCCGGATCACGCGATCGAGCGTTTGGGTATTACCGACAATATTGATGCGGTTGATGTAAACACGCGGACCTTCATTGACATGAAAGGTCACGTTGACCGTATGCGTTTCGAGATCGGCGGAGATTTCAGGGCGCACATCAATAAAGGCATAACCTCCGATCCCGGCGACATAGGTCAGGCCATCAATTGAGTTTTCAATTGTGTCGCCTCGGAACAGGTCACCGGATCGCGCTACCAGTGACGCTTTCAAGGCGTCCGTGTTGAGCTTTTCCAGCTCGGTTTCGACATTGATCTCGCCGAAGCGATAAATCTCGCCCTCGTCGATTGTATAGGTAATGTAGAAATCCTTCTGATCAGGCGTTAGTTCTGCCACGGCTGACTCTACGCGGAAGTCGTAATACCCCTTGTTCTGGTAAAACTGACGTAGCAATTCGCGGTCATATTCCAAGCGACCTGGGTCATAATTGTCGTTTGATGAGAAGAACTGCCACCAACGTGATTGACGGGTGACAATCTCCGACCGAAGACGGTCGTCTGAATACGTTTCATTTCCCAGGAAGTTGATCGCTCGTACACCAGACACAGGTCCCTCTGTAATCGAGAAGACCACATCCACACGGTTCTGATCGAGCGGCACATATTCGGGCGTGACTTTCGCCGCGAACCGGCCGGATTGGCGGTAGAGTTCCATCACGCGCTGTACGTCTGCCTGCACGCGAGCGGCGGTGAATACGCCGCGCGGCGATATCTGGATTTCTTCGCGGATCTTTTCTTCCCCGAGCGATTTGCTGCCTTCAATCATGACCCGATTTACAATTGGGTTTTCGACCAATGTAATGATGAGCTGGTTCCCGACCCGGTCAAAATTTGCATCAGCAAAGAGGCCGGTTGCGAAGAGGGATTTGAGGGAAAGGTCGATACGGTTCGCGTCAAAAGGTGAGCCAGGTTCGACTAGAAGGTAGGACATCACGGTTCGGTCTTCGATCCGCTGGTTGCCATTGATAATGATGGCTTCGATGTTTCCTGTGCTGTCTTCTGCGCCCACCTGCGCAAGCGCCGTCGGTTGCAGCGAAGCGGCGAGCGCAGAGAGGATCAGGGAGAGCGCGAGTGTTTTGTTTTTGTGGCTCATGAAGTCGGCATCCAGAAGAGAGAAATGGTGTCTGAGAGATCAGAAGCGGAGTTTGACGGCGGCGTTGGCCGTCAGGGCGGTTGCGTCGGTTGAAAACTCACCATCCACGCCAAACCGAATTTTCAGGAGTTCGGACCCCGCCAGTAGCGAGAGTCCCACCGTGGCGGCATCTTCAAACACCTCGGTGGCGCTGAGTGTAAAACGGTCCTCATAGCCGACAAATCCAGCGTCGACTTCGTAAGGTGTCGAAGACAACGTGGAGCGATAGCCAATATCCAATCCACCCCGAACCATGGGACGGTAGCGATTGGAGTTGTTGTAACTGGTATAGGCCGGACCCGTGCGAGACGAGTCTGCGCCTTCCCGCCAGACATAGGCAAAGCCGAGTCCGGCATCAGCGGTTACACGGTCTGTGCTGGCGTCGCTGACCCATAGGTTCAATCCGTTTGATGCCGTTTCTGAATATCCGTCCTGATCAAGTTTGAAGTAGTCCAAACCAATTGATGGCGTCATCCTGAACGCCCCGGACCCGAATTCGGTTGATGCCAGGAGTGAAGCCGCGGTGGTCATCCCGTCCCATGTGCCGCTGACCTCTGAGACATACTCGTCGAACTCGATTTCTCTATAGCTGGAATGGTCGACCTTCGCGATCTGGCCAACGGCCTGAAGGTTTACGCGCCCGATCTGCTCCGTCGCATACACCCCGACACCCAGACTTTTCATGGTCACAGGATTTTCGCCGCCAGTTTTTTCCTCAAACTTGCCGTCGCTCATCGTACCCATGATGCCGATTGCATCTATGCCTAGCAGCGAGCGATCATACCCCAGAGCGATGCCAAGGCCGCGGCCGTCATATCCCGGCCCATCGTCAGACCCATCATAGCTGACATGGGAATAGGTTTCCTGCACCCATGCACCATTTCCGGATTCACTGGAGCTACGGGTGAACTCCAGATGGCTTCTCAACGCGCCAAAAGCGGCATTCGACTGGGATTCCAGATAGCGCGTTGCGGCATCAGTGCGCTGAGGCAGCAGCAAATTGTAGGCCTCTAGAAAGTCATGTTCGGTCGAAAGCTGCGTGATGGCAGATCCGACATCATCGTCACTTGTGGCAACATTGAGTATAGCGGAGAGGGCGCGGGACTGGTTCGTGTCGAGACTGATTTCCTCGGCAGTCTTGAGGCGAAAGTCGAGATTGAGTTTGTCTGTATCAGACGTCTCTGTCTCCAGTGATACGTTGTATATCCACGGTATATTTTCGGTCGATAACTCAGCGGTTTCCTCGTCGTATATCAGTGTACCCGCTTCGATCAGTGTGACGGCAAAATCACCGTCGATGAATGACGTAAGTGTTGGGCGTACCAGAGTATCGCTGCCCAGTGCTGCGGTTCCCGAAACTGACAGAAAGGCTGTGGTCCGCAGGTTCTGAGGATCAATTTCGAATTCAAGTGTTGAACCATCCGTGACGGAGAGGGAGGCAAGCTGCAAGGACGTGTCTTCAAGCAGAACAATTTCAGAATCTGAAATTGTCGCGGCCAGTCTGTAAGCATCGCTCGTCAGATTACCCGTGAGCAACGATGAAGACAGGAAGTCGATCGTTCCACTCGCAGAGCCGAAGTCGAAATCTCCCTCGATCTCACTCTCCTCGATATACAGGCTGAGTGTGTCGCCCTCGAAATAGGTGTCTCCCAGAAACTCGGCATCCGATAGGTCAAAAGTTGCGGCGCCGGCACCAAAGTAGATGTCGCCTGCCAGACCCCCGTCCAGAATTTGCAGTATGTCATCGCCGGTTCCGAACCGGACGTCGCCATAGATTGTAGGTTCGGTCACATCGTCCTCATCGATTTCGTCATCGCCGTTCACATCTTCAGTGGGAGTTTCCTGATACTGGATAATGGTTGCGCCAGCCGTTTGTGCGGACAGGTCAATGGCGATGGACGATCCTGTTTCCGAATCTTCCCGTCCGTCTGAAATGAGTAGGCCTGATATCGCGCCGGTATTGGTTATGTATCTTAGCGTATCACTTTCATCGGTGATCGCCGTTGCTGCGCCACCATAGCCATTTGATGAAGCGGTGATGGATCCACTATTCAGGATCGCTTCCAGCGTACTTCCATTGGAAATGAACAACGCTTTGGCGGTGTCGTCCGTTAACGTATAGGTCGTTGCGGCGATGGATCCGGAGTTTTCGAGAGTGCCGATTGCTGTGCCGTTGCCGAGCAGAAGGCCTACGGCGGAAGCCTCGTAGGCGGTTCCTTGAATTGTGCCGGAATTCAGGATGCCGCCATCAATTGTAACCGTTCCGGTTCCGTCTTCTGATCCGGATATGGAGAGCGCCGTCGCATCGAATCCGATATTCACGCCACTGGCATAAATCGTCCCACGATTGATGAGGCCCTGATCAAAAGAAAACGTGGCGAGTACTTCATCTACGTCATCGTCATCATCATCATCGGTGGTATCGCGAACGGTTTCTACGACGCTCGAGAAGACTACGTTTTCGCCAGCGTTGGCTTCGATGGCGAGCGCCGGGGCTGAACCATAACTGTAGATTCTTCCAGCAGTTCGATTCTCATCGAAATCGTCGATCGTATCCTTTGTTTCGTCATCCTCATCCTCTTCGGATGTGAAGTCGTCGACCGCGCCATTGATCAACAGGCCTTGTCCGAGACTGCCCGTGATGCGGACGCCGTTTGCATTGTCGTAAAGGTCGTCGGCATCGCGGCGATCCTCCACCGCTTCAGTATCGTCATCGATATAGACGGGCGCGATATAGTTGGAAGAACTGGTGCTGGTGAAGCCGGTCGAGCTGATTGAACTCTCAATCGTCACATTGCCGGAGACATCCCCATCAATCGTGACAGCTGACGCATTCTCACCCTGAACCGTAATGGCGCCGCTGATCAATACATCACTGGCGACGTCATCTTCGAGGCTCAGACCCAGGGCGTTGTCGCCGATAACCGAAATTGTGCCCTGTTGCGTGTAATCGCCATCGAGCGCGGATCCGATGCGTACGCCCGCTGAATCATTGCCTTCTATGTATAGCGTGGAGCCATGATCGAGCAGGATATTACCTGTGATCGTGCCACCATTCTCGACGTCGATGCCCACGCGGTTCGTCCCGATGGCGAGTGGCCCGTCCACATCGTCATCATCGTCTTCGTCTTCCCGGTCATAGTCTTCCGACAATTCGATGGAACCCGTGTGGGTGATGCCTGTCGTCGTACCCGTTCGGACAGCAATAGCGGTGACGTAGTCGGTGTCTTCTGCGAGAATTTCGCCATCATTGGTGATGGTATTGTCGGAGTCGACCGTAATCGCGGTGGTACCTGGCAGGTCGCTGAGATCAATTTCCCCATCTTCAGTGATTGTAATGTCGTCGGGCTGTCCGTCATTCGCGGTGGAGGTCTCGACGGGGGCGACGGTGGATTCCTCGATTTCGACGGCCCATGCAGGGAGGGCCGTAGCCATACCCAGAACAATAATCAGTCCACGTGCAACCACCTCAGGAGCGGATGCCTGTGGACCGGAAGCGTGCATCATTAAATGATTGTTATTTAATGAAAAAATGTTCATGTTGGCGCGCTCCAGATCGTCCTGTCCCAATGCGTTACGGGAGCGTCTTGTCTGAACTTTGCCGAAATGTGCGGCTTGTCAGCGAGAGTGTGTCAGCCTGACATAATTGGCGGGACATTGCTGTCGTCTTCCGCTTTCAGGATTCATGCGCAAGCAAATGATCTGCAACATTCTGGTGACAAAGCTGTGGTGAAGGAGCGGGCTTGAGCCGGGTTTGCTGGAAAGTGCAATAAAATGCCGGTCTTCGCGACGGAATTTGAAACTTGGGTCGTTTAACCCGGGAACATGTTCACAGCCAGAATTGCTGGAAAGAGACAAGAATGAGAGTTTTTGGGAAACGATCCCGCTGGATCATCGCGATTATTGTCGTATTGGCAGCAGGCGGTGCCGTATGGTTTGCGAAGTCAAACTTGGCGAACTCCACAACGCCGACTTATGAAACATCAGCCGCACGCACGGGTGATATTGAAGTTACGATCTCGGCAGCAGGTACTCTTGCGCCAAAGGAGATGGTTGAGGTTGGCGCACAGGTCTCGGGTCAATTGGAAGAGTTGTTCGTTGATGTCGGCGACGAGGTCGAGAAGGGCCAACTCCTCGCGCGGATCGATGCCACGATTGCACAGAACACGGTCGAAGCCCAACAAGCTCAGTTAAACTCGCTATATGCCTCGAAACGTCAACAGGCGGCTTCTTTGAAACTTGCAAGGGCCGAAGCTGAACGCGCCCATATGCTGTTTGAGGCCGATGCCATTGCGCGCGCTGACTATGAGGCCACGGTATCGGAATTGGAGATCGCGGAAGGGAAGCTCGACGCCATCAATGCGCAGATCGCGCAGCAGACCTCCAGCCTCCGTGCCGATGAAGCCAATCTGGAATTTACAAAGATTTACGCTCCGATGGCTGGTACAGTCGTCTCGCTCAGTGCATCCGAGGGCCAGACCCTCAATGCGAACCAGACCGCACCCGTCATCATGACCATTGCGGATCTCGGTATAATGACGGTGGAGGCCGATGTCTCCGAAGCAGATGTGTTGCGCGTATCAAAGGGGCAGCAAGCCAGGTTCACCACGCTGGGCGATTCTGATCACAAGTGGCAAACCGAAGTTCGTCAGGTCCTTCCCACGCCCGAAGTTGTCAATGACGTCGTGCTCTACAAGGCGCTGCTCGATATTGAGAACCCCGACGGAATTTTGCGAAGTGATATGACCGCTCAGGTCTTCTTCATTCTGGGGCAGGCCGAAGATGCCGTCCTGATCCCGGTAACGGCCTTGCAGTCACGTCCCGAGCGCCCGGAGAGCGCACAAGCCAGGCGTCCTGCGCAACCTGAACGCGGAGCCGCCCAGGGTGATCGTGTTGGCGACGGCAGAGGCCAGGCTATCCGTGAGGCACGCGCGCAATATCCCGACGCAGAAATGGGTATGGTTCTGAAAATGGATGCGAATGGCGAAGCTGTCCCTCAGCCTGTTGTGGTTGGTCTTCAGACGCGTACAAGTGCCGAGATATTGTTCGGCTTGTCTGAGGGTGATGAGGTCGTGACCGGGCAAGTGAGCATTCGTCCGAAACAGGCGACCGAGCGTGCCGGAAATGACCGGCCACGCCGTATGGGTCCACCCCCGGTTTAGGACGCCAGATCATGTCAGAACCCTTGCTGCATTTGCAGGACATAAAGCGCGTCTACGGACGGGGTGACGCAGAGGTCCGCGCCCTTGATGGCGTCGACCTGACGATTCGCGAAGGCGAGTTCGTTGCAATTGTCGGACAGTCGGGTTCCGGTAAGTCGACTTTGATGAACTTGCTTGGTTGTCTCGACCACCCGACTTCCGGAACCTACCGCATTCATGGGCAGGATGTGTCCGAGATGGACGCCGATGCACTGGCCTCCTTGCGCAGGCGGACATTCGGCTTTGTGTTTCAGCGCTATAATCTCCTCGCCAATGTCAGCGCATCGGAGAACGTGGAGATACCTGCGGTCTATGCCGGGGTTCGCCAATCGGAACGGAAGGCCCGCGCACAGGAATTGCTCGGTCGGCTTGGCCTTGGCGGGCGCGAGAAAAGTCGCCCCGGTCAATTGTCCGGGGGACAGCAGCAACGTGTGGCTGTTGCCCGAGCTCTGATGAATGATGCCGAAGTCATCCTTGCGGATGAGCCGACGGGAGCGCTCGATTCCGGCACGAGTGAAGAACTTCTGGAATTGCTGGAAGAGCTGCATCGCTCCGGCCGCACAGTCATCCTGATTACCCATGACCAGGAAGTCGCTGAACGCGCAGACCGCACGATTGAAATTCGCGACGGCAAAATCATTTCCGATTCCGGTTCAGTAGAACGGTCTCTGGAGTCGTTTGAGCAACGCGCCGTGAAATCCTCCCCCTCCTTCTTTCTTCAGCTTACGGAATCCATCAAGACGGCCTTCCGGTCATTGCGCGCGAACCTGTTTCGCACCGCACTGACCTTGCTGGGCGTGGTGATCGGCGTTGCGGCGGTGGTCGCAATGCTGGCGGTCGGGCAAGGTAGCCAGCGCGAGGTTATGGCCCGGTTCGAGGACATGGGTGCGAACCTGCTCTTCGTTCAGCCGGGGGGTGACCGGGGCGCGCGAATGCGCGGTGACGCCATTGCAACCCTTTCACTCGAAGATGCTGAGAGATTGGGCGAACTGGACAATGTCCTGGCTGCGGTGCCATCGCGGTCCGGATCTGCAACATTGCGGCGAGGAAGCAATGACCATCGTGGCTCCGTGGAGGGTGTTTCGGAAGACTGGTTGCTCGCCAACACCCGCAATATTGAATACGGCTCTTTCTTCACGGCAGAAGATGTCGACCGACGCGTAGGTGTGGTTGTGCTGGGCACAACGACCGCGGGGGAATTGTTCGACAATGTCTCGGAAGCCGTCGGCGAGTATGTCTTTCTTGCGGGCGCACCATTTGAGGTCGCCGGCGTGCTTAAAGAAGAAGGCGCCAGCTCGTTCGGCCGTGACCAGGATGATATCGCGCTTATTCCCATCACAACCGGGATGATGCGCGTGTTCGGCAGTTCCTACCTGTCGAGTATAACCATCGCTGTGGAAGACACGGACGTAATCTCGACGACGGAGACTGAAGCAAACGAGCTGCTGCTTCAACGACACGGAACACAGGATTTTCGGATACGGAATACGGCATCGATCCTGGAGTCCGTTCAGGAGACACAGAATTCGTTCTCGATCCTGCTAGGCGCGGTTGCCTCTATCTCATTGCTCGTCGGCGGTATCGGTGTGATGAACATCATGCTTGTCAGCGTATCAGAACGCACGCGCGAGATCGGTGTGCGCATGGCGACGGGGGCGCGTCGGTCTGATATTCTTGTCCAATTCATTGTGGAGGCCGTCGTGGTCTGCGCGCTGGGCGGTGTGATCGGTATTCTTACGGGCTTCGCGATCTGTGCAATCCTCGCCAATCTCGGCACCAGCATCGCCGTAACGCCCATGCCCGCGATCCTCGCCTTTTCAACAGCTTTCCTGACCGGGTTCGTGTTCGGCTTCCTGCCGGCGCGCAATGCCTCGCGGCTTGATCCGGTCCGGGCCCTTGCGGCGGAGTAATCATGACCAGAATTCCTCTTCTTCCTCTCAGTCTGCTTGTCGTCCTTGCAGGATGTACCGCAACGCAATCGTCCGATACGCCTTTGTCCTCGGTTGAGCTTCCGGCGTCCTATGAAACCTCAATGCAAGCGGAAACAGAATTGCCGGCCACAGGGCTCTGGTGGTCAACCTTCGGCGATGAATCCTTGAACGCATTGGTCAGCACCGCACTCACGCGGAACAAGTCGCTTGAAGCTGGACTTGCCAATGTTACCTCCGCACGCGCTGCGTTGCGTGTTGCCGATTCCAGCGCCTTGCCATCTGTTTCAGCAGGGGCGTCAGTTTCCACCGACAGTGATTCCGACTTCAGTGATTTTTCTCGCAGTGCCCGCCTGTCGGCTAGCTATCAGCTGGATCTGTTTGGCAGTGTTGCAGCGTCACGTGATGCGGCAGGGGCCAATCTCGAATCGGCTGAGTTCGCGCAAAGAGCGCTTGAGCTGAGTGTTACATCTGATCTGGCAGCGAACTATTTTGACCTTCAGGTCGCGCGTAAGCAGTTTGAAGTCGCGCAAGACAATCTGGAAATTGCCGAGCGTATCTTTGAAATCGTGCGGGTAAGGTACGATGCGGGCGAGATTTCCGGATTTGATTTTGCCAGCCAGGAAGCTGCATTGGCCAATTCGCGTGCGCAACTCCCGCAGATCGAGCAGCAGATACTCTCTCTGCGGACGGCGATTGCGATCCTTATCGGGCAGGTGCCGCAAAATTTCGAAGTGCCGGACGTAGACCTTTACGAGACTGGCTTGCCAGTACCGGAAGCAGGCCTACCATCTCAGCTTCTGGGGCGGCGCCCGGACTTGTTGCAGGCCGAGGCTGATTTGCGGGCGGCGCAGGCCAATGTTCAGATTGCGAGAGCAGCCATGCTGCCAAGTGTCGATCTTGGCGCGGGTGTGACGACACTCCTGACCTCTATGTCTGATCCGACCGCCAGTCTTTCGGCGTCACTTGCGCAGACTGTGTTTTCTGGGGGAGCGCTGGAGGCTCAGCTCGACAGTGCCAAAGCGCGAAGGGAGGCGTTGCTGTCGAATTATGAGCAGGCCATTCTCAGCGCGTTACGCGATGTTGATGTTGCGCTGTCTGCCATCAATACCAGCGCCCAACGTGAAGAACAGCTCCAGATTGCACTCGTTGCCAGTCGCCGCGCACTGGATTCCGCTGAACTGCGATATCGTGTCGGCACGGACGATTTGACGAGTCTCTTGTCTGCACAACAGAACTATTATTCTGCAACGCAAAGTGCCCTCGAGGCGCGTCGGGACCGGTTGGCTGCGGCCATTGATCTCTACGTCGCAGTGGGAGGCGGGTTCTAACCCCGTCAGCGCCAGCTGAATTTGGCCGGGCGCTTTGCGAGGAAGGCCCTGTAACCTTCCTGGAAGTCCTCATTCTCGAAGCTTTCCAGGAACAGGGCTTTCGCTTCAGGACTATCGTCTCGCCAGCCCATCTTGATCGCATCGAAGGTGCGCTTCATCGCGCTATGTGACCAGAGTGAATTGGCTGAAACCAGACGCGCCGTTTCTCGCGCCAATTCCAAGGCTGATTCGGACTCTGCCATATGTGTAACCAAACCGATACGATAGGCCTCGTCGCAATCAAATAAACGACCTGTCAGCAAGATGTCCTTGGCGGCAGGAATACCAACGGTTTCTATCAAGCGCCGTGTATCGTTCACCGGATACACAAGCCCCAGCTTCGCCGGAGGCACACCGAACCTGGCTTCGGGGCTTGCGATGCGAATGTCTGCCGTCAGAGCAAGTGCGACGCCGCCACCCACGCAAGCGCCGGTGATCGCAGCGATGATCGGCTTCGGGCATTGGGCGAGACATGTAACCGCATCGGAAATCAGGTTTGCCGAATGCTCTGCGCTTTCGGGCGTGGCATAGATCGTCTCGAACTCCGAAATATCTGCGCCCGCTGCGAATGCGCCTGCCGTTCCGCCATGAATGATGACGCATTTCACTTCGGGATCGGCCTCCAGCTGCTTCACCCTACCGGGAATTGCTGCCCACATATCACTCGACAGAGCGTTGCGGCGTTCGGGCTTGTTCAGGATCAGTTCGCCAATCCCATTACTGACCTCGATGCGGATGCGTTGGGAAGTCATGCTCTAATCCTTCAGATAAGTCTTGTTGCACAATTTCTGTATGCGAGCGTTGGCTGTTCGGCCACCCCGAGCCGGCCTTCTGAACAGTTGTGGGAATTGACGCAGCACCGAGTGTCTCTTTAGGTGCGGGCATGGCCCACCGCAAAGACCTCCTGACCGCAATTCGACAGATTACGCGTGCGATCGACCTGAATTCCAAGCAATTGGCGAAAACGACCGGCCTCACGGCGCCACAGCTCATTGTATTGCAGACCTTGTCCGGTGCCGGATCGGTCAAGCCATCGGAGATCGCCCGCGAAGTGCATTTATCCCAAGCGACGATCACTTCCATCGTGGATCGATTGGAGGCGGCGGGCCTCGTCGAGCGGCAGAAGAACGAAACCGACCGCCGCGCCGTAGATGTCTCGATTACGGAGACTGGTCGTAGAAGCCTCGAAGATGCGCCGGAAGCGCTTCAGGAAGGGTTCCTGAAGCGTTTTGACTCTCTGGAGTTGTGGGAACAGAGTCTGCTCATCTCATCGGTGCAGCGGCTGGCTGCCATGATGAATGCGGGAAGCCTTGATGCGGCGCCGATCCTGGAGGTTGGAGATTTGCAGAAAGAGGGCTGATCAACTCTCGGAGACTTCCACCATTGTTTCCTCTTCCGGTTTGTCCCAGAGGAGGTGGCGATCTTCCAGGACAATCAGATTTTCGCGACTGATGACCGTGCCACCAGTTTGGTAGCCGAGCAGTTCTTTCGGTGAAATTTCCGGATGACGCGCGAGCACCATGGTTTCTTCTGACGAGAAGTTGGTCATGCCGCGCGCGATCTCCGCGCCGCTTTCGTCATAAACGTGAATCACGTCACCCTTGAGGTACTGACCCTGAATTGACTTGATGTCTTCATGCAGGACATGTTCTGGGCTATCGGCCAGCGTGTTTGCCAACTCGTCACGGATCACGATACTGCCGGCAATCTGAAGGCGATCAGTCAGCCACGTCGCCCAAGCTGAAGCTGGCTTGGTGTGCGCGATGCATTTGGTGTGCGGTCGTTCATTATAGAGAACTGAAGACACGGGCGCGTCATGTTCCCCATTCGCGATGAGGGTCGTGCATCCGGCATTCTGCGCCATGTTTGCGGCCTGCATCTTGGTGAGCATGCCGCCGCTACCGAGACTGCTGGTGCCTTCCGTAACCGCGATATACTCGCTGACATCATGGACTTCTTCGACCAGTTTGGCGCCTGGCTCTTCAGGGTTCTTGTCGTAGAGGCCGTCAATGCAGGTGAGGATCACCAGATGGTCCGCCTGGATCATCTGGGCGACTTTTGCGGCGAGGCGGTCATTGTCGCCCACACGGATTTCTTCGGTCGTGATCGAGTCATTTTCGTTCACGATTGGCAGAATATCGCCCTGCAACAGGCGGTGGACAGTGTTCTTGGTGTTCAAGAAGCGCTTGCGCTCTTCCATGTCCTGAAGGGTGACGAGCACCTGTGCGATATCGAATCCAAACTCATGGGCAACTTGTTTGTAGGCGTTCAGCAGCAGGGGCATGCCACACGCAGCAGCGGCCTGTTTGTCGCGCAGCCCGGCGGTTTCCGGCTTCTCGTTCAACATGTTCAAACCGAGCGCCACGGCACCTGACGAACACAGGACAACTTCGTAGCCGTCATTCCGTAATTTGGTGATGTCTTCCAATAGCCGTTGCATGAATGCCCAGCGCGGTGTGAGAAGGTCTGGATTGGCAAGTAGGCTCGATCCGATTTTCACGACGATGCGTTTCTTGGAAGGCAAATTAGGCTCCGGTGGTTGCTTAGGGGCGGACATAAGAAGGTTTGGGTTACGATGCAAATAATTAGCTTACAAAATACCTTCAGACTTTCTTCAAGGTCTCAATACCTAGTCTGAAAAGTCACGAATCAGGGAAATTCGTCTATTTTGCGGCATCCGCCGAAAGCTTGAGTTTCTGTAATAGATGGTTTGAATTCTAAACAAATATCATTATCTCGCGGGTCAGGTGAGCAAAGGACTAGTATAGCATGAAGGTACTTCTCGTTGGATGCGGAAAGATGGGCGGCGCGCTTCTGACGCAGTGGATGCGCGCGGTGGAGCATGAGTTCACCATTGTCGATCCTTTCTTGGACCAACCTGTGGAAGGTGCCCGTCTATTCAAGGATATCAACGCCCTTGGAGACGAGAAGTTTGATCTGTTGATCGTCGCGATCAAGCCGCAAATGGTTGATGAGATACTGCCGGCCTATAAGGACGTGCTCAATCCGGATGGGGCCGTTGCGTCGATCGCTGCGGGGTGTTCGGTGCAGCGCCTGCAGACTGCGCTGCCGGGCTATCCGGTTATACGGATCATGCCGAACCTTCCATCTGCCATCGGGGCGGGCGTTGCGGGCCTTTACGCCAGCAGCGCGGCAAGTGCCGACCAAAGGGATACTGTCGAAACCCTCATGCAGGCTGCCGGGACGGCTGTCTGGGTAGATGATGAAGACCAGATTGACCGGGTAACCGCCGTCGCTGGCAGCGGTCCGGGGTATGTCTTCGAGATCGCCCGCGCCTATATCGAGGCGGCCAAGGAACTAGGCTTCAGTGACGAACAGGCCAGCGATCTTGTGCTCGGCACGCTGGATGGCTCCATCCGCATGATCCTTGAAACCGGCGACAATCCGGAAAATCTCCGCAATTCCGTCACCAGCAAGAATGGCACGACCGAAGCGGGCCTGAAGGCCCTGAATGGAGACGGAAAGTTGTCAGATCTCCTGAAAGCCACCACCGAGTCGGCCTACAAGCGCGCAATCGAGCTGCGCTAGGCACCTGAACAAGAACCATGAAGGACGAAACGTGACCACATTGGATTCCCGTTTGAACGCATATATTTCCGGTCTGGGCCAGAATGCCCGCGACGCTGCAAAGGCATTGCTGACGGCGACGACCGAGCAGAAAAATGACGCTCTCCGCGCATCCGCCAAGGCATTGCGTGAGGCAAAAGCGGACCTTCTTGCCGCCAATAAGGAAGATATCGACAGCGTCGGCGACAGCCGACCGGACTCCTTCATCGACCGGCTGCGACTCACCGACGAACGGGTCGAGGCGATGGCAAGCGCCCTGGAACAGATTGCGGAGTTGCCGGACCCGGTCGGGCGGTTGCTCTCGACCACTGAGCGCCCGAATGGCTTGACCATTGAGCGCGTGGCCGTGCCAATTGGCGTGATCGGGATGATCTACGAATCTCGTCCAAACGTCGGCGCCGATGCCAGTGCGCTGTGCCTGAAATCCGGCAATGCCGTGATCCTGCGCGGCGGCTCGGAAAGCAAGAATTCAACGCGCGAGATTGTAGCCTGCATGCAGGCTGGGCTCGAAGCTGCTGGCCTGCCGAAAGGCGCCGTTCAGACGGTTGAGACCACCGACCGGAATGCCGTAACCGCGCTGCTGCATGCTGTCGACTATGTAGATCTCGTCATTCCGCGCGGCGGCCGCGGTCTGGTGGAGCTGGTGCGTGACGAAGCCAAGGTGCCGACACTGCTCCATCTTGATGGCAACTGCCACAGCTACATCCATGCCGATGCGGATATCGAGAAGTCCCTCGACGTTGTTCGCAATGCCAAGCTGCGCCGCACCGGCGTCTGCGGTGCGACAGAGAGCATTGTGGTGGATCGGGCGATCGCCGAAATCGTCATTCCGCGCTTGGTCAAAATCATGGAAGGCTGCGAATTGCGCGGGGATACTGAGGCACGTCGTATTGCGCCCGATCTTGTCGAAGCGACCGACGAAGATTGGTCGACCGAATATCTCGACCCGATTGCATCGGTGAAGATCGTCGGTGGACTTCAGGAAGCGATCAACTTTGTGAGCGAGCACTCCTCCGGTCACACGGATGCCATCCTGACCGAAAATGCCGATGCAGCCCGCCGTTTCATGACCTCCATCGACAGCGCCGTCGTAATGCACAATGCTTCAACCCAATTCTCCGATGGCGGGGAGTTTGGCATGGGTGCCGAGATTGGCATTGCGACGGGCAAGATGCACGCGCGTGGGCCGGTGGGGTTGGAGCAACTGACCAGTTTCAAATATCTGGTACATGGCAACGGCCAGACCCGGCCTTGATCTAAATGATACGCGCGGCCACGGGGGGCGCGCTTTTCCGTAATTTTACGAGGACAGCGAGAAATATATGACAATCAGCGTTCCCGAATTGATATCGCTTGGGACGTATTTCGTCCTGATGATGGCCATCGGACTTTATGCCTACAAAACGTCTACCAGCGACGTGTCCGAATACATGCTTGGCGGCCGCAATCTGCACCCAGCTGTCGGTGCCTTGTCTGCCGGGGCCTCTGATATGAGTGGCTGGATGTTGATGGGGTTGCCCGGTGCGATCTATGTGAGCGGCTTTTCTGCAGCCTGGATTGCCGTTGGTTTGGTAATCGGGGCGTATCTCAACTATCGATTTGTCGCGCCACGCTTGCGTATCTATACAGAAATGGCGGATGACTCGATTACCATTCCCGACTTCTTCGAGAAGCGCTTTCACGATTCCTCGCACGCCTTGCGCACCATCTCTGCGCTGGTGATCATTGTTTTCTTCACCGTCTATACTTCTTCCGGCATCGTCGCGGGCGGCAAGCTCTTTGAATCCGCCTTTGGCCTGAACTACCAGCTCGGCTTGTTTGTCACCGCTGGCGTCGTGCTTGCCTATACGGTCGTTGGGGGCTTTCTGGCGGTCAGCCTGACGGACTTCGTGCAAGGCTGCATCATGTTCATCGCGCTCATCCTCGTGCCCGTTATCGCATACTTCGTGATTGGTGGGTGGAGCGGCATGGAAAGTGCGATCACAAGCGCGCCTTCGTATGTGGATGCTGACAGTGGAGCTGTTGGTCCGGCGCGTAGTCAGTTTTTCGACATGTGGCCCGAGAGTATGACCGTAGTGGGCCTCGTCTCCCTCCTCGCTTGGGGGCTTGGCTATTTCGGTCAGCCGCACATCATTGTGCGCTTCATGGCCATCCGGTCACTCAAGGACATCAAGACCGCTCGCATTATCGGCATGAGTTGGATGCTCGTTACGGTCATCGGAGCCGTCTTTGTCGGCGCCGTGGGCGTCGCTTATGTCCAGCAACATGACCTCGGCGCGCAGCTGACCGACTCTGAAGCCATCTTCATCCTGCTTTCGCAAATCATCTTCCATCCGCTCGTCGCCGGCTTCCTGCTCGCGGCGATCCTCGCGGCGATCATGAGCACGATCTCTTCGCAGCTGCTCGTGTCTTCCAGCTCGATCACCGAAGATGTCTACAAGACCTTCTTCCGGCGCGAGGCTTCGCAGTCGGAGCTGGTGATGATCGGCCGGATTGCGACGGTTGTGGTCAGCCTCGTGGCCATCGCGCTCGCCTTCGATCCCAACAGCAACATTCTTGATCTTGTATCAAATGCGTGGGCCGGGTTCGGTTCGGCCTTTGGCCCGATCATTTTGCTTAGCCTGTTCTGGCGCCATCTGACGCGTGATGGGGCGCTGGCTGGTATGATTGTTGGCGCGGTTACGGTTCTGGTCTGGCTCTACGTACCGCTCCTGCCAGCTGAGGGCGGTGCGGTGCCGCTCGAAACTCTTGTCTATGCCATGATCCCCGGCTTCCTGCTGTCAGGCCTCGCGGCCTATCTTGTCAGTGTGATTGGCCGCTCGGTGAAGCCGAAAGTGGCCGCCGGGTTTGATGACATGAGCGAGGTGATGAACGACGCTCCCTGATCTGGTGCCGCTCCTCTGACAAAGAGGGGCGGTGACACATCCTGCCTGTCGCGTTAGGTAATGATAACGCAAACATTCGGGGGCGGAGGTCGCACGGCTGTCGCTTCTCGATACATAAATGGGTCAAGGGTTGTGAAGAATCTGCTGAAGCGCGTCGCTAGTCTGTTCATTTCGATTTCAATTGGTTTCGGCGTGTTGCCGGCTGTTGCAGAGGATGGCTACGAACTCTGGCTTCGGTACGAACAGCTTGAGGCCAGACCCGCCGACGCGCCGCGCCATGTGATGGCCGCCTGCGCTGAGCCGTCGGAGACGCTTCAGGCTGCGCTTGCCGAAATCGACCGGGCCACGGAGTCCCTGCTGGGGACTGCCCTCAAATCCACGGACAAGCTGCGCAGCCGGACGCTTGTGCTCGCCAGTGCGGACTGCGCCGACGTGATCGATGAGGCGGACCTGCCAACCACTGAAACCGTTGGCGCCGAGGGCTTCGCCCTGCGGGCAACGAAACTGAACGGTAAGCGCGTAACACTGATCGCCGCGCAATCCGACCTTGGCGTCCTCTATGGCACGTTCGACTATCTCCAGCGCATGTCGCGCGGGGAGGCGCTCACGGATCTCGACGTCATTTCACGTCCCAAGACCAAGCTGCGCCTGCTCAATCATTGGGACAATCTGGATCGCCATGTCGAGCGCGGCTATGCGGGTCAGTCGATCTGGGACTGGCACCG
>Ga0098074_1000847_pt1 | contig 17862 bp, 3 predicted proteins | sample 32_taG_FD_75064 | JGI IMG/M metagenome (GOLD analysis project Ga0098074, IMG submission 75064) | Marine viral communities from the Gulf of Mexico - 32_GoM_OMZ_CsCl metaG | ecosystem: Environmental > Aquatic > Marine > Oceanic | place: Atlantic Ocean: Gulf of Mexico | collected 2015-07-12
AAATGCTATATATGGAAAAGCTCAGGATTGTATAGATAGACAAGACAAAAAAGAGTGGCAAGAGTACACTGAAAGACAAATAAGAATAAGACAGATAGATATATTTAAGCTGAATCACTGGGACAACCCAGCCAAAAGATCCAGCTTAAAGTGGATACAGTTTTCTATGGATTGGTATAATGTACAAGATATGCCTATTCATCATGCTGATGGCATACATTCAATTGATGATTTAAAGATGGTAGCATCTTATTGTAGGAATGATGTCAAGAGTACTAAGGAAATATACAACAGATCAAAACAACAAATAAAACTTAGATTAGACTTAACCAAAGAGTATAGGATAAATTTAAACAGTGCTTCTGAGCCCAGGATATCAAAGGAAATATTTATGTATTTCTTATGCAAGGCTACAGGTGCAAAGAAGGGTTATATTAAAAATCTTAGGACATATAGACAGGAGATAGTTTGTAAAGACTTGCTTCTAGACTACATAAGTTTTGATAAAAATCTAACTCAGTTCAATGAGCTAAAAGAACTGTTTAATAATCTTGTAATTTACAATGGTGAGACTAAGGGTAGTTTTAAGCACTCTATAAAATATAGAGGTGTTAAAACAGATTTTGGTCTTGGTGGTGTACATGGAGCAAAGAGAGGTATATATGAGTCAGGTAATGGTATGATTATTATGTCATCAGATGTTACTAGCTTTTATCCAAACCTTGCTATTCAAAATAAATGGTCTCCAGCACACTTGCCAAAAGATATATTTTGTGAGCAGTATGAATGGTTCTTCAAAGAAAGAAAGAAGATACCTAAATCTGATCCTAGAAACTATGTATATAAGATTATACTGAATGCAACTTATGGTTTAAGTAATGAGGAGAATAGCTTTCTCTATGATCCAGAATTAACAATGCGTATAACTATCAATGGTCAGCTAAGTCTTATGATGTTATATGCTATGCTTCTAGAAAATGTACCAGGTGCAATTCCAATCATGCAGAATACAGATGGTCTAGAAACAATGATTCCTGAAAATCAGCAGGAAAAATATCTAGACATATGTAAGGAGTGGGAGGACTTAACCAATCTAAATCTAGAACATGACACCTATCTAAAGATGATCGTGCCTGATGTAAATAATTACATAGCACTTCATAATTACAAAGAGATATCTCTTGATGAATATGAAAAATTATCTAAAGATGGAGTAAGTATTGTTAAGAAAGAAGATGGTAAAGCTTATCACGCTAAGACTAAATGCAAAGGTAGATTTGAATTTCCAAAAGCTCTTCATAAAAACAAAAGCTATCAGGTAGTTTCAAAAGCTCTTTATCATTATTTTCTAAATGGTGTTGAACCAGAGGACTACATAAAGAGTAATAGGAACATATTTGAATATTGTGCAGGTGTTAGAATAAAAGGCAATTGGCAGTTCAAGCAGACATGTGTTATTAATGGAGATGTGACCAGTGAGGATATGCAAAAGACAATCAGGTATTATGTATCCAAACAAGGTTGTAAGATTATTAAAGAAAATAAATCAGATAAACGTGTAATTCAAGTAGAAGCAGGAAGATGGCTACAAACTGTTTATAATGAGCATGTAGACATTCCGTGGGATGAGTATGATATAGATGAAAGATTCTACATTGAAAAGATTAACAAAGAAATAAAAGCTCTCGTTCCAGAGAAGTTTGACTTACAAATCAAAATGTTTTAATATGATAACAAGAAGAACAGATTTCACAACAACTAAGAGTGTGTTGTTGAATCAACCGTTGCCACTAGCAACGGAAACTTATGCAGTTATTTCTAACCAGTTCATTATGAATAAGTTAGAAAAGCTGTTTAAAAATAATAACTTTGAAATAAAGAGAGAGTTATATGCTGCTTATAATAACAATGATGTGGCTATAGGTAAGTATATAATCCAACACAGTGGAGATGAAGACATGTCAATGCTATTCTATTTTGTAAACTCTTATGATAAGACAAACAGATTTAGATGTGGTATTGGTGCTATTGTCAATGAGAATGATGCAGTAATAGTAAGTGATTCAGCAAACTATAGCAGGATCCATAAGGGTACAGCATTAGAAGATGCTGAATCTTGTATGGTGTCTCAAATTACTGCAGCTGGTAATGCATTCAATGCTCTTGTAAAGCACAAAGAAGCAATGAAGACTATTGAGTTTACAGATGAACAGTTTTATGCTCTAGTTTCTGAGTTATACTTTAAAGATTTGATTTCAATCAGACAAGTATCAACTATTAAACAAGAGTTTAAAACCCCATCTTATGCATATGTAACAGGTGAGAAAAATCTATGGACGTTGTATAACCACATCCAGGTAGCACTTAAGAAGACGCATGCTAAAGATTCTATTGCTAACTCAAGACTTGTTCATTACTATGTTTGTAACAAGTACAAGATACTTACACACCCAATAGTTCTTGGAATACAAACTCCTCAGACTCAACAAGTTGAGACAGAAGAACACTTTGTAGATCCAAATCAAACAAATCTTTTAGATGAAATAGAACACCTTGAAACAACTCAAGAAGATCTAGATCAGCAAATAGAAGAAACAATTGGAAAGACTGTAGAGGAAACAATATCTGAAACTGCATCTCTTGTAAGAGAAATGTTAGATGATGATATGAGCTCTTGTCCAGATGAGGAAGATGAGCCTGATGAAGGTAACACAAGAATCATTGAGGAGATGCAAGCTGATGAAGAAGCTGATATGATCAAGAATGAAGAGATCATAGAGGAGAGAGAAGAAGAGGATCAAGTAACTAGTTTCTTAGATGAATCTGAAGTTTTAATAGATGAAACAACAGATGAAGAAGATAGAGTTACTGAAGCTACTAGTGAAGAAGAAACACTAGAGCAGAAAATAGCTAATGTTTTAGAAGATGTATATGAGATAGATTCAGAGGGATTTGAATATGAGGAGAAAGATGATGAATATATAGTTACTACTGCAGGTGGTGACACTCTGTACTTTGATAAAGCAGATTTTGTAGAATAGTAGAAGGGGGAGCAATCCCCCAACTACATAATAATTGTAAATATGAATAAGTATCTAACAGGCAAGCTAAATGGTAAGGAAATACATATAACATATGTATCTGGGGATTTAAAGTGGGTCCTAGCAACCTATGATACTGAAAATCACAGAGGCTTATTTAAACTAAATGCTAGTGATCTAAACATGGAAGCTAGCAAATTAGAAAAGCTTGTCGATAAATATGAATAAATTAAAGGGGGTTTTATACCCCCCTTTTTTTTTACTTGGCTTTAGACATAGCCTGAGCAGTAGTGATGCCTTTCATACCCTTGGCAGGATCTAAGCTACTACCAGTTAGACCAAGCATTCTACCAAACTGAGCCCATACTTTATTACCCCCTTCTTGTTGCCAAGCATAAGGACCTACTGTTCTTTTATAGTAAGACTTAGTACCGCCAGTTGCTATATCATAAGAGTTTTCAATAATCTGTTTATAACTCATAACTGTTGGACCAAATACAATTGACTTCAAATCTAACATGCTAGTTAGTGAGCTTAATCCCATACTTGGTAAAGGAATGAATTGTTCGTTCTCAGTTCTTATATTATACAGTAATAGTAGAGAATGATTCTCAAGCCAGCCTCCAATATTAAATGGTCTATCCATATCTGCATTAGTCATAAAGAATGGTAGAGCCCCACTCTTTTCTCTAAGCTTAGCAAATCTTTCTTCATCATCAGGATCCCACCCAAGCAACGCACTCATAAGAATTGGTAATGATATAAGCATTCCTACTTCAGTTATAACTTTTAGAGCAGCAGATTTTTCTTCTGCATTCATATATGGCAAGTTAGCACCTAATTTAGATACTGTTTCTCCTGCTGTTTTTAGGAACTGAACATAGTATCCCATTTGTACATCACCCATTCCAGGATTAAGTCTTGGTTTTGGATCCCAGATGCTACCAGAAAAGCCATACCTGTTAACCATCATACTAGTAAAGTATCTTCTCAAGTAAGATAAGAATCTAAAAGCTAGATATCTTTGTGCTTCAGGTTGATCAAACTTTGCATAAGTACCCTGCAGATTATTCATAACCTGCTGCATCTTATTCTTGTAGAAGTTAAACTCACTATTCTTAATAGTAATAGTCTTAGCCTCATCAATTTTACTCTGATGATAACTCTTGATGTTCTCAATTTTATCCTTTAACAGCTGTTCTTCTTCAGGAGTTTTAGCTGTAGACACATCCACGTTAGCAACCTTCTCATCTCTTTCTTTCTCAATCTTAGCAACCTTTTCATTAATGTTGTCAATTGAATATTTTCTAAAGACCTCATCTACATCTTCCTTTGGGATATTATATTTTTCAGCTATTTGCTCAAAAGTTTCACCATCCTGCATAAGATGTTCAGTTGAAGTATTATTCCATCTAACATCAATGCCTTGCTTTAATACAATTTGTTTATCCTCATTCAACTCCCAAGCATCAACATAGTTCAGTTGTTTCTTTGTACCATCGCTTAAAACCTGGTCAACTTTTTGTCTATACATCATACCACCAAATATTTGCGTGGTTGCTTGAAGTTCTACCCATTTACGTGGAGAGTATAACCAACTAAACTCAGCAGTATCTTTTAAAACAGTTCTAGATAAACCTTCACCAAACTTATCAGCAAATCTGTCCTGAGATGGATCAAAAATTTCCATGATCTGCTGCCTTAAAGATTTGGGCCCTTTTTTATAAAGCTGGTTATTAAAACTTAATTCAGCCATTGTAGTATAAGACCAAGCATTTCCTTTTTGAAATTCAATATGATTATAGTATTTTCCTGCTGATGCTTCAATCATTCCCTGGAATTTTGCACCGTAGGAGTTTTTCAAAGCAGATGGAATGTTTAATGCAAAGAATCCAAAAGATGCTCTACTAAAAAGCTTATTAGCAAAGTTATTTAGAAATACAGAATTAGCACCAGCACCTGTCATTGTCTCACCTTCAAATTCTCTAGCAATAAAATTATCAATAGCTTTCTCCCTCACACTCTTAGTCCCTTTCTTATTCTTAGGTAAGAACTTTAATATGTTTCTATTAAGCCAAGTTTCTTTATTCACTTTAAGTGGATCCTTTATCTGACCAGTTCTTTTAACAACACTTTGTATTGCCTCAGCAGCAGGAGATGCTTTAATCAGAGCTTTTTGTCTTTCAGCAGAAAGCATATATCTCATCATAGAAGTAGTAATATCCGTGGATACATCACCTATGTCTATATCATATAAGCCAGAGATTGGTACACTAGTCTGCTCATTATCAAACATATCTGCTCTAATCAAGTTAAATTCATCTTGATAATTGAATCCGCTTTCAGCATCATCTGCAGTTCTCCTGAAAAAGTCTTTAACACGTTGAGCCCAAATAGTAAGTGCATTAACTCTTTTCTTAGCTCTACCTTTTACAGATGTTGTTTGCCATACCTCAAGATTAGACTTTCTATATCTAGGCATATCAAGATAAAGCCTGCTTCTATAGTTTAATCCTTTTTGGTTTTCTAGATGATGCTCTTTAAGTTTTTCCAGTAACTCAAATAAAGGTTTGTTATTCTCCTTCATTTCATAGTACTTCTCATTTATGTACTTTGTGTTTTCAGGATCTACTTCATCTTTACCTCTAGGTAACCATTGACCTCTATTGTCCACAGTTTCACCTACTACTCTAGGAGTTCTAAACTTAGACTTTAAAACACTTGCATAGTATTTTCTAGCAGGAAGACCCATTACAGTTTCCTCTTCCCCTTTACTATTTACAATTGTATGTGTCTCATAATACTTTTCATCAGATGGTTTAGTTACAGTCCAAGCATATGTTGGTTTATACTCTGTTACTTCTACTCCTTTTCTGCTTCCTTCAACACGTTTAAAAAAAGTTTTAGACATGTGATTTGTGGTAAACCATTTACTGAATTCAGGTGATTGTGATTTTAAATATGCTACAAGACTTTCATTAGTGAGTATAAGATTAACATTAGATTTATTAATACTTGTGTTCTCTCCTAGAACTGCCTGTATCTCACCTAAAGCCTCTTCATTGAATCTAGTTACAAAATTATTAAATGTATCTACATAGTCATCTGTTACAGATGAGCTCATCATTTCTGCAAGCTGATTATAAAGTTTATTGAGAGTATCAATGTCTTCTTTACTCAACTTATCTCCTCTAAGCTCATTTAGTTTAGAGTATTTGATAAAATCATCTGGTCTGGAGTTTTTAAAGTTATTATAACCCATCTCATCAATCATAGATAGAAACTCTCTATAGTCAGCATTCTCTTCTTTAGTAAGACCTGTTATACCTTTTTGTCCAGATTTTATTTTCTCAATCTCATCCTGAAGATCTTTTATACCCTGTAAAGCACCTTCATCTAATTGATTACCTCTAGGTTGACCATTCTCATCTTTAAATCCAGCCGTGAGATCAAAAATTTTTTTCCATCTTTCTGATATATCTAAATCAGCCTTTGCTCTAGAACCAAGCTTAGACATTATAAAAGCAATGTTATCCAGTATAACCTTTCTTTGCTCAAACCATTCTGGCTTAATCTTAGTTACTATATTCTTGTCAATCCAAGCAGACCTAAGAGTATTGTAATAATCTTCAGTTGTAGGATTATCAGGTGTAATACCTCTATCAATTAGAGATATTTCATATGCATGCAGAGAGTTTTCAAAAACATCTTTTCTTAGTTTTTGATCATACATACCTTTAGTAAGCTCATTGTATTCTTTAATACGTAAAGCAATAGATTTATCAAATATCCCTTGCTCAGGTATATCAACTTTAGGTTGACCATTTAAATAGTACAATGATGAAAGCTGTCTGTATTCTCTCCAGAGCATATCCAGACGTTGCTCTTTTTCTAAATCTTCACCAATTTCAACATCATCAACTATTGAGTTGATTTGCTCCATTATAGTCTTTCTTCTATATGCAGCTTCAATACCAATTTCATCTTTTTCAAAAAGTTCCTGCCTCTTGTAGTAATCAGCAGTAAACTCATCATGCATGTATTTTCTTTTGAAATCATTAAAGTCTGCAATAGCTCTAATCATTTCTTTCCTAGATTTTTCAGTTCCTTGGTCAGAATGATTAACAGTAGCTTTTTCTACAGCATCAGCAAGAACATCATAATCATATCTCCAATTCTTATGAGGGTTGAGGAAAGTAAGAACTTCTTTCTCTATAATATTACCATTCTCATCTCTTGTAGAGATAATATCTCTAAATCCAACTCTCTCACCTAAGTCTCCAATCTTTCTAGGATTAAATCCTGCTGCTTTTAAAAGGGGTTCTATATCATTAGCAAAAGAGTTAAACTTTTTTTGTGCAACTCCCATTACCTGATTCATTTCATTCTTTACATATAGAGCTAAACCACCTACAATTGGGTCAGCACTGTAGAGATAACCTTCAAAGAAAGAGTTAAAGTAGTTTGCATCACCAGCTTCTCCCTTTAATAAAGCCTCAATTTTTTCACGGGTTATAGCAATACCATTTGCAGATTTAACTTCTAGTCCCTGTAATTCAAGTTTTTCAGCTCTGCTTAGTCCAGTTGACTTATTCTTAGCCTGCAGAGATTCCATTCTTTTATTTTCAGCTTGAGTTAAACCGTAGTATTCTTTAGCAATTTTATCCTTCTTCCATTGAGGAGCATTTTTTTCCTCAAGGTTAGCCAGCATATTTTCATACTTCTGCTTAAGACTTCTACCAATAGGTTCCAGCTGTTCATAGAGTGTTTCCCTAGCACCATCAGCATAAATATCATTCTTAGTATTGTTAATTCTATCTAGATATCTGTTGATGTTGTTTATAGATTTTATAATAGCTGAGTTTGGATCAACATTAGATTTATCCATCACCTCATTTACCTCTTCTATAAATGATTCCCAGTAAGACAGCATCTGATCATAATGATGAACCTTTTTCATATTAGCAATAGAATCAGGTTCTTTACTAAGCTCAGTCATATGGGTGTTTATCTTACCCATCATTACTTCTAATGTAAGTACAGATTTAACTAAAGCCTCAAGCCTTACTTTGTCTTCTTGGATCTTTTCTAAAGCAGTCTTAGCTTTACTTTCAACGTTAGCCTGAAACTGTCTCAGGTTACCTTTAATCTTTTGTATAGGACCTGTATTCATTTCATCAGTAAGGAACTCAGCTAATTCTTCAAATTCTTTTCTTTTTAAAAGACTTTGGATTTGTTTAGCACTGATATCATACATCTTCCTTGTAAGCTCAATAGCATCAGACCTGGATAAGGATTCTAATTCAGCAAAGAAATCATCTCTTTGTCTAAGGTAAGAAACAACGTCATCTCTAGATATATTGTTTATAGGTATAGTAATAGCATCAGCAGCAATAAGCATATCAGCTAATTCTTCTAGAGTAGTAGATTCATCAAGCTTGGATATTTTTATATTCTTCCCATACTTGTTTCTGAAGAGTTGTTTAATAGCATACAGTAAGTTCTTAATGAACTTTTTAAAACCAGAGGATTCTTCTATGTTATTTCTCTTATTAAGGGCTTGTTGGGCTAAGGCTCTTACTACAACCTCTTCTTGTAACATATCAGAATCATCAGATAAGTTTTTAGTAGCTGCAATATCATCAAGTATTTGTTGTCCTTCAGTAGTAGAGATTAATTCTTTATAGAGTCTATCAAAAAGTTTTTTGTTGGTTTGTTGAATTGTCCTTACAAAAGGATGAGAAAACTCATGAAATGCAGTTTCAGGATTTAATGCTTTACCACGTACAAAGTATACAGTATCCCCATAAAAGAAAGAAGGTTCTCCATCATATGGATTATTGGCATTAGCAGTAATCTCTTGAGCCTCAGCTTCAGTAATAAATGCAGACTGTATTCCTAATCTTGCTTGTAGTTCATTTATAATCTCTGCTGCATTGTTACTATCATCAATCAATGCATCAGTCATCTCCTCCTCAGTTCCTAACTCATTGTAAGCTATATCTTCAACTGTCTCTATACCCTCTACAGCATTTAGGTTATTTGGTGAGCCATATAGTTCTTCATCAGCTGTTGTATCCAGATCCTTTTCACTTAGACCACCCAAGCCTTTGTTTTTCTCTATAGTATCCAGAACCTCTTTTGGTGTTCTTATTGTATCACCATGCTCAAAGTAATCTTTCATAGCTTGAGCTGGAGTAATTCCAGCATCCATTAAAGCTTTCCACTCTTTACTATTTGTATTAGGACAAGTCATTCTATTTATTTTAAGCAGGTTTATTCACCTTTACATTTTTTCATTATTTCTTGCATCTCTTCTGATGTGAAAGATACAATTTCCATATCACTTACTCCCTGATCAGCTCTAACTTGTGATTGACCACTTTTAGTCAATAAATAGTTAGGATTAATGTAACCAAAATTATCATACAGTATTTCTGACATAGCTGCAAAAGTTTTTATACCAGGATATTTTACACCCTTGCCTCTTTTTGGAGTAGGTATAACTTTTCCATCTTTAGGTTTAGCATCAATAAGATTCTGAGCTAATCCAGTTACAGGGAACATTACTTTTTTACCAGTTCTTTCACTGCTTTCTAATAGTGTTTTGACAACTCCTTTAAATAATGATATAAATTCTTCATCAACTTTAGTTTCTCCAGTGTCTTTATCTATAGAATCAGAAACACCAGAAAAATCAAAAAGACGAGTATCAACACCTTCTTGTTCAACAACAGCTCCAAACTCACCAGCATTCTGATCTAAAACAAATATTGAATTTTTAGCTTGAGAAAAATCAACATCAGAAAGAGTTGGTTGAGGAGCAACTGTTTCTGTTATGAATTTGTTTTGATCAATGACATTTAACTCTTCTGTTCCAGCAACCTTTCTTAAAGTTAAAACTACTCTGTAATCTTTAGTTTTTACTTTTTTACTTGTTCCAAACATTCCTTTGTCAATAGTTAACTCTGGAAATCCTTCTGGCATTTTTTCTTGATTAGCATCTTCATCAAAAACTATTTCATGAAAAACATTTCTGTTTTCTTTAGAAAAGACTAAAACAGCACCATTACTTAATTTGTACTCTTTTGTCTTTTTAATTCCTTCAGACATAGCTTTTAAAGCTTCAGTTTCTCTGCCTACCATTTTAGCATAACCAACCAAATTTGAAGGTGTTAGTTGACCGTAAGCAATTGTTTGTTTACCTCCATATCCTCTTGATGTTTTTAATCCTTTAGTTAAACCTTTTTCAACTAATAAGTTAGCTACAGTATTTAATTCAAGCTCGTATTTATTCTTTTTCTTTGTACCAAAAGTAAAATCATCAGGATTCTTTAATTCATAAGTTATAAATTTCATAGGTCTACCTAGAGATACAGTAATAATAGGAGATCTATTAAACTCTGTATTATCTTGATGAACTATAAGGCTACCTTTATCATTCTTATCATATACAGAATTATAACTAGCATCATATTCAGAAATGTCAATTCCTTGCTCTGCTAAGGTGTTTATAATACTGGTAGGGATATTAGGAAGCTCTTTTCCATTTTTATCAAATCTAGTATAGACATACTGAGGTAAGCCTTTTATATCAGAAATCTTCTTATTTCTTTTAGCTGTATCAGGTTCTTTAACTGCTTCAATAAGTTGTTTTTTAGCTTCTTCAGTAACACTTAAACCAGTTAACTGTTTTCCAACCTCAACACCTTCAGCTTGTTTAGGAGTTAAAGTCTGAACTCTTATCCATTGTTTTCCCCAACCCCAAGAAACAGATCCTCCAGTTTGCTTAAAAGATGTGTCCTCAATAAAATCAACATTCTCATTAACAATATCAATAGTTTCCTGCTCAGTAAGAGCATTTTCCTTTATAATTAAACCATTGCTGTTAACTATAACGTTTCCTCTAGTAGGACCAGCTTCTGGTTGAGTTGTTGTAGATAAAGAACCTGGACCATAGAAGGATTTTGCATCATATATAACATAAAAAGGTGCCACCTTGGTATTTCCAATTATATGATTTATAACTTTAACTCCCTTTACTTCAGGGTTAGATTGCTGGAAGTCATTAAATAACATAATAATAGATGGAGAATCATTTGCAGGCTCTGTATTATCATATTCTTCTTTTGCAGATTTAGCATTATACTTCCCTGATTTATACTGGGGTGTATTTATTTTATAACCCAAAGAAATTAAGTAATCATATATTTCAGCCTCACTTAAATTGGCATCTATCTCTACAAAGTCATTATCATTTACCTCTCCTTCTATAGGTTTACCATATTTTTTGACAAAAAATTCATTTGTTTCAGTAGCAGTATTTAGACCATCTCCAAATTGAGAAATTTGATTCTTACCTCTTTGAAACTTACTAAAATTAAAATCTTGAGGCGCAATAGATGTATGATGATATACAGTTACTACATTTGGTTTAACACCAGCTTGTGTAGTTGTTGCCTCATTAAATGTCTTTTCATAAACATCTCTTATTGCTTGTTTAGCAGCTTCCTCTACTTCAGCTCCAAGATATTCTTTTCTTTTTTCCCATTCCTTAGTTTCTTTATTATATACATTATAAGATTCAATATCCCTTGATCCCACACCTGCAAACTTCTTAGTAAGAGTTGGAGTTTCTGTTTTAACCCATTTATTATTTTCAGCTTTATACCATTGCTTAGTTGTAGTATCCCATACATACACTGGTTTACCCATTTTGATACCTAATTGAACAGCTGTATTAGTACCCCCTTTTACATTAGATGCATCTTTAATTGTTGCAACAGCAAATACTCCATCAGAATTGGCTACCTGATAATAATTTCTTACTTGAAGATTTCCCATAAGAGTGTCTTTATATCTTTTTCCTGTAAGCTTTTCAACCCGATCTCTAGCAAGATCCATTTGCTGTTTTGTAAGAACAGTAGCTTGAACACCTGAATCTTTAAGTTTCTTAGATAGTCTTTGGTTGCCTTCATCTTTATAATGCTTATGGTCAGTAACACCAAACTCTCTTCCTATAGTGTCCCAGAAAGTATCTCCACCATAAGCACCACCAGAATGATTAGTATATTCAGCAGGGTTAACACCAGCTTCTGGTTGAGTAGGAGCAACAGATTGATAAGCTTCATTTAAAGCCTTTATAAACCAATTCTGACCTCCAGTTTCCCAAACTGTATTTTGTTTAGTAGGTTGATGTGTGGAAAGAGTTATCCAAGCTGAGCCTCCTTTTTTAACTGTTTCAGAAACTAATTTAGGATGCTGTTGAAACTTAGCTGTTATTAAATCTACCATCAGCCTATAGTTTTTACTATTTTCTATGGAAGGTTTAGTTTTAGCTTCTGACTTATCTTTTAATGCTTGATAAGCTGCTTCAACATCTTCATATTTTTTGCCATTAAACTCTATAGGATAAGAATTTTTAAGATTACCTTTTTGTTTAGCCTTCTCTGTAGGGTTAGTAAGTGCTGCTGCTAAACCTTTTGCATTCGAAGATATTTCTACACCAGGTTGTGCTTGAATAGGGTCTTTGCTAACAGGATCTTTACTAGCAACTTCTAAAGCAGGAGCAGGTACTGCACCTTCTGGATTATCAATTATAGTTAACTTCTCTGCAGCTCTGGATAAAGCAACATAGTATAATGAGTTAGCTTCAGTAGTAACCTGAACATCTCCATTCATTACAGGAGTGTTTTTAGCTACAGCATCAATATTGCCTACATCAGCATAAACATTATTTATGGTCATACCTTGACTCTTGTGAGCTGTTACTCCATAACCAAAGTCTAATCCTTTTTCCATTATAAGAGGAGTCTCCTCTTTTACCCAATATTCTGTTTCTCCATTTCTATCTTTTTTTGTACCTAAATATTTTGTTAAACCTCTGTTTTTAATCCTTTCTAAACGATCATCTTTAGTAAACCAAGGGACCATTTCATTAGTATTATAATCATAAAAATAGTTTCCTCCTAGATTAATACTATTAACACTTTTTAAAAAATCATTATCTCCTTGTAAATATTTAGCCATTTTTGCATAGAGCTTATCTTTCTTTCTCTTGATTTTTCCATAAGTTGCTTTATCATATGGCTTGCTATCTTCAAGCCAAATAGCATTTTGAATCTCATACAAACCACTCATTAACTCAGTCATGTATGCGTTATTATTTTCAAGATCTTCATCACTTAATTCTAAGTCAATAGCATCAATATTGCCTGGACTTAACTGTAAATACTCAGCATCAACAAATTCTTCAACCTTTTTAACGTCATTTTCCATTAACTCTTTAAGCACTTTAGATCTGAGCTTAAGTTTTACAACACCACCTTCTAATTTAGATTCTGTAACTATAAAAGATATACTATTAGCAACATCCCCATGAGTAATCTGTTTAGTCATGTTGCCAGGAAATCCAACAAGCACTTCACCAACATTGATAGAATTCATATTAGCATCTTCTCCAAAATAACCATCATCTATTAGCATTTTTCTAATTACACTACTATACTGTACAATAGCTTTATTAGTATAAGCAATATATCTAGTTCCTTCTGGATCTCTTTTATAATCTTCAACAAAGTTTTGTAAGCTGCTTGCTCTAGTAGCAAATTTTACACTATCTGTTTCTTCAATAGTGTAAGGAATCATATCACCATTATTCTTTCTTATAGCAGTCAAAAGTCTTAATATTCCAGAATCATCTGTTCTGTATATTTCATCCATCACTACTTTTTCAGGATGTACAAAAGCTCCTGAAACCTCTTTTGTTTTTACATATTTACCTTTAGTTATACCAGGTATTTGCTTAGAGTCTCCTGTAAAAATTATTTTTTTAGACGCTTGTCCAAAATTCATTTTCCTAGCGTTTTCTATAGCTTCAGTTAATGCAGCCCACTCTAGTTCATTCAGCATAGAAGCTTCATCTAAAATAATAACCTTAGCGTTTTTAATTTCTGGAGTATTTCTAAACGTGTATCCCTTAACAGGTCTACCAAAGTCATCTAAAACATCCTGATTAAAAACATCTTTAAGAGGTACCTTTTTTAAATTTACAAGTTTTCTTACTGTTAAAGGAACTTCTGATTTTCCGATTTTAGTTTTAGAAACTGCTAAAGAAAGCTGGGCAGTAGCAGCATGAGTAGGAGCTGCATAAAGAAAATCTTTAGTACCAGAGTCAAGAGCTTTTGCGTATTTTTCAAATAATCCTATAATAGTAGTCTTACCTGTACCAGCATAACCTTCAAGGGTGAACATTCTATCGTAATCTTCTATTATAGGCATATCATCCTTATCACGTTTTGGTTCTCTATTATAGAAATCAATAATTTTTTCAAGAGCGTAAACCTGTTGAGGTCCTAGCTGAAAATCAGTAGGAATTGTAACTCCTTTATAAGAGAAAGTATATAAAGACCCTTTTAAGTCATCCTCTAATTTTTTACTTTCTTCAATTCTTTCCATAGCTTCTTCTAAAGCTTTTAATGCTTTACTAGAACCATAGTATAGACCTGGAGATGTAGAAGTTCTGTTTGGATCCATTTTCATCAATGGCCCAACATCTGGTACTACTTCATTATTTATACTATGAGCTAACAAAGAGTTGTCTACATACTCATCAGGAATTATAATTGATTCACTAGGGCTTAATGTTCTAAGGGGTTTTTTAGATAGCTCTTCATTGAATCTCTCATTAAACATAAACTCTAATTTTGCTATGTCATAAGAAGGATCACCTTTTTGTTTTTTCCATTCTTTCTTATCACGAGAATATGATTCATTAGATAAATAATCTATGTTTCTGGTTCTTTGACTAACATCACTTGGACCATGAGTTTTATAAAATTGATCTTTGTAGAAACTTACAATTCTGCTCATGATTAGCTTCTCATCATCCGTAACAGTACCATCTTTAATTTTTTGATCAATCTCATTTATTTTAGATACATAAGGACTTACAGTTTGAATAAAACCTGTTTGATCTACAAAGCTTGTTAAAGAAAAAGCACCTGCACTTTTCATTCCAGATTGTAGTACAGCTATTTGAGGAAGCATAGAAAATATTCTTGTTAGCTCTTTTCTATCTATATCACTTACAACTTGGTCACCTTTTTCATTAGTAATAGGTTGAGAACCACTAAGCTTCATAATGTCCTCAGCATACATACTTTTTTTAGCTTTATCAACAAAGATACCTTTAGTAGTAATAATAGCATTTCTGCTTTCACTTACACCCCTGGCCTCTCTTACATCAACTGTTATATCATTAAGAAAAGTAAATAAGCTTGATAACTCTGCTCCGTACTTTGATCTTATAGCATCTAATCTTTCAGCTATTGTTCTAGAGCTTCTGAATATGTGTTTTACACTATATATTTTATCCAAAGCTACGTCACTCAAGTAAATCTCGTACATAGCCTTTTTTAAATCCTCTCCCGTAATATTTTCAAATTCAGAAGTTAGAGCATCTTCTTCTAAGTTTAAATACATTTCACGATAAGCAGATTCATATAATTCATCTTCTGACAGTATATCAGAATTACCCCTCAAAACTTCTTTCATAAGCTTAAAGTGAACAAACTCATTAAATGAGTTAAATTCAGCATTTTTAAAACTGTAGATAGAAAAAGTTTTTTCTTTAGAATCTAGCTGATATTTTAATAATGAATTGAATTCTTTTTGTAATTCAGATAGACTATATCTAATCACTCCATCTTCACCTTTTATAACTGAATCTCCCTTAGTAACTATGTCTACTTTCTCTAAATCATATCCTTCAAAAGATTTGTTTGATTCAATATCTCTAAGTGAAAAATCTCTTAACGTTTTTTGATAAATCCAACTAGGGAACCCAGCTATAAAAGCTTTTTGAAATGCTTCTGGAGTTGAATAACTTTCTTTTGTAGCAAACTCAATACCTGAAAATTTAGCAAGATCTGCTTTTAGTTGAGCAAGCAGTGTTTCATTATTATTAACCTTTATAAGATTGCCTAAAACACCTCTTTGAAAGCCTTGTATAAAGAAGCTTGCAATAGGAGATTCTTTTTGAACCTTGTCTACATAAATAGGATCATATAAACCACCTACATTATCTCTAAGCTCTTTTATTTTTACTTGATTAGTAAAAGCTTCAAATAAAGAAGCTGACTTGGTGGTATCTGCAGATAACGCAGTCTTAAACTTACCTAGATTAGCAGAGCTAAGAATGTTTGTCATTTCATAGAAATGCATTAGCTTAAGAACCTCATGAGCTGGATTAGAAGAAACATTAAGATTTATCTTGCCATCTTTTGTTAATTCATTGTTACTGTCTTCATAATCAAACTCAATATCATTAGACATAAATATTGCATCAGCTGCTTGTGGAAACCAATTTCCTGACATCCATTTTGATATATCTTCTGGATTATCACTTTTCCACTTAGGACTCCTGCTAAAATATTCAAAAGATAAGACTTCGTTGAAGTCTACATCTGCATCTTTTAAATCTTTTCTTAATGTTGATCCTTCTTGTAGATATTGAGGATTAAATGCATATTCAGAAAAATCTGGTTTTTCTTCAATTATAAATTCTTTTAAAGCATCAGAAAAGGCTTGATTTCTAGTAAACCTTGCTAATTCTCCATTAATAGCTTCTCCTAATACACTTTGATAAGCTTGCCATTTCTCAGTAAACTTTTTAACAGTAGGGTTATTTAGCATCTTAAGTGCTGTCTCTGCTGGAGTACCTGCTTGTATCATAAACATTAAAGCAGATACGGTCTGAGGATTAGCATTAGAGAAAAATATCCAAGCGTCTTTAGCAACATCAACTGAACCATTCAAAAGCTGTCCAATAACATCAGATACTTTAAGCTCATTATTTAAATCATAAGACTTACCCAAATCTATATATCTGTCTTCAGGTCTAGCTTTTGGATTTCTGCTATGATGAGGTACTCTTAAACCTCTATGTATTCTTCTTACTTGAAGCTTTTGTCCAGATCCTCCACCTAAAGCATTAGCATTTGTACCAGCACCAGGATTAAGCTCAAATCCAATACTGTTAAATATAGTATTCCAAGTATTTTCTTTAGCTATTATACCAAGTATCTTTTTACCTATTAAGTTGTGTTGGTGTTTATCAAGATTAGGTATAGGTTCAAATACAGCAGACATATTTTCATACTGAGTTGCGTCTTTTTTGTACTCTGCTGTCAACTTTTTCATATCTGCCATACTTGTTGGTTTAGTTAGCGTTGAATAGTTTTGTGGCATTTCAAGAATTGATCTTATAGCCATACCCAATTTATTTTGAGCTGACTTTAAAGATGCTTTTTTAAGACTTTTGCTAATAGCTTCTTTCTTTTCATATAAAGGATTGAGTTTAGCATCCCATTTAGCTTGATGCTTAGCAAGAGCCTCTTTATATATAGCGTTAAACTCATAGAAATCAGAGTTTATCTCATCATATTTATTTTGAATGTTTTCTTTTATTTGCTCCTCAAGTCTTTCTATCTCATCATCTAGCTGCTCTATTTTATAATCTAAATCATTAGAATCAATTCTGTCTTGTTCAGAAAAGTTCTCATCACCTTTTTTATAAAGCTCGTCATTCTGACTCTCATATTCAGCTAATTGTTCTTTTAAAGATTTTAGCTGCTGTTTAAGAGTTCTATCTGTAACATTATATGTGTCTATTATGCTTTTGTATTCTTCTTCTTGCTCAGGTGTAAAGTTTTTGACATACTCTTTAGAAACTTTTTTAAACTCTTCAGATTTTTCTTCATTGAGCTTCTTTATCTCTTCTTTTATTTCATTCCTTTCTTCCTTAGCACTCTCTATAGAC
>Ga0098074_1000849_pt1 | contig 17826 bp, 33 predicted proteins | sample 32_taG_FD_75064 | JGI IMG/M metagenome (GOLD analysis project Ga0098074, IMG submission 75064) | Marine viral communities from the Gulf of Mexico - 32_GoM_OMZ_CsCl metaG | ecosystem: Environmental > Aquatic > Marine > Oceanic | place: Atlantic Ocean: Gulf of Mexico | collected 2015-07-12
AAAAATGAATGGCTATATTTTGGATGTGAGATTACGGAGGCGGGCAATATGATTACTAGATTTTATGAATGCAATCTAAACATAAAACCCGCCCCCGACTGGCGCAAATCGAAGCTAAGGAGGGCGGGGAAGTGAGTATTTGTTTAGAATGTAAAGAGCACGAGAAGGTTAGACTAGAGTTTTATCTAGATGAGTGTCCTTTGTGTTTATCGGAAAAGACAGTCAAAGAACTCCAAGCCGAAAAAGAGGCTTTATTAGCTTATGGGTCTTGGCTCTCTAACTTGGTGACCAAAGTTGAACAAGCTATAAGGGAATCTTTTGCAATGGAGCCGGTCGAGGCTAAAGATCACATAATGATGCGCATCCCAACGCTTCAAGGAATGGCGACACAGAACGCAGTTAAAAGGAATGGTGAAATAGGTTGGGATACTGAAAAACTAAACAAAGCAATGCAAATATTTAAGGAGCAAAAAGAGAAATGAAAACAACAATAGAAGAATACATAAAGATACTTGAGCAATGGAAGGACAATCCTAAAAAATGGGTTTTAATGGTTCGCACTGAGGATCATCATGTAAAATGTAATTATTCTCCGCTTGAAATTATTGGTAATTGGCTTGAGCGCTCAGAGTATTACTTAAAAGAAAAATCAGGCCCCGAATATTGGTCAACTTTAGAAGACTGGAACGGGGACTATGCGCCAAGTAATCCGCAGAGTTTTGAGGCTTGGGCGACGGGTAAGGTTCTTTATGGTAGTGAAAACCCACCTAAAAAACCATTTCTAATAGAGTTTAAATGTGTGAAGGGGACGCAATTTGCAAACAAACATGATTTTGAATATGAAATAGACGACCGTTGCGGAAATAGATGGCTCGAATACAAGGAGCCGGAACTAAGACCCTACGACAAAGAGCACCCGCCTAAAGATGGGTACCTAAGAAATAAAGAGACTGGTGAACAAATATACTTCAACTGGAGCGAAACTAATGGAGATGTTGACCCCGTTTTTTGGATTGTTAACAGCGACGTTACACAATTTTTATTGTGGCCTGAATTCGCGTTAAAAGATTGGGTTCACTGTGTAGACGGCTCGCCTTGTGGGTATAAGTCAGGGGAGTAAAGTTAATGGACTCAATTGAAAAAGAAAATATATTCGATGAAACGGACGGGAAATTTTTGATTTCAAACTTAGACCTTGAAGGGTATGAATGTCATGAGTTAAGTGAACTCATCAGAATCTACTATAAGACTGGTGAAGGCAGGTCCTGTCGTCTATATGTGACAAGCTTCTGCGAAGGTGTAGAAGATGAATGGACACACGCTAATCTTTGGTTTGAAGGAGTTATTTATTTCGATGGACTGAGGCACTTGTTTATGGGAGACAGCCAGAATAGACATGGGTACATCTATTATCCAGACACAGAGGATATGATTAAAATTTTCGAGTTCATTAGAAATATTGAGGAAAAGCTGGAGTGTATGAAATGAGCGAAATGTATATCAGGATGATCGAAGAGCAGAAGGAGGAGATTGATAAGCTTAAACGAGCTATCACCATCCATGAGAAGACTATCAACAAACTTATGAGGAGCCTTGAGAAGTATGAGCACCCCAGTAATTAGACTACCCTGGCTACCCTTCAACTATGACGGACTAGCCCTTGGCTGGGTCATCATTATTAGGAAGGGTAAAGATGAGTTCATTGTTCACGAAGAGGAGCATATTAAGCAACAGAAGCTTTATGGGTTCTGGACCTATATGTGGAGGTATTGGACGGACAAGAAGTTTCAGGCTAGAATGGAATATAACGCTTATAAGGTTATGGGGTGGGATAGGTATCAGATAGAAGACCACCTTCTTAGATTTTATGGCATTGAGCATTATTATTGCCCTCAGCCCTTCAGCGAAGGGGAAAAGGAGGCTTTTAGGGAGTTAGCTAAAGGGTTTGAGGAGGCTGCGACCATGCGTGTTGAACCATATATATACAATAATACTGCTATCCATGTTAAGCCATATACAGAAAAGTGTGCCTGTTCAGAGAGAGAGGTTTCAACTAAGTCACGAGAAATATGTGGGAAGTGCTTGTGTCCTAAAAGGTACGTATAGCATACGAGCAAAGGGGCAACTGTGGGCTGATCTCCACAGTGAAGGGTTTTGTGTACTCCTACCTTCAGCCCCTTTTTTTTATAAAGGAGTTTTGACATTTACAGGAGAATAAAAATGGATTTCCCGATAGAAGTATTTCCACCAGAAATACAAAGTTATTTAGAAGAGTTGCCAGCCGTCACAGGTTGTCACTTAAGTTATGCAGGATTATCTGCGCTCTTTGTAGCCTCTTTAATAGGAACAAACTCGAAAGTAAAAGTGAAGGAGGGCTTCACTGTGCCTCTTAACCTCTATTGCTGCATAGTAGCCCCCAAAGGCTCTGCAAAGTCGATAGCACACAAGAAGATGTTGGAGCCAGTGAAGAATTACACGGGGCCACTATGGACCAAATTCCAAAAGGACCTTGACGCTTGGCTAGAGGAGATGGAGAAAGCCTCCCCAAAGCAGAAGAGAGAACTGTACAAGGACAAGCCTATTCCCCCTAGGACCATCTATATTAGTGGAGGTACTATTGAGGGCATAAGGTCTGCTATGATCGAGAACCTTATGGGAGGTCATAAAGCAAGTATAGGACTTGTGAGGGATGAGCTTAACGGCTTCTTTGAGTCTATGAACCAGTATAAGAGTAATGGAGGGGACGAGAAGGAGATATACCTCCAGATGTATGACGGAGATGACGTGAATATCAGGAATAAGAATGAATTCATAAGGATTAAGGGAGCCTGTCTTAGTGTGATCGGGACCATCCAGAATAGCATCTATAAGAGTGCTTTTATGAACAATGTGGACAATGGTCTTTTGGACCGCTTCATATTCTCAGTCTCAGCAGATAAGGACAGAGATGTTGACCCCTATGCCGAGTTCAATAGTGGAGTTGAAAAGACGTACGACAAGTATATGGAGGGCCTTATTGATGCAGATGAGGGTTATGAGTACGAACTGTGCGCCAAGTGCAAGGATGTGGGGCGAGATGTCAAGAGATACTTGACTAGTGTAGATGATGCCTATGACACTGGAGCATCCCCTAAATGGTGGGTTCAATTCCATAAATTTGCAGGGATTATGGCTACAGTCTGGCAACAGGACATAGATGTTAAGATCATGAGGAGGGCCGAGAAGCTTATAAAATTCTTCGTCTCTCAATTCTTGGAAGGGTCCAAACATTTAAACTCTCATGCAAGTGATGAAATTAGCCTCAAAATCATCGAAATGATAAAAGAAAGAGGAATGGTTAGTTCGAGCGAAATTACAAGAAAGTTTCGAAATGCACAAGATTCAAAGATTGCTTTGGAGGGCTTGATCGATGACGGCATAGTGAAATGTGAAGAAATGAAGACAAATGGACGCAAAAAAATGGTCTTCATGATGGAGGAAATTTAATGATTTGGGAAAGAAGCCCCCTATTTTACCCCTTTTTTCCAAGAAAATGGAAAGAAGTTGGGAAAAAAGATTTCACATATGTGAGTCTATTAAGTACTTATATTATAAGTACTTATATATATATAATAATATATATATATATATATATTATTAATAATTACTACTTTTTTCCTTTTTTCCAGACCCCCCTCGATTTTTTTCTGTTTTTTGGATTTTTAAATTTTCAAATTTATTTTTCATTGTTCTTTTCCTTGGAATTTATGGAAAAAAGGAAAGAAGTTTGTAAGTATCTGAAAAGCAATGAGTTAAGGCCGAATCTTTTTTCCATCTTTTTTCCATTGGTATGGAAAGAAGGGGGTGTATGAGCGCTAAAGAGTTGCAAACCAAGTACTTAGCTATCCAAAAACGTGGGAAATATGTTTTAACAATTGTGAATGATTTGCAGTTTGCAGCACAGAGGAAACAGGTCATGCAGATGTGTGAGGACTGGGTACGCGAATCAGGCGATTTAAGGGTGTATACGTGGCATCCAATCAAAAAGATGATAGATAGGTCCACTGAGGAGCAGAAGGGCCTAGAAGGGCGGTTTAAGGCCGGTTTAGAGTATCTTATAAATAACAGGGATAAATACTCTGAGAAGGATTGGTTGAAAGGTGTTAGGAGGTTGATTAAGATTTGGGACCGGATGGAGCTTGAAATTCCTACTTGGCCAGAGCTTAGGGGGGAGATATGAGACTAAGACCGCACCAAGAGAAAGCAGTTGCCGACATTATGGAGCCAATGGGCAAGTGGGGGCTTGCTATGCTTTCTGGAGAGACTAGAACGGGGAAGACCCTGGTTTCCTTTGAGGTTGCTCATAGAGTTGGGGGGGATTTCTTGGTTGTCACTAAGAAAAGCGCAATTCCTTCAATTAAAGCTGACTGGGAAGAGGTTGGTGGGGGTGATCAGATGCAGTGCATTAATTTCGAGTCTGTTCATAAGGTGAAAGTGGGAGAGGGAGGTATTGACCTGATTGTGATTGACGAGTGTCATTACGGGATCAGTGGATACCCTAAGCAGTCTAAGGCTTGGAAGGGGCTTAATGAGTTGTTTTTGAAGACTAAGGCTAAGGCTTTGTTAATGTCTGGTACTGTTGCTCTTGAGAGTAGAGCGCAACTTTATCATGAGATGAATGTTACTTGTAGAGGACCTTTTATTGAATTTGCTACGTTTTACGACTGGTGGAATCCACCGGAACACTACAAGGTATTTAGACAATGTGGGGCTTTTGGGCAATATGGAGCATCTAAGCGGATTGGGATGGATATGGAGGTCGTGGACTATGCGAAAGTGCAGGATTCGAAGGTTGAAAAGGCTGTTGCCCCCTACGTTGTGACCATGACCAGAGAGGAGGCTTGTTATCAGGTTTTGGAGGCGAAGGTTATACCAATAAAGTTGAATAATAGCAAGTTATCTTGGCTTGTTAAAAAATTAACAAGGGATAAAGTTCTAGAGGTTACGGACATTGACGGGGGACTTAGGACCTGTGTTTATGACGGGCCAGCGCAAGTTCTTCAAGGATGTCACATGTTAGCAGGGGGGACGCTCATTGACGATGAGGGGGAGGCTTTTGTGTTGGGCATGGAGTATGAGCCGTTTTATAGAGCTAACTGGATACGGGAAGGGATGCAGGAGGGTAAGAAATACGCTATCCTTACGAATTATATCAAAGAGAGGGAGCTTTTACTGTCGTTCTTAGGTGATCTTGCAACCGACTCACTGGAGGAGCTGAAAGAGACGGACAATTTTAGATGCTTTGTTGGGTCTTTATCTTCTAACGCTGAAGGAGTGGACATGCACTGGCTTACAGGTTCGCAGATTCTATACAGTCTTAACTGGTCAGGTTCGAAATTCTCTCAAGTCTGTGATCGGCAACTCAATTTCTTTAGAAAAGAAGAAGCCAAGGTTGCAGTGCCTATGCTTGAAGGTGGGGTCGATGAGGCGGTGTTGGATGCCGTTAGAGGGAAGACAAATTTTAATGCTAGTTTTTATAGGGCTATGAAGTGACAGAACAGAAGATTCAAAAAGACATTGTGAAATACCTTGAGTCTAGAGGGGCTTATGTCGTGAAAGTGGTTAAGGCTACCAAGTCTGGGGTTCCAGATGTTGTCGCTTGCCTCAATGGACTTTTTATTGCAATTGAGGTCAAAAAACCTGGGGGGAAGGTTAGCAAGCTTCAGGAGTACAATATCTCCAAAGTCCGTGATAGTGGGGGATTAGCTTTTGTGGCTTATGGAGTGGAGGATGTTAAAAATTATTTTGAGGAGTGCTCTTGACTATCTGGGTCCCGAACTATAATTAAGTCATCTTATTTGTGGAAAAGAGAAGATGGAAAAATATAAAAATGTTATCAGTGGCGAGGTGCAGACTCGCAATAATTGGATTAATGAAATTGACTCTCAAGGCTGGCACATCTCTGACTGGGGGATTGAATATGATACGGCTGAGGAGTATTTTGAGGATGCCGTTAATATCGGTAATTTGGTGAGGCTTTAGGGATGTGGACTAGGTTCTATGATATGTCATCGGGAGGAAGTGAGAAACTTGACTTTGATGAGATTTATATTGAGGCTGATTATAAGGTTGCATGTTCTGTATTTGAAGAAAAGTTTGATAGGGACCCTACAAACGTGACATGTATCTGTTGTGGTCCGGATTACTCAATAGGAACAGAGGAGACTTTAGAGGAGCTTACAGAGTATTTAAGATATGACGATTCTTTGGAAGATTATTTGAAAAGTGACGGAATCAAAATTATTAAAAAAGAAGAATTTTAGTTTTTACTTTATTTGTGGAGAAAAATCACATGAGTTTATACAGTAGTACAGAAGCAGTGAAAGACAGCGGAGCCTCTTGGGGGCCGGGTCTTTATAAGTTCCTAGTGACTTCATCAGAAGTTCACACTTCCGGGTCAGTTCTTTTTAGAATCAAGACTTGGACAGAAGACGGAGCGGAGGGGCCAGAGAACATTCATTGCTGGCTGAATATCAAGTCTGATAAGCAAGGCGCGAAGGATGAGATTAACAGACGACTTCAAACTCTTTTAGGCAAGACGTCTATTGACGATGCTGGAGAGTTAGTTGGGAAAGCTGGATATGTTGTTATGCAGAAGCCGGGTAAGTATCTAGAGCCTTATCCGTTTGGTGGGTTCTACGATAAGGATAAGAAATCTGCGACTGGTAAAGACAGTAGCGCGGAACGAGTGGCACAGGCTCTTGAGGTCAAGAGTGCTGAAGTAGCGCAGGAAGAAGAGGATCATGGAGACATGCCGTTCTAGTTTTAACCGCCCCCTCTAATTTGGAGGGGGCTCAATTTGTGGAGGATATAAAATGGATAGAGATGGAGTTATTTTTGTATTGGGGATGGTATTTGCGATGCTTTCTTTTATTGGTTTTTTAGTATATCAGAGCAATTCTCAAGACAGGTATATGATAGAGAATGGTTTTAAATGGACCCCTTCTACTAGTGGTCATTGGTCTAAGGAGGTTAAGTAATGAGTGAGCCAGTACTAATCATGGGCGACTCAGGAGCAGGCAAGAGCTACTCTTTGAGGAATATGGACCCGAAAAAGACATTAATCATTAGTGTTGATGGCAAGAGATTGCCGTTTAAAGCTAAGGACTGGCCGAAGATAAGCAGTGATAACCCTGAAGGGAGTTTCTATATTCCTGCTAGAGTGTCACCTTATGGCAAAATTAAGGCTGCTATTAATGCGGCGGTGGACAATGGGAAGAAGAGTATTGTAATTGATGACTCACAGTTCCTTATGGGCAATGAATTCTTTGACAAGGCTATGGAGAAAGGTTTCGATAAATTCTCCGTACTTGGGCAGAACTTCTGGAAGCTCATTGAGTTTGCAAGAGACTTGCCAGATGATATTATTGTGTACTTCTTACACCACATCGAGCGCGACCCTTTTGGGCACATAAAGCCTAAGACTATTGGCAAGATGTTAGATGAGAAGGGTTCTGTTGAAGGGCGCTTTACTATATGTTTACTTGCTGAGAAGGTAGAGGGTGAGAATGTTATTCATGCTCAGCTAGACGATCAGTCATGCGTGAAAGCTCCGTTTGGGATGTTTGAGAAGTCGCCGATGGATAATGATCTGGCGATTGTTGATAAGAGTATTCGTGAATTTTGGGGGTTGTAGGATGATTTTAGAAAGGCAGAGAATCATTGATGCGGCACAGACAATCCTAAAAGTTGCGGAAGGAATTAGCACAGAGGAGTCCAGAAAGGCTGATAATTACGACAGAATGAAGGAATATATGCGAGATATGATTTCCCGTATGCTTAATGAAGATTCTGAGGAGATTAAGAAGTTTGTTGCCCATGCTTGCATGCCCATGAATGAGAGTCGCTCAATCGAGGAGCTAGAATTGGGGGAATTAGTTAGAGGATACGTTGAGTTGAGGGTAAAGAGAGAATCCGAGGAAGTGATTCAAGATTTTAAAAATGCTTATTTGGGGACTCTGAGATAATGCAAATAATCTACTGCGACCAAGGCTCAAAAGAGTGGCACGACATCCGAAAGGGTGTTGCCACCGCCTCTAATTTCAAGAAGATCATCACTCCAACGGGGAAGCCAAGTAAGACGGCCACTAAGTACATGCGCCAGCTTGCTAGAGAATGTGTGATTGATGACCCCCATGGATACGACTCTAAGTACATGGAGTGGGGGCGCAACCATGAGGACGAGGCAAGGGAAACTTACGCACTTATTAAGGATACCAAGATTAGAGAAGTGGGCTTTGTGTTCTCTGAATTCTCTGACCTTGTGGGGTGTTCACCTGATGCCTTGATGGATACCAAAGGCTTGGAGATTAAATGTCCAGCCGTGGACACACACGTTGAATACATGATGGACGGGGTTCTTCCACCGGACTATAAGCTTCAGGTTCATGGCTCGATGGTGGTTACTGGTCTTAAGAAGTGGGACTTTATGAGCTTCTTCCCTGGACTAGAACCCTTCATTCTAGAAGTGGAGTGGGATGAGTTCACCGAAGAAGTTAAGAAATGTTTATTGAACTTTGCGGATGAATATAGCTTCGTGAAGGACGATATTATTAAGACTATAACGCTAAAGGAGAGGTTTTGACGTTAATCAAGGGTGTAGGCGCAAGAGAGAAGAAGTTCACTATTAGATGTAGTGATGAAGAGCATGAGTATTTATTACAGGTTGCTAAGCAGAAGGGCGAGCATAAGGCTACTTACTGGCGAAACATTATACTCAAGGGGTTCCATGAGTGGCAAAAAAAGCACTAAGGCTAGAATGCTGTCATGAAAGTGGACCCAGTTACAAATGAAATCTTTCGAGATTTCTTCCGTTTGGTTACTACACCAAAGAAGAGAAGTAGGAAATGTTTGGGGGTTGGATGTAATGAAACATTCATCTCCCAACATGCAGGGCATAGGAAGTGCTCTAAGTGTTCACTGAAGAAAGGAGCTTGGTATGCGTGAGTTATTTTGGGGATTTCTACTTTGGATGTTTGTAGCGTCCTTTGTATTTCAATGGAGGCATCCAGAGATGAATGCGGTTCAGTTTTGGAAGCATTTTAAAGAGGCTATGTGTTTTGAGGTGGTGAGATAATGAAAGAAGATTTTATTCACCCTAAGCTAGGAAAGATTATAGTTGGCGATACTATCGTATTTGGAGAGGGTGTTTTCAGCAAAGAGAAGTCGAGAACTTACAGGGTTGATAAGGTTTGTGATGAATCTATTACTGTTAGCCCTTGTGTAGACAAGAAGGGGAGTAGATAATGCCTGGAGGAAGACCAAAGAAGACTTTAGAGGATTTGCCTAAGGATTGGGACAAGGGAGTTTTTGAGCTAGCTGAACAAGGCGCTTCTGATGTTGAGCTTAGAGTTTATCTGAACATATCACCTGATTTATGGTACAGATTCCTTAAAGAAGAGCCTAAGTTTTCTGAAACCATAAAAAGGTGCTCAGAAGTTTGCGAGGTTTGGTGGCAGAAGCAAGGGCGCTTGAACTTAAGAGACAAGGAGTTTTCTCCCACTCTTTGGTACATGAACATGAAGAACCGATTCGGATGGGCTGACAAGAAAGAAGTTGACCACACAACAGGCGGAGAAAAGATTACCCAGATTGAACGAGTGATAATGAAGGACGGGGATAAGTGAGATTCTCAGAAGTCCAAGGCTCAGATTTCAAGCACCTTCCTGACATGCCAATTCATTTGACGATCAAGCAAGCAAAGGAAGAGATTAAGAAAGTGGATAGCGAGTGGAAAAAGGCGCTCGCTTTAATGCAGGAGATTACACCGGATGAGTGAAAATAATTTATATGTAGCAAATGACTCATCTAATACACCAATTCTTAAGGGACATTTTGATGACCCTAGAACTATTGAGTTCTTGAATGATGGAGAAATTATAGTTTCAGTCCATGTTGATACTGGAAAGGTGACTTTAAAAGAGGGTGTTTCTTATGATGAGGCATCTAAAAGGTTCTGGAAATGTGTTGAGATGAATTTTAAGACTAGAGTGTCAGAACTAGAGGAAGAAGTGGACAATTTAAAAGATAGAATTTATGAGATGGGAGAGAGAATGTGAGTGAAAAACACACAATAACGCTAGGAGCTTCAGATACTCTTTATGAAGTTCCGCTTATGGTTAAGAAGTTCTTAGAGAAACAACAAGAAGTCTTCCATGAGATGCGCAGGCAGATGAACGCAGCTAATGAGGCTCTGGACAAGGCTTATAAGAAAGGCTTTCAGGAGGGTAAAGAGTCTATGATGGTGGATATAACTAAGTTATGAGCTACATCACAGGCCCAGTCATTTGCATGAATTGCAAGTATGAATATGTTGCAGTAAGACCAGTTGAAGCGGTTCAAGGGCTTGAGTGTCCTAAGTGTTTTAAGTATCATGTTGTGGAGAAGATAGACGTAGTATGATAAATACAAATACAGCTCCAAGATTTAGTGGAGTCAATGGTGTTGCGATTGGTCAGAATGCGCTCAAGTACGTTTCTCATGTCAAGACAGAGTGTTGTAGCGAGTGCAAGGAGCCTATTTACTGGGGCGGTCGAAGTGCAACAGATGGTGAGGAAGTTCTTTTCTATCATGCTAATTGTAAGCCAAGTTGAAACTACAAATTAAAACCCCTCCATGGGCTGAACCTCTTCTTGATGATGCGCCATATAAAGCAGCATACGGAGGAAGGGGTGGAGGAAAGAGTTATTTCTTTGCTGGCCTTTTAGTTGAAGAGCACTTAGCGAATCCAGACCAAAGGACAGTCTGTATTCGTGCTGTTCAAAACTCAATAACTCAGTCAGTGAAAGAAGTTATTGAAGAAATGATTTATGAGTATGGAGTTGAAGACTCATTTATTATTAATAAGACTGAGATTCTCAATAAGCATGGCCGAGGAATTATCATGTTCAAAGGTATGCAAAGCTATAATGCTAGCAATATAAAGTCTCTTCAGGGTTGCGACAGGGCATGGATTGAGGAAGCTCAAGACCTGTCTTATGTTGCATGGACTTATCTTGATCCAACGATAAGAAAGGAAGGCTCTCAAATCTGGGCAAGTTGGAATCCTGAGAATGAAACAGACCCTATTGATGTGATATTTAGAAAGAACCCACCGACAGGGACAGTGATTGTGAATGTGAATATTCATAATAACCCTTGGGCAACTGAAAAGAATCTTCAACAGATGAATGATTGCATGAAGCGTGATATGGATGAATATAGGCATATCTGGCTAGGTGAGTACAAGGAGATGAGTGAAGCCAGAGTCTTCAAGAACTGGACAGTTGAAGAATTCGAGACAGACAAGCACGCAGTTCTACGATTCGGTGCAGACTGGGGATTTGCTACTGACCCCACTTGCCTTATCCGTGGGTACGTTGAGGGACGAAACCTCTATATAGATTACGAAGCTTATGCTATTGGATGCGAGATTGTAGATACTCCTGACCTTTTTATGACAGTGCCAGAGGCTGAGAAGTGGCCCATTGTTGCCGACTCAGCTAGGCCGGAGACTATTTCACACATGAAAAACCATGGCTTCCCTAAGATTATGAAGGCAGTCAAAGGAGCTAAGAGTTTAGAAGAAGGAATTGAGTTTCTGAAGTCTTATGACATCATAGTTCACCCTAGATGTAAGCATGTTATTGACGAGCTAACGCACTACAAGTACAAGGTTGATCCTCTTACTAGCGCCGTGACACCCGTTTTAGAGGATAAACATAACCATTTGATAGATGCGCTTAGATATGCATTAGAGTCGATCAGAAGGGCATCTAAGACAAAAAAGAAGGTTCAGGCCCGTCCCGTCAGAACTAGATCAGGTTGGTAGAACTTAGATAAAATCTAGAATATTGTCATGCCTAACCTTGACAGTATTCACCAAACAGCCCTTAAACGCTTTGACGACATTCAAGGAGTCGTAAAAGATGAAAGGGAACAGTGTCTGAAGGATAGAAGATTTTATTCTATTGCCGGGGCACAATGGGAAGGTGACTTAGCTGAGATATACGACAACAAGCCGAAGTTTGAAGTTAATAAGATTCACCTTTCTGTCATTCGTATCATTAACGAGTACAGAAACAACCGCATCACTGTCAACTTTGTAAGCAAGAAAGGCAAAGACGACAAGTTAGTTGACTTATGCAACGACCTTTACAGAGCAGATGAGCAAGACTCCTGCGGAGATGAAGCTTATGATAACGCTTTTGAGGAAGCAGTTGGAGGCGGAATTGGTGGTTGGAGACTCAGGGCAGAGTACGAAGACGAGGAAGACGAGGAGAACGATTACCAGCGTATCCGCATCGAGCCTATTTACGATGCTGACAGTTCTATATTCTTTGACTTAGACGCTAAGAAGCAAGACAAGTCAGATGCCAGATTCTGCTTTGTGCTTAGCTCAATAAGTGCAGAAGCTTACAAAGACGAGTTTGGCGATGATCCAGACTCATGGCACAAGTCTATTCATGATTGGGAGTTTGACTGGAATCAGAAGGACAACATCTTCCTGGCTGAGTATTACGAGCTTGAGAAGACCTCTGCTGTTCGTATAACTTACGAAGATGCTAATGGAGTCCAGTCTAAGTACTGGGAAGATGAGTTAGAAGAAGACCCAGATTTACTAGCAATTCTAGAGGCTACGGCAACTGAAGTATCGAGACGTAAAGTTAAGAAGACTAGAGTTCACAAGTACTTGATGTCTGGTGGAAAGGTTCTAGAAGATTGTGGATTCATTGCAGGTAAACATATCCCGATCATTCCAGTTTATGGAAAGAGATGGTTTGTAGACAATAAAGAGAGAGCCATGGGCCACGTTAGGCTTGCTACAGACTCTCAAAGGCTTAAGAACATGCAAATGAGCCAACTTGCAGAGATTTCCGCATTGTCACCAAGAGAAAAGCCTATCTTAACACCTGAACAGATTGCAGGTAATGAAGTTACATGGGCAGACGACAATATTGAGAACTACCCATACTTATTAGTTAACCAAATCGAGGACGCAGACGGCAATATAATGCCATCCGGCCCGATTGGCTACACGAAAGTCCCGAGCATTCCTCCTGCAATGGCCGCATTATTACAGATGACTGAAGCTGATATGTCAGATGTATTAGGCCGTCAGGAGGCTGGCGAGGAATTGCAACCGAATATAAGCGGTAAAGCTGTTGAGTTAATACAGAATAAGCTTGACATGCAGGCTTATATCTACATGTCTAACTTTGCCAAAGGTATGAAGCGATGTGGTGAGGTTTGGCTCTCAATGGCTAAAGAACTCTACATTGATGAAGGTAGAGAGATGAAGCGAGTTAATGAAAATCAAATCACTTCTAGTTCTATGCTTATGGAGCCTGGCATTGATGAGAAGGGAGAGGCTACTTTCTTGAACGACTTAGGCATGGCTGACTTAGACGTGTCCGTTGAGGTTGGTCCTAGCTCATCTAGCAAAAGAGCTGCGACAGTTCGAGCTATCACAGGAATGATGCAGGTTACAAGTGATCCAGAGACTCTACAGGTTCTTAATGCCATTGGTATGATGAACATGGAGGGTGAGGGATTATCTGATGTGCGCGAATACTTCAGAAAGAAACTAGTTGCCATGGGCGCAGTTGAGCCAACTGAGGACGACAAGGCAGCAATGGAGGCGCAGGCAGAAGCTAACGCAGAACCAGACGCTAACACACAATTCCTACAAGCTTCCGCAATGGAGGCGCAAGCAAAAGCCCAGAAGGCACAAGCTGACACTGTTAAGACCTTAGCAGATGCAGAGCTTTCAAAGGCTAAGACGGCTAACACAGAGGCCGACACTTTAGAGAAAATGGTTTCCATTCCACCACAAGTGAATGAGTATTTTACGGAGTAAGGTCACATGACTACAACATTAGCAGAGGAGCCAGAAGTAATTCAAGAAGAAGAAACTCAACCAGTTGAGGAAGTTGTTGAAGAAGTCGTTGCGGAAGAGGTTGCCGACGAGCCAGTTCAAGAAGAGACACAAGAGGATGAGGAAATTGAAGTTACTATTGGGGAGGAGTCGCTAGCCTCACAAGAAGATACTGAACAAGATTCGTCAGTCATCCGCAATTTAAGGAAGAATCAGAGGGAACAAGCAAAATTAATCAAAGAACAAAAGAAGAGACTTGAAGAGCTTGAGGGGCCAAAGGTTCCAGAGCTAGGCAAGAAGCCTTCTTTAGAGGATTTCGACTATGATACTGAGAAGTTTGAAGAAGCTTTAACAGCATACCATGAGCGCAGACGAGAGATTGCAGTTCATGAGGAAGAGGCTAACAGACTTGAACAGGAGCAATCCAAGCGATGGGAAGAGAAGCTTAATGCTTACGAAGAGGCCAAAAGTAAGCTAAAGGTTCCTGATTTCGCAGAAGCTGAAGAGGTTGCTAGAGACACATTAGACGAAAGCCAACAAAGTATCATTGTTAATTGTGCAAAAGACCCCGCTCTTTTAGCTTACGCGATAGGTAAAGACCCTGCAAGAGCTGAGAGACTTTCTAAAATTAAAGACTATGCGCAGTTTGCGTATGAACTAGGTAAACTGGAGAAAGATTTGAAAGTATCAAAAAAATCAAAACCATCACCAGAGAGGAAGATTTCTTCCACTGGTACTTCAACTGGTTCAGTTGAGGACAAATTAGAACAACTACGCGAAGAGGCTGCTGTTACTGGCGACATGTCAAAGGTTGTAGCTTACCGCAAAAAACACAACTTATAACAAAAGGAATAATTTAATATCATGGCTAATACTTTTAGTAAAGAAGAAAGAGTTGCCTTCGAGGATATTCTAGCAGGTTTTAATGATGCTTGCGTGATCTCCAAGAATGTAGCAACTTATGGAACACAAGGTCAGTTGATGGAGCGTGCACAAGACACAATCTGGAGACCTCAACCTTACATCATGACTTCACAAAACAGAACTTTAGGTTCTGCTGTGACTGCTCAAGATGCAAAACAGCTTTCTGTACCAAGTACATTAGGCTACAAGAAGAACGTAACATGGCAGCTTGACGCTCTTGAGCTTCGTGACCAGTTACAAGATGGAAGACTTGGTAAGTCTGCATATCAAAGACTATCTAGCGACGTTAATAGCGCTGTGCGTGACGTAGCTTCTCTAGAGGGAACTCTAGTTGTTGCACGTTCTGGGGCTGCTGGCGATTATGATGACATTGCAGCCGCTGAGACATTAATGCTTGAACAAGGTATTGATGGGGATAGATGCTTGGCTCTTACTGCTAAGGACTACAACGGACTTGCTGGTGACTTAGCTGGTAGAGGAACTATGAACAAGCTACCTACTAGCGCTTATGAGCGTTCACAACTTGGTATGATTGCTGGTTTTGACACTCTTAAAATTGATGCTGGCAAGCGTATCGCTGCTGCTGGTGCTTCTAGTATCACAATTGATACTACTGGCTCTCAGGTTGAGTATGTGCCGTTATCTAGTGAGTCTACAACTGCTGGTGAGATTAATGTCGATAACAGAACACAGTCTGTAACTTTCAGCTCAACTACTGGTATGGTTGCTGGTGACTGTTTTACTATCGCAGGTCTAGAAGCTGTACACCACATCACTAAAGATACTACTGGCGAGCTTAAGACTTTCCGTATCATCTCTGTGACTAATGGAACAACTGCGGTAATCTCTCCACCTATGATCGGTGGCGGTGGTGGTACTGACGCTGAGCTTCAATACCAAAACATTAATGTGGCTAGTACTTCTGCGACTGCTGCTGTTGTTTGGTTGAATGCTAATGCTGCTGGTGCCAATCCATTCTGGGCTAAAGAGTCTATCGAGATTCTTCCTGGACGTTACGCTGTACCAACTGACCAAGGCCCTGCGGTTCTTCGTGGAACTACTGACCAAGGTCTAGAAGTGACTATGACTAAGCAATTTAGCAATAGTACATTCACTTCTACATACACCCTAGATATTCTCTTCGGTGTTGTAAATACTAACCCAGAGATGAACGGTATCATCTTATTCGGTCAGTAAAATTTAAACTGGGAGGGCCTCCGGGCCCTCCCTCTTTTTGAGGTTATTAATGATAGTATATAAAACACCGGGACACCACAGAGGGAATAAGGGCAAGACCTTTGACTACAAGGGATGTACTGAGGAAGAAGCTCCAGAGCTATTAAATAATGGCTGGTACTTAACACTTGAAGAAGCCGAAGAAGGTAAGATCAAGGAAGAAGTTATTGAGATAGAAGAGGATGACACTCTACTAGATCAATTCAAAGCAGACCCAGAAAGCTTAACTAAGGCTCAGCACATTGCATTAGGCAAAGAGTTTGGCTTAAAGCTTACAATGTCTTACAATGAATCTACAATGATAGAGAAAATACAGAATGAGCTGGACTAAGCAACAATTTGTTGACGCAGCTTATGAGGAAATAGGCTTAGCCTCATTCAACTACCAAATCACCCCAGAGGAAGAACAATTTGCTCTCAAACGATTAGACGCATTGCTGGCGGAGTGGAATGCTAGGGGAATTAGGCTGGGCTTTCCTATTTCAGATAACCCGTTGAACGCTGAACTTGATGAAGACACATATGCCAAGGACTCAGCCAACGAGGCTATCTTCTTAAACTTAGCTATAAGAATAGCTCCTTCTTATGGCAAGCAAGTCTCTAGAGAGACTAAAACAGGAGCAAAGAAAGCGTATAACACACTCCTTAATCTGTCTGCACAACCTACAAGCATGAGGCTTCCTAGTTGTATGCCAGCAGGTGCAGGGAATAAGAAATGGCGCTGGAATGATTCACCATTTTTAAGACAGCCAGAAAGACCGCCAGAGATTGGCCCAGATACTTACTTAGACGAGGCATAATGAGCACAAGACCATCCATACAAAGCACCTTTTCAAATAGTGATCAGGTCATTATATACTCCGGCACTAATCAAGACTGGAGAAGTGTAAGCGCTGCAACTTTCTTAGATTGGATTAATGAAGAGTTTGCTGCTCCTGACCCAATCACTCAAAGGAATGTCCCTGTAAGCGGTGACACTGTTGCAGTGACGGACACAGGCGACTCATACTGGCTCTTGTTGTTGCCTGCTGGCACATTAGCCACACTATCAATTACATTGCCTGCCGTTGCCAACTGTGTAGACGGACAGACTATCAACGTGACTAGCTCACAAACTATAACAGCGCTAACCATTAATAACAATGGTGCTACTGATGTGATCGGAGAGCCTAGCACAATGGGCGCTACTTCTCCTTTTACTTTGAAATTCGACAAAACTTCTCTTACCTGGTATAAAATATAATGAGTGAACAAAAAGCCTTTAGTCCTGCCTCAAATGGGACCGCAACATTAACAGCAACTAGTTCTTCTTCTAGTGCTAAATTTGCTGGTGTTGCTAAAACTAATCAAGTAGTGGTGACAAACGTAGGGACAGAAGTTGTATTTGTAGAGTTTGGCGAAGACGCGGCAACTGCTTCGGCTACTAGCTACCCAGTGCTCCCTAACTCACAGGTGACACTTACTAAGCCTATCTATTATGAGTATGTGGCCGTTTACGCTGCTTCAGGTAGTCATACTGTTTATGTAACTTCTGGCGAGGGTCTATAAGATGTTAAAGGCTATAGCTGGTGGAGTTATTGAGCAGTCTGGAACCTTTACCCCAAGTATGACCAACATAGGCACAGGCACATTTTCAGAAGCTACAGGGAAGTATCAAAAGTACGGCACTACCTGCATAGCTCAGATAAACATTGATATTTCAGCGGTGGGAACAGCCAGTGGAAATGTTGAAGTAACCAATATGCCATTTGTAAACGCTGGCTCTAGGGCTG
>Ga0098074_1000856_pt1 | contig 17722 bp, 17 predicted proteins | sample 32_taG_FD_75064 | JGI IMG/M metagenome (GOLD analysis project Ga0098074, IMG submission 75064) | Marine viral communities from the Gulf of Mexico - 32_GoM_OMZ_CsCl metaG | ecosystem: Environmental > Aquatic > Marine > Oceanic | place: Atlantic Ocean: Gulf of Mexico | collected 2015-07-12
CGAGCAAGCGGCCGTCCTCGCCGATGACCACGCTGCGCGGGCCCAGGCCGATGACCGGGCCGTCGGTGCTGATGTGCTCCTTGTCCTGCATCCCCATCCCTTGGAAGCCGGTCTCGGAGGCGCCCACCGAGTCGGTGAAGATCGCGTCGGGGAAGGCCTCCATCCAGCGCTGCTTGATGGGGTGGCTGAAGATCGCGGCGCTGCTGGAGATCGCGAAGAGGCTCGAGGCGTCGTACGGCGTGCCGGTCGCGGCCTGGCGCTCGTACTCCTCGATCAGCGGGCGGGCCATCGCGTCGCCGGTCATGAAGATGAGCTGGACCTTCTCCTTCTCGATGACCTCCCACGTGCGGCGGGCGTCGAACTTCGGCTCGAGCACCGTGAGGTGGCCGGCGAAGAGGTGCATGAGCAGGCCGGCCTGGGCGCCGCCGTGCATGAGCGGGCTGAGCGGGAAGGTGACCATCCGCGGGTCGGTGGCCTGCTTGGACTGGTCGTGCTCGTCGAGGTCGGCGCCGGTGTAGAAGTCGATGCCACCGCCGAGCACCCGCCAGAAGTCCTCGTGGCGCCACATGACGCCCTTCGGGAATCCCGTGGTGCCGCCGGTGTAGATGATGTGGATGTCGTCGTTGCTGCGCTCGCCGAAGTCGCGCTCGGCGCTCTGGTCGGCGACCGCGTCGGCCAGCATGACCCCGCCGTAGGACGAGATATCGGCGTCGTTGTCGGGGTCCATGATGTCCGGGAAGGCGACGAAGGTCTTCAGCTTCGGGTGGTTCGGCGCACAGGCGGCCACCAGCGGCGCGTACGAGCGCTCGTGGATGAGGGCGACGACGTCCGCGTTCTCGAAGAGGTAGTTGAGCTCGCCCTCGACGTAGCGGAAGTTGACGTTGATCGTGACCGCGCGGATCTTGACGGTGGCCAGCACCGCCACGACGTGCTCCACGCTGTTCTTGGCGTAGATCGCCACGTGCTCGCCCGGCTTGACGCCTTGAGACTGCAGGTAGTGGGCGAGCTTGTTCGACTCGGACTCGAGCTCGGCGAAGGTCACGACCCGGTCGCCCACCTTGATGGCGGGCTTGTCCGGGGCAGCGTCGACGGCGTGCTCGAAGAGGTCAGCGATGTTCAGGGCCACGGCCGCGAGACTAGAACACGTTCTCGTTTTTCGCTAGCGTGCCGCTCCATGACCGAGACGCAGGAATCTCCCGAAGCCGCTCACTGCCTCGTCGAGCAGGACGGCCACAAGCTCGTGGTGACGATGAACCGCCCGGAGCGCCGCAACGCGCTCTCGAGCGAGATGCTGCGGATCATGGAGGACGCGTGGGACCGCGTGAACTCCGACCCCGAGATCCGGGTCTGCATCCTGACCGGCGCCGGGGGCTTCTTCTGCGCGGGCATGGACCTGAAGACGGCCGACGCCAAGCCGCCCTCGGAGAGCTTCGAGTCCGGCGAGTTCGACCCGAGCGTGATCAAGGGCCTGCTCAAGGGCTTCCGGCTCACCAAGCCGCTGATCGCCGCCGTGGAGGGCCCCGCGATCGCCGGCGGCACCGAGATCCTGCAGGGCACCGACATCCGGGTGGCCGGGGAGTCTGCGAAGTTCGGCATCGCCGAGGCCCGCTGGAGCCTCTACCCGATGGGCGGCTCGGCGGTGCGACTCCCCCGGCAGATCCCCTACACGGTCGCCGCCGACCTGCTGCTGACCGGTCGCCCGATCCTCGCCCCGGAGGCCAAGGAGCTCGGCCTGATCGGACACGTCGTCCCGGACGGCGAGGCGCTCGCCAAGGCGCACGAGCTGGCCGACATGATCGCTGCCAACGGGCCGCTCGCGGTGCAGGCGATCCTGAAGACCATGCGCGACTCCGAGGGCAAGCACGAAGAGGACGCCTGGAAGGACGACGCGATCGTCGGCGCCGCGGTGTTCTCCTCCGCCGACGCCAAGGAAGGCCCCAAGGCGTTCCTCCAGAAGCGCAAGCCGGAGTTCCAGGGCCGCTAGACGACGAACAGCGGCAAGGCCCGGCGCTCCTCGAACTGGAACGTCGAACCGGTGCTGAAGCGGGTGACCGCGACCTCGCCGGCCTCCCTGGCCGGCTCGTCGCGCCGTACGACCGTCGCCGTCCAGGTGTCGTCGGTGCCGCTCACCTCGACGTCGAGGTAGGGGTCGACCGCCCGCACGATCGCCTGCAGCGGCGCCTCCCGGCCGGGGCCGACCAGGGTGATCCAGGCGCCGTCCGCGCTGGCGTCGGACGGCGCCACGCTGAGCGCGCCGTCCAGGACACCGCCGGTGTACGCGACCGGGTTCAGCAGCGGGTGCAGCTCGAGCACGCGCAGCGCGCCCTCCGGCCCGTCCCCCAGACCGAGCGCTTGGTGCAGCCGCTCGGCGGCCAGGCCGGCGATGCCGACGAGCTGCTTGGTGCAGATCTCGGCGGCCTGCTCGGGCGAGCTCGCCCGACGGGTGACCGCATTGACGTAGCTGAGGTTGAGCAGGTGCATCTGGAGGCAGACCTCGTCGGCCATCCGCACGAGTGCTGAGTGCGAGAAGGCGGCGAAGACCAGGTCGCTCACCAGATCGCCGGCGTAGTCGTCGGCTCCCCCGCCGCCGGGAACGATCGGGTCGAGCTCGACCGTGACCGCGCGCTTCCCCTCGATCTCGTAGTACGCCGGGAGCGGGCTCACGGGCGGGTACGACTCGTCGATCTTGACCGTCCACCGACAGTGCGGGTGCTGGGTCGGCGAGCTGCGCGGCGGCCGGTGGATCGGCCGCACCTGCGCCCTCGGGTTGGTCGCGACGGCGGTGGCGTCGAAGGTGGGGTCCTCGATGTCGTGGCACATCGACACGACGTAGTCCTCGCCCATCGGCTCGACGTCCATCAGGGCACCGCAGTGGTCGAGCCAGAACTCACCGTTCCAGCGGTCCTCGACGTGGTAGCGGAAGTCCATGAACTGCGGCGGTGCGCCGATGTCGAGCTGCAGGCCCTTGAAGATCGTGATGATGTCGGTGCCCTCGTAGCCCAGTGCGCGCTGCATGCGCCGGGTGTAGAACGGCGAGGAACCGGCCCACTCCTCGATGGCGATCTCGGCCATCGACTCCCGCCCGAAGGCGGAGATGCACCAGGCCATGCCGGATCGGTCGATGAGCTGACCGATCAGCAGCAGCTCGGGCAGCAGGACCGCGAGCTCGTCGCGGGTCAGGGAGGCGAAGCGGCTGGTCACCCGACGGACCGCTCACCCGTCCAGTACTGCGCCCGCAGCGCCTTCTTGTCGGGCTTGCCGAGCCCGGTGAGGGGCAGCGCCTCGGTCGCGATGATCTGCTTGGGCGCCTGCACCGATCCCTTGCGGTCCTTGACCATCTCCTGGATCTCGGCGACCACGGCGTCGGTCAGCTCGTGCCCCTCGCGCAGCACGACGATGGCCGTGACCGCCTCGCCGAACTTCTCGTGCGGCGTGCCGATCACGCCGACCTGCGCGATCGCGGGGTGCTCGGCCACGACGTCCTCGACCTCTCGCGGGAACACATTGAAGCCGCCGGTGACGATCATGTCCTTCGTGCGGTCGACGATGTACCAGAAGCCGTCCTCGTCCTCGCGCGCGATGTCACCGGTGTGCATCCAGCCGTCGCGGAAGGTCTCGGCGGTCTCGTCGGGCAGGTTCCAGTAGCCGCCGGCCAGGAGCGATCCGCTCACGCAGATCTCGCCGGGCTCGCCCACCGGCACCTGGTTGCCGTCCTCGTCGAGCAGCGCGGCCCGGATGAACGCCGACGGACGACCACACGACGACAGCCTCGCGTCCCCGCCGGTGAGGTGGTCCGCCTTGCTGAGGTAGGTGATCACCATCGGCGCCTCCGACTGCCCGTAGTACTGGGCGAAGATCGGGCCGAACCGGTCGATGGCCTCCTTCAGCCGCACCGGATTGATCGCCGAGGCGCCGTAGTAGACGGTCTCCAGCGAGCTGAGGTCGCGCGTGTGCGAGTCGGGGTGGTCCATCAACGCGTAGAGCATCGAGGGCACGAGCATGGTGGCGGTGATCTTCTCCCGCTCGATGGTCTCGAGCACCTCGGCCGGGTCGAACTTCGACAGCACGAACAGGGAACCGCCCTTGATGACGGTCGGCACGAAGAAGGCCGCGCCGGCGTGCGAGAGCGGCGTGCACATCAAGAAGCGCGGGTTCTCCGGCCACTCCCACTCGGCGAGCTGGATCTGGCTCATGGTGTTCATCGCGGACGACGTCCCGATGACGCCCTTGGGCTTGCCGGTCGTGCCGCCGGTGTAGGTGATCGACACGATGTGGTCGGCCGGCAGCAGCGCCGCCGTGAGCGGGACGGCGTCGAACTCGGCCGCCTTGGCCACCAGGTCGACACCCACGTGCGCGAGCGACTCGGGCACCGGGCCGATCGTCAGGACCTTCGTCAGCCCGGGGCACTTCTCGAGCAGGGCCAGGGCACGCTCGGCGAAGTACGGGTCGACGATGAGGAACGAGATGCCCGCGTCGTTGATGACGTAGGCGTGGTCGTCGGCCGAGCCGAGCGGGTGCAGCGACGTGCGGCGGTAGCCCTGCGTCTGGCCGGACCCGAGGATGAAGAGCACCTCGGGGCGGTTGAGCGCGAGCAGGGCACCGTGCGTGCCCGTGCCCGCGCCCAACGCCTCGAACGCCTGCACGTAGCGGCTCATCTGCGCGGCGGTCTCGCCACCGGTCAGCGTGGTCTCGCCGAGGTGCATCACCGGCTTGTCGTGGTGGCGCTTGAGCGCCGCCACCATCAGGTTGCCGTTGTGGGTCGGGGTGCGCATCGCGTCAGACATGGCGCCGAGACTAGAACGTGTTCCAGTTTCTGTCACGGACCCGTGCGCCACGTGCGCCCGGCGACGCCGACTACACGCCGAACAGCGGTCCGGTGATCGTCCACGGCACGGCGTCGTAGTGGAAGTAGACCCACAGGACCAGGGCAGCGCCACCGAGGGCGACGTCCTTGTTGAAGCCGACCATCTCCATCTGCTTGGTCATCGGGTCGGTCTCCTTCCAGAACGCGTGCATCATCACGGCGGTGACGAACATCAGCACGGCCAGGCCCAGAGACCCCATGTCGCCGAAGATGCCCAGCAGGATCGACACGCCACCGGCCAGCAGCGCGACGCCGCTGATCTGCACCATCAGCTTGGGCGAGGAGAGACCGCGCGACTCGGCATAGCCGGCCATCGCAGCCGTCTGGGTCAGGTGGCCGACGCCCGAACCGATGAACAGGAACACGAACAGCAGCCTGCCGAGGAAGACGACGAGCTCGAAGAACGTGGAATCCATGACGCCACCCGCTTTCAGTTTGGTTGGAAATTCAACTGTCAGCCTGTCGGACCGCGTGCGACGTCGTCAACGACCTCAGGTGAGCAGCTCGGCGACCTCGCGCAGCTCGGTGGCGCCCTTGAAGCTGAGCATCAGCGTGGTCACCCCGGTCTCCTCCCAGGCGGCCACCTTCTCCTTGACCTCGCCGGCCTCGCCGATGATGTGCATGTCGTCGACCAGCTCGTCGGGGATCAGGGCCGTGGCGCGGTCCTTCTCGCCGTTCAGGTAGAGCTTCTGCACCTCGGTGGCGACGTCCTCGTAGCCCATCCGGATGAAGACCTGGTTGTGGAAGTTGGCCTCCGAGGCACCCATGCCGCCCATGTAGAGCGACACGATCGGCTTCATGCCGTCGATCACGGCCTGCTTCTCCGCCGCGTCGGCGACCACCTGCAGGTGGCAGGTCGCGGCGATCTCGAAGTCGGCGCGGGTCCGCCGCGCTCCCGGGCGCGCAAAACCCTCGTCGAGCCACGGCTGGTACATGCCGGCCGACTTGGGCGTGTAGAAGATCGGGATCCACCCGTCGGCGATCTCGGCGGTCTGGGCGACGTTCTTCGGGCCCTCGGCGCCGAGCCAGATCGGGATGTCGGCCCGCAACGGGTGCACGATCGGCTTCAGCGGCTTGCCCAGCCCGACCGAGCCCTCGCCGGTGAACGGCAGCGGGTAGTGCGGGCCGTCGTTGGTCACCGGCGCCTCGCGGGCCAGCACCTTGCGGATGATGTCGACCACCTCGCGCGTGCGCGCCAGCGGCTTGGCGAACGGTTGGCCGTACCAGCCCTCCACGACCTGCGGGCCGCTCACGCCCATACCGAGGATCACCCGACCGCCCGTGAGGTGGTCGAGCGTCAACGCGTGCATCGCGATGGACGTCGGCGCGCGCCCCGACATCTGCACGATCGAGGTACCCAGCCGCACGCGGGAGGTCTCCCTGCCCCACCACGCCAGTGGCGTGAACGCGTCCGAGCCCCAGGCCTCCGCGGTGAAGATCGCGTCGAACCCGGCGTCCTCGGCCGCCGCGACGAGCTCACCGACACCGGTGGGCGGCTGTGCCTGCCAGTAACCGAGCTGCAGTCCAAGTTTCATGGCGACACCTTCTCAGAAACCTTGTCATCAAGATAGAACGTGTTCTAGTTTCGTGCATATGTCCTCCCGCACACTCTCGGCGCCGATGACCGTCGCCTTCGACTACACGCGTTCGACCGGACCGGTCCTCGGCCGCTTCCTGACCGGGCTGCGCGACGGCGTCCTCATCGGTGGTCGCACCTCCGAGGGCCGGGTCGTCGTGCCGCCCCCTGAGTACGACCCGGTCACCCACCAGCAGCTGACCGACTTCGTCGAGGTCTCCTCGGTCGGCACGGTCGCGTCGTGGAGCTGGGTCTCCGAGCCGGTGGCGGGCCAGCCGCTCGACCGGCCCTTCGCGTTCGCCCTGGTCACCCTCGACGGTGCCGACGCCCCGATCCTGCACGCGCTCGACGCCGGCACGCCCGACCAGGTCAGCACCGGCATGCGGGTGCAGGTGCGGTGGGCCGAGGAGCGGGTCGGCCACATCAACGACATCGCATGTTTTGAGCCCTTGCAGGACGAGGCAGCGGCCCGCCCCTCGGGCAGCGGCATCCTCGAGGACCACCTCGTCAGCGGCATCGTCACGCCGGTCGAGCTCGACTACGTGTACGCCGCCTCGCCTGAGGAGTCGGCGTTCTACCGCGGCCTGGCGGAGGGCAAGATCCTCGGCCAGCGCTGCCCCGCGTGCGAGAAGGTCTACGTGCCCCCGCGCAGCGCCTGCCCCTCCGACGGCACCCCGACCACCGACGAGGTCGAGCTGTCCGACACCGGCACGATCACAACGTTCTGCATCGTCAACGTGCCGTTCCTCGGCCAGAAGATCACTCCGCCCTACGTGTCCGCGTACGTGCTGCTGGACGGCGCCGACATCGCACTGCTCCACCTGATCCTGGACATCCCCGCCGACGAGGTGCGGATGGGCATGCGGGTCAAGGCCGTGTGGAAGCCCCGCGAGGAGTGGGGCACCACCATCGAGAACATCAGCCACTTCGCGCCGGCCGACGAGCCGGACGCCGACTACGAGACCTACAAGGTGCACCTGTGAGAGACGTTGCGGTCGTCGGGTTCGCCCAGCGACAGATGAAGGAGTTCGACGGGTCCCCCACGTGCGTGGAGCTGCTCGTCCCCCTGTTCAAGGAGTGCTACGAGCAGACCGGATGGACCCGCAAGGACATCGGGTTCTGGTGCTCGGGCTCCTCCGACTACCTCGCGGGGCGGTCGTTCTCGTTCGTGCAGGCCGTCGACGCCATCGGCGTCACGCCCCCGGTGAACGAGTCGCACGTCGAGATGGACCTGGCGTGGGCGATGTACGAGGCCTGGATCAAGATCCAGACCGGCGAGGTCGACACCGCGCTCGTCTACGCGTTCAGGAAGAGCTCGGCGGGCGTGCTGCGCCGCACCCTGGCGCTGCAGCTCGAGCCGTACATGATGACCCCGCTGTGGCCCGACACCGTGTCGCTGGCCGGGCTGCAGGCACGTGCCGGCCTCGACGCCGGCGCGTGGGACGAGGCGGCGATGGCCGAGGTCGTCAACCGGTCGCTGACCGACGCCGAGAAGAACGAGTACGCGATCCGCAAGGGTGGTTCCTCGGTCGAGGAGCTGCTCGCCCGGCCGATGTACGCCGACCCGTTGCGCAAGCACGACTGCGCACCGGTGACCGACGGCGCCGCGGCCATCGTTCTGGCGGCCGGCGACCGGGCGCGCGACGTCCGCGAGCGGCCGGCCTGGATCACCGGACTGAGCCACTACATCGACCCGATGAGCATGGGCACGCGTGACCTGACCCGCTCCCCCTCGGCAGCAGCGGCCGCGAAGGCCGCCGGCACCGACGGGGTGGAGGTGGCCGAGCTGCACGCGCCGTTCAGCCACCAGGAGCTCATCCTGCGTCGCGAGCTCGGCCTGGGTGCCGACGTCGCGATCAACCCGTCGGGAGGCGCGCTGGCGAGCAACCCGATGTTCTCCAGCGGAGGCATCCGGGTGGGCGAGGCGGCCCGCAAGATCTGGTCGGGCGACGCCGCCACGACCCTCGGGCACGCGACGTCCGGTCCGGCCCTGCAGCAGAACCTCGTGTGCGTCCTCGCGGACGCCCCCAACAGCAAGGTTGGTGCCTGATGGCCAAGCAGCCCGCCGCCGTGATCGGCATCGGCCAGACCCACCACCGCGCCAAGCGCGAGGACGTCTCCATGGCGGGACTGTGCCGCGAGGCCATGGACCGTGCCCTCGAGGACGCCGGCATGACCCTCGACGAGATCGACGCGATCGTCGTCGGCAAGGCGCCCGACCTGTTCGAGGGCGTGATGATGCCCGAGCTCTTCCTGGCCGAGGCGCTGGGGGCGGCAGGCAAGCCGCTGCTGCGGGTGCACACCGCCGGATCGGTCGGCGGCTCGACCGCCATCGTGGCCGCCTCGCTCGTGCAGTCGGGAGTGCACAAGAAGGTGCTCACCGTCGCCTACGAGAAGCAGTCCGAGTCGAACGCCATGTGGGCCCTCTCGGTGCCGGTGCCGTTCAACATGCCGGTGCACGCCGGCGCCGGCGGCTACTTCGCGCCCCACGTGCGCTCCTACATCCGTCGCTCGGGCGCTCCGACCCACGTCGGTGCGATCGTGGCCGCCAAGGACCGCAACAACGCGCTCAAGAACCCGTATGCACACCTGCACAACGAGGGCACGACGGTCGAGTCGGTGATGGCCTCCCAGATGCTCTGGGACCCGATCCGCTACGACGAGACCTGTCCGTCCTCCGACGGCGCGTGCGCCCTGGTGATCGCCGCCGAGGACGTCGCCGCGGCCTCGCCCAACCCGGCCTGGATCCACGGCACGATCATGCGCTCGGAGGCGACCTCCGGCGCCGAGCGTGACCAGGTCAACCCGCAGGCCTCGCGCGACGCCGCGGCTGCCCTCTGGAAGCAGGCCGGCATCACCAGCCCGATCGACGAGATCGACGCCGCCGAGATCTACGTGCCCTTCTCGTGGTTCGAGCCGATGTGGCTGGAGTCGCTCGGGTTCGCCGAGGAGGGTGCGGGCTGGAAGCTCACGGAGTCCGGCGCGACGGCCCTCGACGGCCGGATGCCGGTGAACTGCTCCGGCGGCGTGCTGTCGTCGAACCCAATCGGTGCCTCGGGGATGCTGCGCTTCGGCGAGGCGGCCCTCCAGGTGCGTGGGCTGGCCGGCGAGCACCAGGTCGACGGCGCCCGCAAGGCACTGGGCCACGCCTACGGCGGTGGCTCCCAGTTCTTCGCGATGTGGGTCGTCGGCTCGGAGAAGCCCACCAACTGAGCTGTTCGCCGATCGCGAACACGGACGCCGGACACGCCGAGGGGGTGGGTCCGGCGTCCTACGTTGGCGTCATGACCGCCGACAACGTTGTGCCGCTGCGCAGTCCCGTCGAGCCCCTGTGGCGCGAGGCCGTCGGGCACACCTTGCGGGAGGAACGTCAGGCGCAGGAGCGCACACTGGCCGACGTGGCCCAGAGCGCGGGCGTCTCGGTCCAGTACCTCTCCGAGATCGAGCGTGGGTTCAAGGAGCCCAGCTCGGAGATCCTCGGTGCCGTGCACGGCGCGCTCGGACTCCGTCTGGTCGACCTCACCACCCGAGTCAGCCGATCGCTCGGTGCGATCCGGGGGCCGGTGGCCCTGGCCGCCTAGTAGCCGGGGAAGACCCGGCGCAGGTCGTCCAGGGTGAGGCTGCCGGTCACCGCGACGTCCTCGGCGGTGTAGGTCGGCGCGAGCCTCCCGCTCACCAACCGGATGGCCGCCCCGGCCGTCCCCGAGAACGTGGCCGTGGGGGCCACCGGGGGCTCGGCCAGCAGGGCGGCAGAGTCGTCGATCGACAGGCCACGCCCGGCGATGTCGATCGCGGCCGGCTGCGCGAGCTGGTCCGGCTTGGCCACGAAGCCGAGGAGGAATCCGAGCGGACCCGAGAACATGTCCAGCAGGATCTCCGCCGCGTCGGCGTCGACCTCGGCCGTCGGGTCGAGGCCGGCACGCACGTCCCACGTGTGCAGGGCGACCTCGTTCAGCCGCATGCCCAGCGCGCCCGCGATCGGCAGCGGCGCCGGCAGGAACGACATCTCCACCTGGGCGGTCGCGAGCTGCTCCCGGGTCAGGTCCTCCACGGTCTCGACCAGGTGGGCGTCGTGCACCACGAACCAGGCGGCCTGCTCCTCGGGCGTGGCGGCGTTCCAGCGTGCCCAGATGGCTTCGTTGTCGGTCGGCGTCGCCGGCACGCCGTCCCGTGCCGCCACCAGACCGGCGATGCCGATCTCGGCGCCGCTGCCCAGGTGCGAGAGCACGTCGCAGATGCGCCACTCGGACGCCGCACTCGGCCCGCGGAGGTCGTCGGGACCGAACGCGGCGACGAGGGCGGTGAGCTGGTCGTGGTGGTCGCGCAGGGCGGTGATCGTGCGCGTCGCGAGGTCCGTGGCGTCGGTCATGCTCCGAGCGTAGGGGCGGAGGCCTTGCGGGTGTCGAGCACGCCGTCCACCACGCCGTACTCGACCGCGGCTGCGGCCGGGAGCACGAGGTCGCGGTCGGTGTCGTGACGCAGCTGCTCGACCGTGCGTCCGGTGTGCCGGCTCAGCAGCTGCTCCATCTCGGCGCGCTGCCGCACGATCTCCTTGGCCTGCACGGCCAGGTCGGGCAGGGTGCCGCGCCCACCCCCGCCCGGCTGGTCGAGCACCACCCGCGCGTGCGGCAGCATCATCCGGCGTCCGGGTTCTCCGGCGGCGAGCAGGAGCGCCGACGCCGAGCCGACCTGGCCCACGCACGTGGTCGCGACCGTCGAGCGGATGAACTGGAGCGTGTCGTAGACGGCCAGCACCGCGGTGACGCTGCCTCCGGGCGAGTTGAGGTAGAGGCTGATTCCCGCGTCGGGGTTCTCCGACTCCAGGTGCAGCAGCTGCGCAATCACCACGTTTGCGACGCCGTCGTCGATCTCGGTGCCGATGTAGACGATGCGGTCGGTGAGCAGGCGGCTGTAGATGTCGACCGCCCGCTCACCGCGCACCGTGCGCTCCACCACGCTGGGGATGGTGTAGCTGCTCATCGAGCGACCTCCAACCCGAAGGTGCGGCCCGCGCGCTGGGGCACGACGGAGGCGACCTCGGTGAGCACGTGGTCGACGAAGCCGTAGTCGCGTGCCTCCTCCGCGGTGAACCACCGGTCGCGCAGGGCGTCGCGCTCCACCTGCTCGACCGGTCGCCCGGTGTGCTCGGCGGTGATCCGCATCATGACGTCTTTCATGTGCTCCAGGTTCTGCGCCTGGATCTCGATGTCGACCGCAGAGCCGCCGATGCCGGCCGAGCCCTGGTGCAGCAGGATCCGGCTGTTCGGCAGCGCGTAGCGCTTGCCCGGCGTCCCAGCCGTGAGCAGGAACTGGCCCATGCTCGCTGCCAGGCCCATCGACAGCGTGCTGACGTCGTTCGGGATCAGGCGCATGGTGTCGTAGATCGCGAGCCCCGCGCTGACCGAGCCGCCGGGCGAGTTGATGTAGAGGCTGATGTCGCGGTGCGGGTCCTCCGCAGACAGCAGGAGAAGCTCGGCGCAGATGCGGTTGGCGATCGGGTCGTCGACCTCCTGGCCGAGCACGATGATGCGTTGGTGGAGCAGCCGGTCGGCCGCCGAGGTCACGGGAGTCTGGGTCATGTCTCCAGCGTGCGGAGGCGCGTGCGCGCAGGCCAGCGATTCTGCCCCGGGCAGATCTGCTGGGAGCGGACGACCGTAGGCTTCACCTCGTGATCGAGCTCAGGACGCCTGCCCAGATCGAGGAGATGAAGCCCGCCGGGGCGTTCGTCGCCTCGGTCATCACCGCGCTCGAGGCCAAGGCCGACGTCGGCGTGAACCTGCTGGAGCTCGACGCGCTGGCCCACGACATGATCCGCGCCGCCGGTGCGGAGTCCTGCTACGTCGACTACCACCCCTCCTTCGGCGGATCGCCGTTCGGGAAGGTGCTCTGCACGTCGGTGAACGACGCGGTGCTGCACGGCCTCCCCCACGACTACACGCTGCAGGACGGCGACCTGCTGTCGGTCGACTTCGCCGCCTCGGTCAACGGCTGGGTCGCTGACTCGGCCCTCTCGGTCGTCGTCGGACGGCCGCGCGAGGAGGACCTGCAGCTCATCGAGATCACCCGCAAGGCCCTCGACGACGCGATCGAGTGGGTGCGTCCGGGCGCCACGCTCGGCGACATCTCCGCTGCGATCGGTGCGGTCGCACGCAGTGCCGGGCTGGGGGTGAATCTCCAGTTCGGCGGCCACGGCGTAGGTCGCACGATGCACGGCGACCCGCACGTGCCCAACGACGGTCGCGCCGGTCGCGGACTCAAGCTGCGCCCGGGTCTCGTGATCGCCATCGAGCCCTGGTTCATGCACACGACCGACCAGATCTTCACCGACCCCGACGGCTGGACCTTGCGCAGCGTCGACGGCTCACGGGGTGCTCACATGGAGCACACCGTCGCGGTCACCGAGGCCGGGCCGCTCGTGCTGACCGCCCGCGGCTGACGGTCAGGCGTAGCGGACCTGCAGGTCCTTGATGCCGTTGATCCAGCTGTGCCGCAGCCGAGACGGCTCGGCCAGCTTGGTGATGTCGGGCGCGTGGTCGGCCAGGGCGTTGAAGACCTGGCTGATCTCCTGCCGGGCGAGGTTGGCCCCCAGGCAGTAGTGGGCGCCGTGGCCCCCGAACCCGAGGTGCGGGTTCTTCTCGCGCGTGATGTCGAAGCTGAACGGGTCGTCGAACACGTCGTCGTCGAAGTTGGCGCTGGCGTAGAAGAGGCCCACCCGCTGACCCTGCTTGACCAGCTGGCCGCCGACCTCGACGTCGTGGTGGGCGGTGCGCTGGAAGGAGATCACCGGGGTCGCCCACCGGACGACCTCGTCGACCATGGTGGCCGGGCGGTCGCGCTTCCAGATCTCCCACTGGTCGGGGTTGTCGAGGAAGGCGTTCATGCCGTGGGTGATCGCGTTGCGCGTCGTCTCGTTGCCCGCGACGGTGAGGATGATGACGAAGAAGCCGAACTCGTCGTCGGTCAGGCCGCGACCGTCCTTGTCGGCGTGCACGAGCTTGGTGACGATGTCGTCGAGGGGCGTCGCCTTGCGGTCGGCAGCCATCGCCATCGCGTACCCGAGGATCTCCGCGCTGGCGAGCTCCGGGTCACCGCCGACGTCCGGGTCGTCGGCGGCCAGCATCTGGTTCGACCAGTCGAAGAGCTTGAACCGGTCGGCCTGGGGCACGCCCAGCAGCTCGGCGATGGCCTGTAGCGGCAGCTCGGCGGCCACCTGCTCGACGAAGTTGCCGCTGCCCTTGGCGACGGCGTCCTTCACGATCTGGTGGGCGCGCTGGGTCATGATCTCGTCGAGGGCGTTGATCGAGCGCGGGGTGAAACCACGACTGACGATCTGCCGCATCGCCGTGTGGTCCGGCGGGTCCTGGTTGATCAGCATCACGCGCTGCAGCTCGATCTGCTCACGCAGCATGCCCTCGCTGAACCGGATGATCGCGCCGTTCTCGTAGGTGCCGAAGTTCTTGCTGTCCTTCGAGACCGCAGCGAGGTCGGCGTGCTTGGTGATCGCCCAGTAGCCGGTGCCCGCCTCCTCGGCGAAGCCGTCGCGCGAGGACTGGGGCTGCTCGACCCAGTGCACCGGCGAGTGCTCGCGCAGCGCCGTGAACTCCTCGTGCGGCACCCGCGCGTGGTTGACGTCGGGGTCGGTGAAGTCGTACCCCTCGGGAAGAACTCCGCTGGCGGTCATCGGCGATGGCCTTTCGTCTTCGTCGTTGAAGTGGTGGCGCTGGGCCTGCTGGAATTCTGCGTCAGCTGTAGGAGACGTGCATGTCTTTCACGCCGTTCAGCCACCCGCTGCGCAAGCGGCTCGGCTCGCTGAGGAGGGTGATGTCGACGTCGGCGTCCGCCAGCGCGTTGAACATCAGGTCGACCTCGAGGCGGGCCAGGTTGGCACCGATGCAGTAGTGCGCCCCGTGACCACCGAAGGCCTGGTGCGGGTTGTGCTCGCGGGTGATGTCGAAGGTGAAGGGGTCCTCGAAGACGTCCTCGTCGAAGTTGGCGCTCGCGTAGAACAGGCCGACCCGCTGGCCCTCCTTCACCTGGACGCCGCCGACCTCGACGTCGCGCAGCGCGGTGCGCTGGAACGATGCGACCGGGGTGGCCCAGCGGATGACCTCGTCGGCCATGGTCTTGGGGCGCTCGCGCTTGAAGAGCTCCCACTGGTCGGGGTTCTTCAAGAAGGCGTGCATGCCCCAGGTGATCGCGTTGCGTGTGGTCTCGTTGCCGGCCACCGCGAGCAGCACCATGAAGAAGCCGAACTCGTCGTCGGTGAGCCCGCGGCCGTCGACGTCGGCGGAGACGAGCTTGGTGATGATGTCGTCCTGGGGGTTGGTCCGGCGGTCGTCGGCCAGGGCCATCGAGTAGGCCAGGATCTCGAGGAACGCGGTCGCCTGGTCGCCGTCCACGCTCGGGTCGTCGTAGGACATCATCTGGTTCGACCAGTCGAAGACCTTGCCGCGGTCCTCCTGCGGGATCCCGATCAGGTCTGCGATCGCCTGCAGCGGCAGCTCGGCCGCGACGTTCTCGACGAAGTCGTGGCTGCCCGCGGAGATCGCGTCGGCGACGATCTTCTCCGCGCGCGCCTTGAGTCCCTCGTGGAGTCCCGAGACCGAGCGCGGCGTGAAGGCGCGGGAGATGATCGTGCGCAGCTTCGTGTGGTCACTGCCGTCCTGGTTGATCATCATGAAGCCGGTCTGCTCGCGCTCCTCCTTCGTCATCTCTGGCGCGAAGCGGATGATCACGCCGTTGGCGGCGGTGGAGAAGTCGGTCGAGTTCTTGCTCACCGCGACGACGTCGGCGTGCTTGCTGACCACCCACAGCCCGTCGTGGTCGGGGAACCCTCCGCGGGCGGACTCGTCCTGCGTCACGTACGAGACCGGTGCCGTGCGCCGCAGCGCGAGCATCTCCTCGTGCGGGAAGCGCTCGGCCATGACGTCGGGGTCGGTGGGGTCGAAGTGCGTGGGCACCGCGGTCGTGGTCAAGGATCTCCCTCTCGATCTGGAACACGTTCTAGTAGGCCGAGACTACATACTCTCGGTATTAAACGAAAGGGTTTCGTACGCGTTTCTGAGACCCAGTTCACACGCGTTCTCTTGTGCCCAACGAGAACACGTTCTAGTTTTGCGGCCATGGGTACCCCTGTGATCATCGACGCCGTCCGCACTCCCCTCGGCAAGCGCAACGGCTGGCTCGCCGGCCTGCACCCCGCGCAGCTGCTCGGCTTCGTGCAGGCCCAGGTGATCGAGCGCGCCGGCATCGACGCGGCGCTGGTCGAGCAGGTCGTCGGTGGGTGCGTCACCCAGGCCGGTGAGCAGTCGAACGACATGATCCGGCGTGCCTGGCTCTACGCCGGACTCCCCCAGCACACCGGCGCCACCGCGATCGACGCCCAGTGCGGCTCCGGTCAGCAGTCGGCCCACCTCGTGCACGACATGATCGCGGCGGGCACCATCGACGTCGGAATCGCGTGCGGCATCGAGTCGATGTCGCGCATCCCGCTCGGCGGCAACGTGCCCCCCGGACTCGGCGACCCGCGCCCCGACGACTGGGCGATCGACATGCCCAACCAGTTCGAGGCCGCCGACCGCATCGCCGCCAACCGCGGCCTGACCCGCGCCGACCTCGAGGCGTTCGGTCTGGCCTCCCAGCAGAAGGCGCGCGTCGCCGTCGATGAGGGCCGATTCAAGCGGGAGATCGCGGCGGTGACCGCCCCGGTGCTCGACGCCGAGGGCAAGCCCACCGGCGAGACCCGGGTGGTCGACACCGACCAGGGCCTGCGCGACACCACGCTCGAGGGGCTCGCCCAGCTGCGCTCGGTGCTTCCCGACGGCCTGCACACCGCCGGCACCTCCTCGCAGATCTCCGACGGCGCCTCCGCCGTCCTGATCATGGACGAGGACAAGGCCCGCTCGCTCGGACTCACCCCGCGCGCCCGGATCGTGAACCACTGCCTCGTCGGCTCCGACCCGTACTACCACCTCGACGGCCCGATCGAGGCGACCCAGCGACTGCTCGACCGCACCGGCCGCTCCATCGCCGACTTCGACCTGTTCGAGGTCAACGAGGCCTTCGCCTCCGTCGTCCTCTCCTGGGCCGGTCAGCACCACGTCGACCTCGACAAGGTCAACGTCAACGGTGGAGCCATCGCCATCGGCCACCCCGTCGGCTCCACCGGCACCCGGCTGATCACCACCGCCCTGCACGAGCTGGAGCGCCGCGACCAGTCCTCCGCGCTCATCTCGATGTGTGCCGGCGGCGCCATGGCCACCGGCACGATCCTCGAGCGCGTCTGAGCCGGCTCGGGGGCTACGCCCCGTACACCGGCTCGGGCGTAGGCCCCTCGGCGAACATGTCACGCAGGGCCGGGCCGACGTCGGCTGCGACCCAGCGGGCACCGGCGTCGCGGGAGGCGCCGTGGCGCCAGCCGTCCTCGACGGTGATGACCGAGCCGTCGATCTCGATGACCCGACCGGTCACGTCGGCGGCTTCCTCGGAGGCGAGCCAGGCCACGATCGGAGAGTTGTCCTCGGGAAGCGCCATGGCGGAGGTGTCGAAGGCCCCCTCGGTCATCCGAGTCTTCGCCACCGGGGCGATGGCGTTGACGCAGACGCCGTAGCGGCCCATCTCCTGGGCAGCCACCAGCGTGAGGCCGGCGATGCCGGCCTTCGCGGCGGAGTAGGTCGCCTGGCCCACCGAGCCCTGCATGCCGGCACCCGAGGAGGTGTTGATGACCCGGGCGGCCCGCTGACGACCCTCCTTGGCCTCGGCCCGCCAGTAGGCGCCGGCGTGGCGCAACGGGGCGAAGTGGCCCTTCAGGTGCACGCGGATGACGGCGTCCCACTCCTCCTCGGAGGTGTTGATGAGCATCCGGTCGCGCACGAAGCCGGCGTTGTTCACGAGGATGTCGAGACCGCCGAAGGTGTCGATCGCCTGCTGGACCATGGCGGCTGCCTGGTCGAAGTCAGCGACGTCCGCGCCGTTGGTGACGGCCTCTCCCCCGGCCGCGACGATCTGGGCGACCACCTCCTCGGCAGGCGACTCACCCGTGCCCTCACCTGCCAACGACACCCCGTAGTCGTTGACGACGACCTTGGCACCGTGCGAGGCGAGCTCGAGGGCGTGGGCGCGGCCGATGCCGCGGCCGGCGCCGGTGACGATGGCGACGCGGCCCTCGAGGAGGCGGGACTGGTCAGACATGTGATGGCTCCTGGGTTAGGTGATGTGCAGGAAGACGGGGGGCTCGCCACCGCCGTGGCAGCCGACGGAGGCGCCGGAGACGTAGGAGGCGA
>Ga0098074_1000857_pt1 | contig 17720 bp, 6 predicted proteins | sample 32_taG_FD_75064 | JGI IMG/M metagenome (GOLD analysis project Ga0098074, IMG submission 75064) | Marine viral communities from the Gulf of Mexico - 32_GoM_OMZ_CsCl metaG | ecosystem: Environmental > Aquatic > Marine > Oceanic | place: Atlantic Ocean: Gulf of Mexico | collected 2015-07-12
CCTTATTAGGCGCTATCCCCGATATGGTAACGTCTTTAGCGCTGGGCATGATTATAGCCGCGGTCGTTCTAACCCTTATTGGCCAGATTCCTGCTGATGGAGTGGAGGCCTCGCTTAGGAAGATAATTATCGAGGGTGCCGCTATCAGCATAGGCATCACATTTACCAATACCAAATTCCCCCGTCAAAACTCTAGGGATAATAATAAATTAGTAGAGCAAAAACATGATCCGTTAGGCAATTCGGATTTATCCTCGGCACAAAAGCAAACACGGGACGATCTTGAAAACCTTGCTGCCGTGATAGGGGGCGCATTGGTGTTTACATTTAATATTGCCCCGACCGAGGAGGTAACATTGCTTGCTACATCGATGCCGCCATATCTGCTGTTATTGTTGTTTTTGTCGGAAATCGTCATTTGTTATATCATCTTGTTTGCCGCGGATTTTAAAGAGCATAAAATCTATAAAGACAATATTATGCAGCACCCTTACGCAGAGGTTGCGATTACGGTTACGGCCGCCTATTTGGTGGCGGCGCTGCTTTTGAGCCTTGTCAGTTATGATCATGTGCTGGCCAGTGCCCAACATTTTATCGCCAGCGTTGTTGTGCTCGCCTTCCCCGCCGTGGTCGGCGGATCGGCAGGGAGGATCGTGGTATGAAGAAAATCGAACCCTGCCAGATCGGCGAATTTATAACTTTGGCGATGAGCGTCATTCTTTTAGCGTGCGTGAGCGCTTATCTGGTGTGGAATATTCTGGATTCTTCCTCGTCTTATGTCGAGATTACGGCCTCGGCAGCGCAAGAGGTGTCCACGCCGGCAGGTGGGCGCTATATCATGCCGATTGAGGTAACAAACAGCGCGGATAAAACGGTGAATTATATAAAGTTGCACATTCAGGCACGTTTTGATAGCGGCCTGAGCGAGGTGCAAGAAGCCGAGGTCGAATATCTTAGTAGCCATTCAACGCAGCGCGTCTATGTATACTTTACCGCTCCGGTTACAAGGCAAAATATCGAGGTAACGCCAGTGTATTATAAATTTAATTAGTATTTTAGTTAGAAAAGTTTTCTTAACGAATTCTATGTAATATATAGAGAAATAAATTAAATCCTTTAATTCATCAAAAATTTATTCTCACTAAATAATACCATTAGATTTTTAGCTTTAAGAATATTAAGGCATATATTACTTACAGGTATTTAGATATAGTAATGATGATTTTAGCTTAATAAATATATGAACTTGTATGAATGCTCATCTTAAAGCCCTTGAGGCCAAATCCATCTACATTATCCGCGAGGCCTATAATTCGGTAGATCCGATGGCCATGCTTTGGTCAATAGGGAAGGATTCTACGGCACTGCTCTGGTTGGTTCGCAAGGCATTTTTTGGGCGCATACCGTTTCCAATGGTTTTATTGGATACCGGCATGGAGTTACCGGAAGTTTATGCGTTCCGCGATCAAATCATCAAAGATTGGGGACTTGATTGCATCAATCACATGTGCCCCCCGGAAGAGGAAATGGATCAGACATTGCCGCCCAGCACCCGCGCGGCAATGCGCAAGACAGAAGGGCTGAAATCCCTGCTGGAGGAACATAAGTTCAAAGGCCTTATCCTTGGCATTCGCCGTGATGAACAATCCATGCGCGCCAAGGAGCGGGTATTTTCCACGCGCAGCGCGGATGGTAGCTGGAATTTCAAAGACCAACCGCCGGAATTCTGGGATCAATATAAAACCGACTTCCCCGAAGGATGCCATGTGCGCATTCATCCACTCCTGCAATGGACAGAGCTTGATATCTGGGAGTACACAAAGGCGCAGAATATTCCGTGCGTGCCGTTATATTTTGCGCGCGATGGTAAACGATACCGCTCTCTGGGAGAAAAGAACATTACATTCCCGGTCGATAGTAATGCATCTAATATTGATGAAATCATCGCAGAGCTAAAAACCACCAAAACATCGGAGCGATCAGGCCGCACTATGGACAAAGAAACCGAAAGCAGCTTCGAGACACTAAGACAACGGGGGTATATGTAATGAGTATTGACCACCAATCCCCCATGCCCATCGTCATTGTCGGCCATGTAGATCATGGTAAATCAACGCTGGTTGGGCGGATGCTGCATGATACAGGCAGCCTACCCGATGGCAAAGTCGAGGAAGTGCGCAAAGCGTGCGAGCGGCGCGGCGTGGCGATGGAATGGTCGTTCCTGCTGGATGCCTTTCAGGCCGAGCGCGATCAGGCGATTACAATTGATACCACGCAAATCTGGTTTAAAACACCCTACCGCCCCTATGTGATTATTGATGCGCCGGGCCACCGCGAGTTTTTAAAGAACATGGTAAGTGGCGCCTCTCAGGCCGATGCGGCTATTCTGGTTGTCGATGCCAAGGAAGGTTTACAGGAACAGACCAAGCGTCATGCCTATCTGCTATCTCTTTTGGGGATGCGTCAGGTGGCAATTGCCGTCAATAAGATGGACGCCGTGAACTATGACGATGCCATTTTCGCGAAAGTCTCGAGCGAGGTCGATGCCTATTTGAAATCCATCAATGTCACCGCCACTTATATCGTGCCCATATCCGCCAGGGAAGGCGATATGATATCCACCCATAGTAATAAGATGCCGTGGTATAAAGGCAAGACCCTAACCGAAATTCTGGATAGTTTCGAAGTGGACTCATCGCCATTGACACGCGCTCTGCGCTTTCCCATTCAAGATGTCTACCGGTTTGAAGAAAAGCGTATTCTAGTTGGCCGTGTAGAGACAGGCACCTTAAACAAGGGCGATAAACTTTTATTCTCGCCCACTAATGAAGAAGCCACTGTGACCTCTATCGAGAGTTGGCCTGAAGATGATGCGCGCGTAATTGCGCAAGCGGGCGAATCCATTGGCATTACGCTGGATCAACCGATCTTTGTCGAGCGCGGCCATATCGGCTCCCACTTTAAAAATCCTCCCATGCTCTCTAATGTGTTCCGCGCCAATATATTCTGGCTGGCAAAAAAGCCACTGAAAGTTGGCAATACCTATAAAATACGCCTTGCCACGCATGAGGCGCGCGTAACCATACAATCGATCGAAACAGTTATTGATACTGATGATTTAAAACGCGATGAGACCCCGACAGAGGTGGGCAAAAACGCGGTGGCACAAATCACGTTCCGCGCCTCCGATATGTTGCCGCTTGACCCCTATACGGACAATGCGCGGATGGGGCGCGTTGTAGTTTATGATGGGTATGATATAGCAGGCGGCGGTTTGATTAACATGGATGGGTATCCCGATCAGCGTAAAGAAGCGCCGAAATCTGATAATATTTTCATGGTAGACCATCAGGTTTCCCGCGATTTGCGTACAAAATTAAAGGGTCATACCGGCGGCATTTTCTGGTTTACGGGATTATCAGGCAGCGGAAAGTCAACCCTGGCTATGGCCGTCGAAGAGGAACTGGCAAAACGGGGGTTCCATTCTTATGTGCTTGATGGCGACAATGTGCGTCACGGACTTAACTCTGACCTAGGATTTTCCCCGGAAGACCGCGCAGAGAATATTCGCCGTATTGGGGAAGTGGCCGCACTGATGGCCGATGCAGGGTTAATTGTCATTTCAGCCTTTATATCACCCTACCGCGCCGACCGCGCCCGCGCCCGCGCCGCCAAGCCTGCGCTCTTCAATGAAATCTACGTGCAGGCCGATTTGGCCACTTGTGAGCGCCGCGACCCTAAGGGCTTATACAAAAAGGCCAGAGATGGTCAAATTAAGCAATTCACCGGCATTGATGCGCCTTATGAAGCGCCGGAAAATCCCGAAATCATTATTGATACGACCGATAATGATGTTCAAACTTGTGTTAAACAGATTCTAGATTATATAGGAACAAAAGTTTCAGCAGAAAACGGTACGGACGGTGCAAATAAAGAAAAATCCTTCACAACTGTTCGTTCCTTATCAGCTTAATGAGGGGCAGGTCACCTTAGCAATGATACTCTACTTGTGCTGACGGGTGCATCGAGGCAATTATTTCTAAAAATAGCAGGTAACATATTTTAATATTAATTATCCCTGTTACCTGAAGCATCCTTAGTGACCAATTCAATAAATTCGGGGGAAATGTTTATCAGGCGCTTTTTATAAAGATTACCAAGTGCGCGCTTAAAGTTTTTCTTGCTGACTTTAAAGCGAGCGTAAATTAAATCCGGAGGGCTTTTATCAGATAAGTTTAAGCACCCTGCGTTTTCTTTTAATTTGGCCATGATCTCGTTTTCGAGATCATCACGTGTTTCGTTATCAAGCTTATTAACATTGATGTTGATTTTACCATCTTCCCGGATTTTCGAGACCCACCCCTTCATTCTGGTGCCGATTATCAAGGGCTGCGTTAATTCTTCATGGTAGATTAAACCTAACTGCTCATTGTTTATAACGGCCTTGTATCCAAGATCGCTTTTACCCGCAATCAATAGATCAACGGCCTCGTTAATTTTCAAATCGTCATAATCTTCGTCTAAATACCTGTGAAGCCTCATGCTTGCGACTGGACGCTGCCTTTCATCTTGATAGACATAAACAACAACAAAATCACCTGTTTGCACTGGTCTGGTTTGTTCAGAATAGGGTAGAAGCAAATCCTTAGGCAGCCCCCAATCCAAAAAAGTGCCGCGCTCTCCATTATCAATAACTTCTAGATACGCGCACTCCCCTATCTCTGTATAAGACTCTGCCATGGTTGCAACGACTTCATCCGCGGCATCAAGGTAAACAAACGCCTCTACGCTATCGCCGACCTTGATATCTTCCGGAGCCTCACGAACCGGTAAATATCCATATATACCACCATCAGCATAGACACTATACTCCGCTGTTTCCGTAATGATTAATGTGTTGGTATGATAAAGCCTAAGCATATGGTTTTGCATTCATGAATGGAGAGGAAAGTAACTATAGATGATTACATTGTTAAATAAAACATTCATTACCAGAGGATACATTATCGAATTATTTGCAATTATTTAGCGAGCCCGGCCGTAAAAGGCGGAGCTTTGTAGTGCACTTCTGATTTTATAGTACAGTTGGTAATTATGAACGCTCTGTAAGCCATGGTGAATGGCAGTGGTTGTAGTCAATCACTGACTTCTCTCATCATCGCGTAGTAAAAATATAACTATCTTCCGGGTATTTCCAGTTATCATAGGGTGGATGGGCGGCGCGGTATGGGGGGGCAAGTTCCAGAAGTGGGGGGATATCATCATCAGGATTTTCATCTTCCAACTCAATCACTTTCAAATTCTTGTTTTTGAACCACTGCGCGGCTGTCTCAAAACGGAATATTGCCGAAGCAGTTTTAGCACCTAAAGAAACGCTGCCACCTTGTGCCTGTAAATACTGACCAGGGTTTGACAGAGATTCCAGATAATATTCGTTCTCTTCGCCGCCTGACACAGGCACCACTTTAAAAGTGGCAGATTTCTGGAATAGGGTGGATTCATCAATGAGATCAAATTTCACGCTGCCATCGTCCATAACGCGAAGGACTTTCTGGCGATGCGCCCATACGAACCAGTTCGGATAACTCGGCTCATACGGATCGGCAATTGGAATATATTGGCCGTTATCGCTTTTAACCGTAAAGCTGTGCGCAAAGCTCACATGATCCGAGCCGTAATGAAAGCCGGGTAGGGTAATAATGTTCGTTGCAGGGACATCCACTGCCGGAATGTAAAGTTTAGAGCCATCTGTGTTTTGGAAAGCCGGTAATGGCTCCAAATTGATATCATTCGGCGGATTGGGAACCATCACAACATTCTCAGGCGAGGGATTTAAATAGTCGCTGTAGAGAATATCGTTATTCACAGTATCAACCTCTTTTTGCAATAAGCTGTTACCCTGCCAGAGATATGCACCCATATAAAGTCGGCTTGCGCGACCTTTCTCTTTCTCCCATTCTGCCTGCGCACTGTTGGTCGTTGTGTCATCTACATTCAGATACCCAATATCCTGAAATTCAAGACCGTCCAGATTTTCAACAATATCTAGTGTGAAGAACGGAGCATTAGAACACTCTTTTAAAACGCTGTCCTTCCCAGAATCCGATTGTGCCAGACAATCCTCCGAAAGCCATGCTTGTAGTTTAAAGGCGCCGTCATCTCGCATCTCAATGCGCTTGAAGTGCTCAATTGGCTCGCTGCGGCAAGGGCGGTGGGACACATTGTCATTTCCAATATCAACCAAACATGTTTTGCTATTACGCGGTGAGATCATGAAGCGCTCGGTATCAATCGCGCCAAAGGCCATATACTGGTCCAGATTGGTCGCATTACAATTTGCAAATGTAACCTCACCATTTAAATTCATATCGGATGTCAGGCACTGACCATTATCATTGCTGCCAACCAGCTTGATGCGGGCTGTATCCGGCAAGCCTTGTGCGCCAGAGAAATTATAATATACCTCCGGTTGCCAACGGCGTTTTCCGGCAGGCATGAGATCGTTCTTACAATTATCCAGAACCAAAGTGCTTGTATCTGTGTAAATCCAGGCCTCTCTCATCTCCTGCCTGATTTGATTATATCGCGGGTTTGATCTTCTCGTTTGCATTAACTCACGGTTCAAACGTCTAACCTCGGCTACGTCCTGCGTTTTAACGCTATGAATTTCATCGCGAACGCAGCGCCCGTCATGGGATACCAACTCACCAAATCCTGAATAGCGCCATTTTTGTTCCGGTCTATCCGAACAACCAACAAAGTTTAACCTCTGCTTACCGTTGAGCCTAGAATGACTGTTTGAAGGTGTTAGGCATGTGTCCTGAGCTTCATCAACTTTTGTACCCGCCACGATGCCAACCGGGTTCCCTTTTGCATCGGTGCCTCCTTGTTGAATATCAAATGCGTAATCCTTATTCTTCTTTATAATGCGCCCCTGATCATCAATGTAGAAACTGATCACATCCATAAAGGACATATCTTGCCCCTTCGGATCGCATTTGGGCCAGAGCCTAGGTTGCCACTGGCTATCATTATCATGGCGCATGCAGCCCTTATAATTTCCATCCTGCCCCATATAGTGCAACATGATGCGATCATTTCCTGCCATAGAGCACTGTTCGATATTGTTATTCCAGAATTCGCCATGCGGACATTGGCCCGGGCTTTTCCGGTAGCGCAGATCGGCGACATTACTATTGCGCACTGAGTCAAAATATTTAAACAGCTCGTTCACGCGGCGGTTTTCCAGCTTTATACGCGTGCGTTGCCATTCGCGTATGTTTTCTTTTGCCTCTTCACGCGAAGCAAACAAAGCCGATTTTTCTTTCTCCTCGGCTTCAATCAAAACCCATTGTGAAATGTTGTCGGCTTCGTATCCTCTGAATTTAACATCGCCAATAACATATCCGTTACTATCCGCGCACGGCATCGTTCTGTTGAGGAAGCTAAGACTATTTGGATCTTCACTTTGAGCCTGCGTTAAAGACCCTGCCAAGCATTCCCCCGAATGCGTATTCCAGAAAACATAATCATAATTTTTCAATGTGTCTTTCAATGAAATGGTGTGGTTCAAATCCATCTTTCCATCATTTAAGACAGCCACAACATGCCATTTGCTTTCCTGATAAATTGTGTCGGGCCAGCAATGGCGCGCCATAACATCTCTATTTCCTGGAGCATTACTTGTTAGTCCGATGCAGGCATAATGCACAGCGCCATCCCAAGGTCTGGCGCCAAGTATTGCCACAGCATGATCCCCATCCAGCGCCATAAGGCGTGCATGAGTGCGCATATTAAATTTATCATCTGGGGTTACGTTGTCTTTATCGCAAGATGCCAGAGCATAAGGCCCGCCAGCTTCCCACCAAAGACAACGACCCGTGGAGGGGTGTGATATTCTTCCGCGCACCGGAATTTCTAGAGCTTCGTTCCAGTTTGGCGCAACCGATGTTCCCATCCATTGCGTGGCCGTATCACAAGAAGCCATGCCAAGCTCATTGTTCTCCTTGCGGGTTACGCATTCATTGCCGTTTTGAAGTTTCATATCCTCACGGTAATTCCATGTGGAGGCCACCCCGCCGCAAGTGCCGAGTTTGATTGTGTCATCAGCTTCACGGCGCAAACATGACCCGCGCCCTGGGCCGTGCCAGCGCCCGTTATAGCCCCAATAGGATTGGGCGGTTGTTGTAATCTGATTGTTGACCGGATCCAGATGAAGCTGGTTAAACGCATCGCCAAAACATTTATCAACGCGCACAGGGGCACTGCCCTGATGAGCGTAGCGCACGCAATCGCCAAGCTTATCTGTTTCGCGACTGCTCTCGTCAAAAAGAACAATCGCGCCATTTTCAAAACATTGGGTAAAAACCGGATTCCAGTAATGCATGCCAGATTTACAGCGCAAGGGGTTAATACGATACCAAACCGGCGGGTCACTATCATCGCTAAACAAATCTCCTACGGCGCCAACCGCGCCACCAATCGCGCCGCCAATCGCACCAACGGCCACGCCAAGGGAATCACTCATCCATTCTGTAGCTGCCTTATTTGCCAACTTGCCCATGGCAAAGTTTTTCAAAGCTAACGCCTGATTAAATCCCTCACCAAGCACTTGACCGGCACCAGGCCCCAAAATAGGCACTTGATCAAGTCCGGTTCTAATAACACCTATGCCCGCGCCTGCCATAGCCTCAGCCATTTGTGCAGGCATTTCGCCCAAGTCTTTCATTTTATTGATGGCTTCGGCAGGGTTTTCAAGGACTTCTCGTGCGCCGTCATAAGCACCTCGTGCCGCATCTTTTGCGGCCTCATCAGGATTTTCAACTAAATCCCGAGCTTCATTATAAGCGCCCTCGGCAATATCGATCATCGCTTTACCTAAATCTTCTAGACATTCCACTGGATCAGGTGTTCCGATATCAAACATATTAATTACCTCCGCAGGATCGAAGCTACCAAGACTGGCCAGATCAAAAAGACCGCCGTCATTAAAGCCGATCAGTGGAACAGGTAAATCACCACAGCTTCCTTCACTAGAGAAGGTAAGCCGCGTGTCTTGTAATTGCATGGTAATTTGCCGCGAAAAGGCTCCGCCAATATTGATATCGGCCGCAACACTTGCACTGCGGTCTGTTAGCCCACCATGATAAACATCGAAATTTCCCGCAACATAAGGCCCGAAGTCAGAAAATGCCGAAGGCATTAAAGCAGATGGAATTTCAAGCTTTCCATTAAACCGCAAATATTGCGCCCCGCCCAAAAACGGCATATTTCCGGCCACGGTAATGATATTAGATGCAAATGGTTCAGGTGGTGTTACAGAGCCTTCTACAAAATATCCATCGACTAGGTTTACTTTATAAACACCGTCCGCCAACTGCGTATCTAAATAACCAATTCCAACATTGAAATCACCGGCAACGTGTAGCCCAAAGCCAAGAGGCGGGCGCTCATTCATATCCGGGTGACTTGGTGGCGTACTTCCCGGCGTTCCAAAATAAATCACCGGATCACTCACTCCAATCATGGAAAGTGGAGAATTCTCTATCAAAGAAAACATGCCGTCATTCGCGCTTTGCAGATTATTTGCAAATGTATCTATTGTGGCAAAGGCCGTCGATTGCGCCAATTCGTATTTTGAAGCAACTTCTGGTGGTAAACCTTCTCTAATCTGAGCATTCTGAATGCTGGTTTTGATGGCATTTTTCAGGTTTGATCCACTGTGGAAAGCCAAATCAAAAATGCTCTTTTGCACACGCGCCAGCGTTACGGGCGAGAGCGTCAGGCTTTCACAATCCCCATATTCGCGGCCCGGTATTGTTTCATCTTGTAGGCAAACTTTGGAAAACTGCGTGGCAAGCGAGGTTGGAATAGCCCCCGCCCATGTTGAATCCAGATCAAACAAAAACGCCTTGCGCTCCGCGCCGTCTTCAAATTCAGCGCGCTCTGTATGGATTGCCAGTTTCAATCCTGAAGCCGATGGGCCAAAGGCAAGAGAGGGTTTTTCAAGGCTATACCCTTCCAGACCAAGCGGGTCTTCCCATTCCTGATTGATCTTGGCCTCAATCATAAAGGATGGTGCACTCTGCGCACTTGCTGAATAGATAAAAGAAAAAATAGTATTGTTCAGCTCTTGCAAAGTCAAATCATCAAGACGCGGTAAATTGATTGTCGCGGCGCTCGATACACCAATATCAAAAGCGCTCACGGCAGGCTTGCTCAATATAAAGACTTCAAGGTCGCTGTTTTCAAATACAGCCAATTTTTTGCCGCTTGGATAAGGCGGCAAATTATCCAGAAGAGCCGATGGCAATTGCAACGCCGAGCTTTTGACTTTTGTATAAAGCCCGAAAGATTTATCTCCGCCATAAAGTCCACCAAATGATGCGGCTACAGGGGTTTCGCCCTGCAATCCAAACACATCCGATGTAATCGGTTTGATGGTATCCGGCATGGTATCCATATCAAGCATAGTCAAGAACATTACGCCATCTGTGACTTTAAGATTGGCAATGCGATCATTGCTAATCAGCCCTTCAAAAATCTCGTCATAGATTGCTTGCGGAATATCGCTGGCATTAAAATCGGAAATTTCTTTGGGGCTGATAACGAAAACACCTTTGGGAAGCATAAGTGTAGTAAAAGGCGCCATAGCAGGGCCAATTATATCGCGCGCCTTTATCTGCTGATCGCTTCTCAGGAATATGGCTTTGTCACCGCTCGCATCTGTAATGACGGCGCCGCGACCAGAAATATCTTTGCCGCCAATAGTAAGCGTTAAATCACCTGCAACGGCATTGGTGCTAATCAAAAGTTTTTTCAGCTCAGCATCGGCCACAGCGCTCATTTCAGGCGGCAGTTCTTTAAACAATTCAGAAATTTTCACACTGCCTTCAAAACTGACAACAGCATTTTCAAGGCTCGCATTTTCAAAATCGGAGATCACTTTTACTTCGCCGCTTTGACCGCGGAATGTTCCATCCCCAACAATGGCGGTCGATTTGGTGGTTTTGTTGCCGTCTTTAGTATATTCAGCTTCAAAGCCGACATTGCCAATTTCCAATGTTGGAATGAAAAGCGGCTCGCTCCACTTTTCTTCGGATGTCAGGCTAACGGTTAATTCGTTTTTCTCTGCGCTTTCCTGCTCGTATTCAACACTGCCGGAAAGCTCAAATGGATTGGTGAGGCCGGGCGGTTTCAGCGCAGCTTTCGTTTCAATTGAGAAAGCATGGCCTTCAAGAGCGGATACTTCCAGCATGCTGTCAGAAAAATCAAGAATGCTCTGCGGTATTTGTTTAAAACCGAATTCGTTTAAAGACGCGCGGAATGCACCTTTGGGCTCTTGCGTATTTTCATCTTGTTCGAAATTCCCAATAAGGGTGAGAGAATCGCCAAAATATAGGTAATCGGTGACCACGTCGCCGTACTGACCGCTTAGGATTTTGGCAGGACTGGTGACGCCGCCAAACGTAAAACCTTTGGCAATTGTAATGGTGTCATCATCCGCAAGTAGCTCGGAAAAAATTCTCTGCATTTTTTCCGGCATATCAGCCAAAGCCATTTCTGTGCGGTCTTGATTGCTTGCGCCCAATATGGCTGGAGCCAATTCCGTGTTCTTAATAAAGTCAGGAAATTTTGTGCTGATTTGCGCTGGCGTTAAACTATCAATACGGCCAAAAATATAAGCAACCGGATCTGCATCAGGGGCAGCATTTTCTGCCGCAGGGAAAATTTTTAAATACGCACTGCCGCTTGTTTTCTCGGCTGGCCAATCCAGTGTACCGAACATTTCCTCAGGCCCGATATCAATATCGCGCATGACAAATTCATCTAAATACGGCGTATCTTTGGCTGCAGGTAAATCATTCAGCGCAATAGGGCCTGGCGCGCGGAAATTCCAATCCTCTACCAAAAGTGTATTACCGCCATCTTCGATCTTGAAATTCATATCGCCGAAAAGCTGTAATTCGGCGCGATCTAGAACGGAGTGCGAAAAGGTTTTGGTTTTTAGGGTGCGTTCTAAACTTGCGCCTTGCCCTTTTTGTTCAAAATCTCCGGCAAACGCAAAAGATTTAAACGTCAAAAGCCGAAGTCCATACGGATTTGTCCAACCCCAGTCTGGCTCAGTTTTCTTCTCGGGTTCGCCAGTATTTTTGTCTTCCTTTTTCTTTGGCTTTTCGTATCCTGTTTCAATCAGGTTATTGAGCGTTTCAAACGCCACGCCTTCTATATCTGCGGCATTTAGCGCTGTAGATCCGGCTACAGAGATCGTGCCTTCTGTCTGCGTTGAAATGCCACTACAGACTACGTTCAAATTGCCTTTTACAGAGAGTTTCACGGCCATCGGAATATCGGCAATACCTGCTTGCTCTTGCGGTAATTTGACGGTCATGCCGCTTATAATAGCTGGCTCGATCTGGCCTTCCACTTCTTTCAGAGTAAATTTAGCATTGTGAAAGCTAAATGCATTTTGTGCAAAATCTGGGCTGTAATTGGGCAATGGAAAACCTAAATCCAGACCAGAAATCGGCGCATTATCCGCAACCGTTTTGCACAATTCTTGTTTATCAATTGATAGATCATTCGATGCGTTCGATGTGCGCTCTTTAAAGCTAAGTGATGGATTTTTCAGCTGGTCCAGCGTGAAATACCCCTTTACGGCATAACCCTTTTTCTCAAGATTAAAGGTATTCATCACCGTTTCAGCATTGCCATCGGTTGGCTTGCCGTCCACCATGCCCCATGTTCCGATAATGGTTACGCCGGGTTTTAGCTCTAACGGAAACATCCCGTTATAATCACCTGCGCCCAAAAAGCCCGCCAATTGCTCTGGCACATCGGCAAGACTGTTATATGTTACATCTCCGGTGACATCCGGCACAATAAAGAAGATTGCATTGGCGAGCCCAAAACTGCCAAGCTTTGATCCTCGAATTTTTTCGATATAGCTGCCCAAATCCACGGCGGCATGTTCCAGCGCCATAATCGGGCTACTCTGATTTTCGGTATAAAGAATGGCATGCACCGGAGAACCGTTCAGCTCCACCCAGCCTTCAGCGGTTTCGGGATTGGCCGTGAATTTATAACCCGCCAGCTTTACCTTATCCGCACCCGGGTTATCATTGCCCTCAATATCGGCAAGCGTTTTATCCCCTTTAACTATGATAGGCGCATTAACTTCGCCGTCTTTAATGTCGTTGCCGCCATCAACGCCCGTCATATTTCCGGCAATCACCCAATTAAGCGTGTTAACCCCAAAAGCTTGCCCGTCCGGGCTCACCGTGACAGAGGCCAAACGCCCTTTTTGCGCGCTCCAATTACTATTGACCGGATCGCGGGAATAAACCCGCCCGCCGCCAAGCTTTGTGTCCGCTTTCTTGCCGACAATATATAAAGCGCCATTTCCGCCAGCGCCTATGTCTCCTGCTTCCGGCGCTTTTTCGTCTTGGATCCAGCCCGTATCTTCAGTATGCACATAAACCTTACCCTTCAGATCAACGCCCCAAGGACGCCCTTGCGGATCAACATCTACATAACTCAATGTGCCATCTATAGATTTCCAATCAATCTTGCCGGACGTTTTGAAATCACCCTTTAAAGTAACGGTCTTGCCTTGCTTGTTTTGAACACCGGCCAGCCATATTTTACCGCCGCCAATACCAATGTCAGATCCACGAATGCCTGTTGGTTGCCAGCGGCCTTGATTGGCCGTGATATAAAGCAAGCCGCCATCGGTCAGTGCCGCCGCACCACTATCGCCAGCATCAATACGCAAGAAATCATCACGGCTGCCGTGGACTTGCCAGCTTGTTCCATTCCAGTGATAGGATTTGCCATCTGTGCCAATAAACCATTTCTCGCCGCCATGAGAGATTGAGACATCAACCCCGCTCGTCATATCCTGCATCCAATCAGGCTGGGCGGCAGAAAGACTAACAGCCCCTAAGGTCAAACATGTAAATCCTAAAAGAGCAACTAATCTGGTTTTGTTCATATCTTAACGTCCAAAAAATACGGTTTGTGACGCCGGGAAATTGGCCACAATAGGATTGCCGCGTGAGTCAACGGCCACGCGCGTTACATTCTTTTTGTTGGTTTTAATGAAGCGCCCCGATAAAGCATCCCATTTTTTCAAAACGCCGCTTGTATTGACAATAAAGACTGTTCCGTCCTGGCCCACGCCAACATCTTGCGCCTTGTCATCAGCTTTGGTTGAGCGCAGCTCAAAACTGTCGCTGCTTTGCACATATTCATAAACATTATTGGTTCTGCTGATCGCCCAGATGTCATTGACATCCTTACCAATGCCGATGCGCATAAATTCGATTTGATCAAAAAATTCCACATCATTGGCATTTTCCGGCTGGAAGTATTCCAACTCTGCATCGAACAAATTAATAACAGTCCCATCGGCGGCATAATCAAGGTCTGGAATTGCATTTAGGGGCTGCGGCAAAGAGAAACTTGCGCCATCAAAATTCTGACTAGCTTGCGCAGAAGGATCAGTGAATACGCTGCTGATATAGGTGATAAGTTCGCTCTGATTGGCGCAGTCTTTATTCCATTCGGCAATGAGCGACGGGACAGCGGGCGAGGGCGTGGTTGGCGGTGTGTTACCGTTAATATCGCCGTTTATTAAATCATCAACAGCAACCGCTACAAACAGATTGATACCCTTCAGGTAATCAAGATAACTGAAAGTCCTCGTGTTTGGGTTATAGAGCCAGTTCGCCCCGTTGCCTTCATCACAGGGCGTGGCAAAACCGGTTGCAATTACAATATCATTTTTCCCAACTGTAATATCACGTAAACCCATGTCTAAATTCGGGTAGCCGAGGGCAGAGGTTGGGATATTCACCTGGGTAAAGGAAATAGATTGAACAATTTGAATGCCAGTATTATTGCCATCAACATTCGGCTCTTCCGTTGTTACGTCATCTGTGGCTTGCGTTTTTGTGGCCAATCTTCGGTCAAATGTTTCATCACGTTTGAAGAAATTGGAGTAGTAAACCTGACCGGCTGGGTTTGTAATCCAAGGGCGATCCTGCGGCCCTACCGCTACTGTGCCCACACTTACTGGTGTGGCCAATATTTCGAAGTCTTTGCTTGAGCGATTATAGCGGCGTAATCTGTTGCCCTTATCAACAACGAAAACACTGCCGCCCGGTCCAATAGATATGTCACCGGCATTGATTGATTGGCGCTCACACTGGCCGCCCATGTTACACTGGAAAAGACGCTGCGCATCATCAATCACCCAGAAATCGCCATTGGGCGCGGCTTCGATTATGTTACCTTGTTTGGGAAGTTGCGTGTAGGTAAGGTAGCTGTCTGAGAGCCTCACCGTTTGTTCGTTTAGAGATATCGCTAGCACTTTGTCCAAATCGCCATAAACGGAAAGATCGGCTAAACCCAATGCCAGATTAATCTGTCGCCACGCTTCACCATCATGTTCAACCAGATTATTATTGGTGCCGATGGCCAGAGGCAACCCATCATCTTTAACAACCAAATCCTCAACCGTGCCGGGGAAATCATAAAAACGCTGCTCCGCATTCGACCAACGGCGAATCTCGCCATCTAATGTCAGACCATAAACGCTCCCATCACGTCCAATAGCCAGTTTTTCTAATGTTGTGGTATCGGGCAAAACCGTAAAAACAAGCGGTGAATCATCTATGGTTTCCTCAGTATCGGAACTGCCGCCATCACCATTTTCACCGATGATAATCTCTTTATCGGCGCGTTGTTTTCCGGCAATGCCACGCGCAAAAATCTGTCCGGTTTGATCAACACTCCAGAATTGGCCGTCCGCTATAGATATGGTGTTTAGACTTTCAACACCGGATATTAAAGTCCAAGCGCGCGTCTCTTCGCTCCACGCATAAAGCTTTCCATCGGTTCCAACGATATATATATTGCCGTTTTCATCAGAAGAAATATCCACGGCCGTTCCAGCCAAACCGATCCACGCATCATCAAGACGGCGCGAAATAGTGCCCTGCGGAGAGATAGCCCAAAGCAATCCATTTCCATCCATAGCTACACGTGACGCATTGCCGTCAATCGCCAACCATTGGCGTGAAGCGGGATTGTAAGCCGCAATTTTATTGGTGTTGGTTGCAACATAAACCTGACCATTCGGCGCGATAGCGACATCCGAAGCGCCCGCGCCCACGTTATTCCAGCTACTTCCTTTGAAAACTCTTAAATTTCCACGCGCGTCCACCGCCCAGAATGTGCCGTCTTTAGAAGCAGCAATACGGCGCATATTTCGGCCTATGGGCTGCCAATCACTTTTGGAAATATCAAAGCGGTAAACGCGGCCCTGCCTGTCAATTGCACCGACTTGTCCATCGGCACCAACGGCAATATCGGCCGCGCTTCCTTGAATGCGTTCCCAGTTATCTGACGTGTTTTGCCCATAAGCAGATAAGGCGGTGCCTAAAAATAACACCGTCAACGTAACCAGCGGGAATCGCAAAGGCCTTTTACGATAATTTAAATGCATAAATAAATCCGTACTGTTCTTAATAGAACAGAAATTCTACAGCTTGATTTAAACGTTTTTTATGTGTGTCTCTACTATTCCAGTTTTCAAGCTGGAAGTCACCCGTTTTAAATTCATTAAACAATGAATTAGTTTGCATGACCTGCATAATTTCGCTGGTTGTTGAGGGGGGCACAAACCAGTTACTGTTGCGAGATTCAAATGTTGATAGCGATTTTTCAAAATCGGTCAGCATCATTTCCGTTTTTTGCCTATCTGCCGGGTCACGGTTTACGTATTTGGCACGGCGCGGTGTGAGCATAATAAGAACGGATTTACGAAAATCGCGTTTGGCTTCATTGGAGAAGAGATATTGCATCACTGGAATATCACCAAGTAGTGGCACGGCATCGCGTGTGTTTTCGGTTTCTTTCTCACTCAAACCGCTCAAAATAAGCGTCTCGCCAAATTCCATCACAACATTTGCATTCACATTTGTGTTTGATGTATCAAGACGAAATTCAAATTGGACCGAGCTACTTGGTGATGTCAGGAAGGTACGCTCTGCTTCAACCTCGAGCTTGACCTTATTAGGCGTCAGAAATTCAGGTGTAACCCCAAGTTTTACACCAATCTTCTTATTTACAGAAATGGATGATCCATCCCCGCCGGACACAGCCGCGGCAACGACATCCACGCCAGAGAAAAATTCGGATTTTTCATTGGCCAATGCCACCAAAGACGGGCTAGCCAGAATTTCATTACGGCTATCCAGCGTGTTGAAGATATTGAGGGAATAATTCACGGCCGGAATAGAGATCAGGCTGGATAGTGTTTTGGTCTGAGTGTCATTATTGGCGGCGGTATTATCATCAATATTCGTGCGCGAGAATGAAAGGCCGGACGTGTTGGTCAGCGGATCACCAAATTGTAGCTCTAAGCCGGATAGCAAATTCAAACCGCGGTTGGAACTCACATCTTCCTGCGTACGGATAATCACAACATCGACGACAACCATGTCATCATTAATAAACGGGGCATCTTCATCAAGCGCTTCTTCAATCAAATCGCGGCGCTCATCATCAATTGTTGCCCCCGGAATTACCGGAACACCTGCGCCAGTCGGCAAGGCTTGCGCCAATTTTATATTGTCTTCTTCTGATAAAGAAGCCAGATGATAATTATTGTCTTTTAGCTCTTTGTGGAAGCGGTCCCAAGCGTTCACACGTAG
>Ga0098074_1000858_pt1 | contig 17678 bp, 10 predicted proteins | sample 32_taG_FD_75064 | JGI IMG/M metagenome (GOLD analysis project Ga0098074, IMG submission 75064) | Marine viral communities from the Gulf of Mexico - 32_GoM_OMZ_CsCl metaG | ecosystem: Environmental > Aquatic > Marine > Oceanic | place: Atlantic Ocean: Gulf of Mexico | collected 2015-07-12
AATTCTTAATAATAATTTGTATATTATAAATAACAATAAATATGAAACCTTTAAATTTAGATAACAAGCCTTGTAGCCCAATATCTTCCAACTGTGTAGTTTGGCAAGGTCCAGATATTCCATGCATTAATTTATGTACTGGAGATACTGTATCTGATGTTGTATCAGCAATGGCTACTGAGCTATGTACTATCTTAGATACCTTAAAAGTTTCTAACTATGATCTTACATGCTTTAACTTACAAGCATGTGGACCAGAAGACTTTCAAGCTCTAATCCAATTCTTGATTACTAAGATATGTGAATTAGAAGGTGTTACTCCAGAAACTAAAGATGAACCTACATGTCCTGATTGTGTAGTATCTGTAGCAGAATGTTTTGTTACAGGAACTCAAACTACTATGCAATTGGTAGATTATGTACAGCTCATTGGAGAGAGAGTTTGTAGTATTGTAACAGAGATCAGCTTAATTAATACTCAGATTACTGATATATTAATTAGACTTACTGATTTAGAAAATGCAGCAACTCCTACATTTACTACTCCAACAATTGATGTCACATGTGCAAGTTTTCCTTTATCTGGAATACAAGCAATTGATGATGTATTAGCAGAGTTTATTAATAATGTATGGTGTGGTTTTTATGCAGTAACTGGTACTGCTACTGAACTTACAAATGCAATTGATCTTAATAAGTGTGTAGATGAAACTACACCTACCCTAACTAATCCTGCTGCTAATTACGGAAGTATTTCTGGTTGGGTGGCTACTGCAGATTATGATACAGTGGCTGATTCTATTAGTAACATGTGGATATTGCTTTGTGATGTATTTACATACTTAGGTGCTGTTCCTACTCTAGAAGTTCAAGACGATGGAGTTATCATAGAAACTGATACCTCTGTTATAAACTTTAAAGGAGATGGAGTAACTGTTACTTCTACAGGTGCAAGCACTATAGAGGTAGCTGTTCCTGGAGCTCCAGAAACTAAAGTTCTTGAGCTGCAAGCACAGCCTATAGGTTTTAGTAGAGTAGTTCCTGGATTAAATAGCAGCAGATTATGTGATGGTCAAGTTCAGATAAGTACTGCTTTAGGTGGTACAGTAAACACAGTTTATAACGATGGTGGATACACTGTTGGTTCAGGTGCAGGAAATGATTTTAATACTGATAATGGTGTATTTACAGTACCTGAAACAGGTATATATACTATATCATTTTTCTTTCATTTTACTAGAGATACTGGTACTGGATGGTTTGATGCAGGTACACCTGGTCAAGTAACAGCAGGAATAGTAAGTAGTTCAGCTTGCAACTTTTTTGTTGTAAATAATTTTACACCTGTTGTAATAAGTAAACATGCATCTATAAATGGTTCTTTTACAAGAGAGCTTACTGCTGGAACCGAATTTAGATTAAATGTAATAAATACTCTTGCATATGATTATGTTACTGTTTCAGGTGATACTGCAAGATTAACTATTCATAAACATAAATAGTAAATTATATATATAAAAATAAAATAAAAAATGGCTTGTTCAAATTGTAATACCCCAACCTGTGGATGCTCTGGTACTTATACAGTAGCAGCAACATGTCCACCAGCATGCGCTGAAGTATTTAATGCTCAGTGTATTGTTTATACAGGAGCAGATATCCTTTGTGGAACTGATACTGTAATAGCACGTAATGCTTATCTAGATACAGCATTGACTAACATTGTAAACTATATCTGTACATCTGCAGCTAGACGAGATGATCAGTCTGTAACATTGCAGGCTATTGTTCCTGCTACTCCAGTAAACTTAACTCATACACTGTCTCAACAGTATGTTAAGCTTCTTATTGTTGATGTAGCAACTAACATAGATGTTACTTCTGATTTTACAATCACGCTTTCATCTAATGGAAATTATACTATTGAGTCTGCTTCCTTTACAGGAAATGTAAGAATTGTAGTACTAGGATAATATTGTCGCAGTTTGTTGGTTTCTGTGGCTAACAACAGGAAAGGCCTTACACAAGTAGGGCTTTTCTTTTTTACTATATTTGTTATACTTGATAATCTCATTAATTTTTAGTATATTATTTACATAGTATGGAAACATTCAAAACACCAAACTTAAACGCTCCAAGATTTAGAGCTGACACTTATGAAGTTTTAAATAAAGAGTTCTTTGACAGATTTAGAGAAAAGTATCCAAAGTATAAAAACCTTAAGGATAAAGAACTAAGACCAATTATTAAGTCCTTTAATAGATTGGTTTATGAAACAGTGATTGATAAAAGGAATGGAGTAGAACTTCCTGAATCATTGGGTTGGTTGTTCATAGGAACATGTCAACCAAGCAAAAAGAAAAACATAGACTTTGCTAAATCTAAGAAGTATGGTGTTAAAGTTTCTAATAAGAATTGGGATAGCGATGGTAAGCTTGCAAAGATATTCTTTACTAACGGAACATTAAAGCACAAAATTAAGAACAGAGAGTTCTGGGGCTTTACCGCTGCTAGAGAGTTTAAAAGAGCTGTAGCTAAAACTTATCCTGAGAACTGGAATAACTATATAGTAGTTGATCCAAAACAAAAACTAAAACTAGCTTACTCTAAAAGAGTAGCTAATGAAATAAGACTTAAGAAGCAAGAACATGCTTTAAAAGACTATAATGAATTTGACTTATGAGCACTACAGTTGGCGAAGCAATATCAAGAGTTAGAAATACACTAAAAGCTGTTAAGGAAGATCCATTCCTAACAGACAGAACAATCTACTTTTCTATTATTAAGTATGGTCAATCTCTTATGAAGAGAGAAGACAATCAATTAAGACTAATGAAGATTAGCAATATCTTCAGAGTAATGCCTTATGTAGAGCTTATAGAAGTAGATAAAGTAGATGCTGCATGTGTAGGAGTATACTCAGGATGTTACTTTAAAAGAACCAAGGAGCGTATTCCAGATCTTTTAACTGGCATTCAGGGACCCATATTTAGAACTGTATCATCTATTGATGGTACTATAGAGTTATTTAGAACAGATCCAGGTACTTATGTTTCTATGACTAAATCAACTACATTTAAATATAACAAGAGAAATTATTTTTGGTATATAGATGGATATTTATACTTTCCAAATTTAGAATGGGATGCTGTTAAGGTAGAAGCCATATTTGAAAATGATACTGAAAGCTGTGATTCTGATAAGTGTCTTATTAAACAAGAACAATCTTTGAACATACCAGATTATCTATTCTCAGAAATAGAACAATATGTAATACAAGAGTTAACTCAAAGTATACAGGTTCCAGCAGATGGACCTGATGATGGACAAAACACACTTAGATAATGGCAGCAAGAAAACAAAAATGTTGGAAAGGCTACGTAGCTAAAGGTAAAAAGAAATCACCTAGTGGTAAAAAAACTAAAAGTGGTAGAGTAAAAATGGTTAATAATTGTGTACCTAAAAGAAAAAAGAAAAAATAATGGATTTTAATTATACACTTAAATACAGAACCTTTGATCAACTATTAGAAGATGTAACAGTTGACTTACATACATTTGCTCTAGAGAATATGATTGAACCGCAGCAGCTCATTAAGCTTGCTAAGAAACTTAATTATGATTTAGGACTTAGAATCAATCAACAAAAAGAAGTTATACTAGATGTCACACACGGTAAAGTAAAACTACCTGATGACTTCTATACATTTAACTTTGCTTTTATATGTGGAAACTTTGAAAGAGCTGTTGGATATGATGGTTATGCAGGTGGTACAAATATGCAAGAAGTTAAAATAACTGATGGTAAAATACCTACTACATATAGTGACTTTCCAAAAGATGTTCCAGATCCATGTGATACTACGTTACCAACATGTTGTTGTGATGAAGAAGGTAATCAAGGAATATGTCTAGTACATAATCCTCAGCAACCTTATGGTGATGCAAATGTAAAACCAAGAGTTTTCATGAACTGTAAGAATGAAGCTTATGAACTTATTCAAGTTATTAATCCTTCAGAAACTAGAGTATATAGGGATTTAATTCCTCTAAAGATGAAACCTAGTCAAAACATAGACTGCGAATGTCCAAACTTATATTACAATACAGAAAATGAAGGTTGGATTAAACATGGGTTCTTATATACTAACTTTAAAACAGGTAAAGTATATTTAAACTATCAGGGTCAAATGGAAGATGATGAAGGTAACCTTCTAGTTCCAGACCATGATCTTATTAATGAATATTATGAATATGCATTAAAAGCTAGAATACTAGAGAACTTGTATATAAACGGAGAAGATGTTGCGCAAAGAATGCAACTTGTAGAACAAAGACTGAGAGGAGCTAGGAATAATGCTCTTAGTGTAGTTAATACTCCGAATTTTGCAGAGATAAAACAAATATGGTCTGCTAATAGAAAAGCTATGTATGGTAGATATTATGATATGTTTAAATCATATTCACCTACTAGTGATTTTTATAGATTTCATAATAGACTAAGAGTTGGTTAAAAATGGCAAAGCAAAAAGGTACACCTAATACTAGTGTTAATCAAACAAGAACTTTAACTAAGGGTTTAACAAGAGATACTGATCCATCTTTCATACAAGATGGAATGTGGGTGTATGCAAGAAATGCTGTAAATAATACTAGAGAAGGAGACATTGGAACCTTATCCAATGAAGAATCAAATGCTCTATGCGATCTTATAGGTACAGATATTACTGTATCTAACAAACCCATAATTATAGGAGCTATACCTTTGTTTGAAGGTAAGTGGGCCATTTATACCGCTATATATAATGGTCAAGGTAGTAGTGTACTAACTTCTGAAATAGGATTGTTTGAAGAAGAGTTTTGTAAATATAGACCTATAGTAAGAGATGAATGCTTAAACTTTAGTAAGTTTAATTTAATCTCTGGTGCTTCTAGAGAAACAGAAGATTGTTCTTGGCAAGTATACTGGGCAGATGGTAATAATCCAGATAGATATATTAATATAGGAGATCCTAAATTATGGCCTTCAGATGATTACATTTGGAATGGTGGTCTAGACGGATCTTTAACTATTAACTATTATATAAACGGTGCAAATAAAATGCTTTGGCCAGGTGTAGCTTGGGTAGAAGATTGTACTGAAGATAGTGAGTGTATTATATGTACACCTACAAATGATCTTGATTGTGATAAAATCAGATTAGCAAGCTTAGTTAAAACACCTTGTGTAGATGTATCTGTTAGTCCTCAGCAAGGTTCATTGGTAAATGGGTCATATACTATTGGATTAGCATATACTATAAATGATGAGGTAGTGACTAACTTCTTTTCTTTATCTTATATCCAACCAATATATAATGAGGTTAACGGAAGAGGTTCATTAGAAATAAACATAAAAGATTTAGATACAGAAAACTTTGATCAGTATCAATTATGTGTTGCATATATTGCAGACTTTGTAGAGAAATACAAGATACTTGGTTTCTATAGTACAAACACAGATAAGATAACTCTAGATCAAATTCCTGATTCTTTAGAAAATAGTTCTCCATCTGAGATATTTAAGAACAATCCAGTAATTGAAACATCTAATCAAATAACTCAAGCTAATAGATACCTATTAAGAATTGGCCCAAAAACTAAATTTGATTTTAATTATCAACCTTTAGCAAACTTGATTAGATCTGAATGGGTATCTGTAGAATATCCAGAAAGATATTATGTAGAGGGTGGTAAAAATGCAGGGTATCTTAGAGATGAAGTATATTCATTTTTCATTAGATGGGTCTATGATACAGGAGATAAGTCTTCATCTTATCATATTCCTGGAAGACCTCCTGTAGATTATAACAATCTTGGTTTAGAAAACGAAGGTTATACAGATGGTAATTCTTTTCCTGGTGATGATAGATTATTTGAAACAATAAATACAGCTACAGTAACACCTCAAGGTGCTCCAATAGATAACGGAGATGGTGGTCAAATTATTGCTCATGGTAATATGGGATATTGGCAATCTACAGAAAGATATCCAGCTGACAAGCCTGAAGTATGGAATTCTAGTTATCATTGTTGGACTAAGACATCTGATCCAAATAATGATTTATGCGGTAAGAATATAAGACATCATAAGTTTCCTGATAATGCGCTTGCAGATTCTACACATCACTTTGTAAAAAAGACAGATGGTAAGTTCTTTATAAGACTTATGGGAGTAAGGTTTAAAAACATAGTCTTACCAAAAGATAATGAAGGTAATGATATACCTGGTATTGTAGGGTATGAGATATTAAGAGGGTCTAGACAAGGTAACAAATCTGTAGTAGCTAAAGGTATGGTAAATAACTTTAGAGACTATTCATTGCAAGGAACAAATGCAGATAACCCAAGTAAAGTTGGATTATATGCTAACTATCCATTTAACTGTATTAGACCAGCTCTTAACAGCACTGATCCAGGTGATTTTAATTATCAGTTTAATGATCCTTATATATTAAGTAGAACAGGTGAACAACCTCTTTTAGGAGATGATTCAGATTTAACACATATAAATCAAAACATTCCTACAGATATGTTAAGCTTTCATTCTCCTGATACTACTTTTAAGACTCCTTATTTGCAGATGTCAGAGATGAAAGTATATGGATACTTTAGGGGTCAGGCAGAACAAAGATTTATAGAACCATTAGGTCATCCAGAGTTCCAATTACTATCTGATCTAATTGTATTAATAGGAGTTATAGGTGGTGTTATAAACGCAATATTCAAATCTACAGGAGAGATTAAGATAAACTATCCTGCAGGTATGTGGTATCCACAGTATATTCCAGATACAAAAGGTGGAGATCCAACTAATAACCCTTCTTATAATTATACTGGTTCAGGTGGTCCAGGTCCTTTAATTGCAATAAATGCTCCTAATATAGATACTAGTATAGAAACAGATCCTGATCTTTTAGGTAACCAGCAAGATAAAACTGACTTGGATGCTGCTAATGTTGGAGGTACTCCTCCTAATACAAATGATACAGATCCTGAAGGTATAAAAGATGAGATTGAAACTTGGAATGCTTTCCAGCAAGTATTTGCTGCAGGTGGTAGTATAGATGATAAACTAACAGAGATTAACCAAATAATTTATGAGAATGGTAAATACTTAACTACACCGACTATTGAAAGAGCTTATGCAGGATCAGATGTATTACCAGCAGGTTTACAGACAGCAACTGGAGGTATAGGAGAATTAGCATTTAACTTTTTAAGTGGTTTAAATGGAACTATAGATGTATTAAAAGCTATTGCTCCATATAGACAATATGCATTAGAACAAATCGGCCATGGAGATTATAATGAGTTTAGAGCTCCTAATTTAGATATATACAGATATAGTATTGAAGATGGTATATATGTATTTAAAGATAATCAGGATTTTCCTGAGTATTTAGATTCAGGTGGTAACTCAAGAAGCTACAGAATAAATAATCTTACTAGACCTACTAAGCCTGTATTAAGAGTTGCTACACCAAATGGTACACAGCAGGGCCCTGATTATATAACAGAAGCTGGAAATTACGTAGATCAATCTTTAATGACATTAGATTATGCTGCAGATACTTTTAATTCAGGATCAAGCAAAGTCAACTATAAAGAAGAAGGTAAAGAAAAACCATTTACTAATAATATTGCTAGTTATTATGCGGGTCTAAAGTTTAATCTTAAGAATCAATATGGACAGCTAGATGGAATACAACAAATTATAGCAACTCCTTGTGAGCAAAAGATAACTCCTGATGATATATCAGAGACTAGTTCTTCAGTTGCTGGTTGTCCAAATCCTTTAATAACAAGAAAGATACCAGAAACTCCTACATTCTTTGGTGGAGATACTTATATAAATAGATTTACTGAGAAGAACATAATGCCATTCTTTACAAATTGGCTTTATAATGTACCAAGAGGTGCTGAAATAAATTACTTTTTATCACCAACGGTTCCTTTCCCTAAGTTTTGGGCTAATAGTTTTCCATGGGATATTCAGGATATTAACCCTACAAACATTATTGATGCTATAATTGGAAACAACTTAGGTGATGGCCTTCTTCCAAGCAGCTATTATAATTTAGATAATAAAAACTATGATCGAGAAGATAATAAGACTACTGATTATCCTGGGGTAATTACACCTAAGAATTCTTATTTCTATTTAGCAGTCTGCGGTATTAGAGATTTCTTTGTTGAGAGTGATGTTCTTGTTGACTTTAGAACAAGAGGAGATATGCAAAGACAGTATCACTATGATAAGTATAGGTATACAGATTTACTTTCTTTATTTGATGCAAATCCTCAAGTATTACAAGCAGGTAACTTTTATAACTATGATTATTCTTTAAGTATATCTCAGTTCTTTATAAATCAATTTTTTACTGTTGGTGCACTACAAGGTACTAATTATGATCCTGTAGTTGCAGATTTATGTAGAACAGAGTTTCCAAATGTAATAAACTATTCTTTACCTGAGACCCAAGAAAGCCTTGTAGAATCTTGGAGAACGTTCTTACCTTTAAATAGAGTAGCATTTAAAAACAATGTTAATGCTGTAAAGAGCTATTCTCAAACAGGAATGATTGTAACCTTTGAAGATGCTAGTCCTTTAATGTATGCTGGTGTAGATAAGAGAGAAGATTATATAGGTGTATCTGCTACAGTAGGTGACGGGCTTTTATTCTCAGCTACTCCAAGAAATGTAACAGCTGCAGATTCTAAATATGAGTATGGTTCATCTCAGGATAGATTAAGTGTAGTATCTACTCCAGTTGGTTTATTTTATATCAGTCAACAACAAGGTAAGATATTTTCATTTGGTAATAGTTTACAAGAGATATCTGCTACAAATATGAAATGGTGGTTTGAAGAATTCTTACCGTATAAGTTAATAGAAGACTTTCCAAATTTCCCACATATAGATAATCCAGTAGCTGGTATAGGATGTTCTGTTGGATATGACAGTGGAAATACTATACTTTACTTCTCTAAGAAAGATTATTATTTAAAACCTGAATATAAAGGTAAGGTTGAGTATGTTAGTGGAGATCAATTTACAGTAGCCTTAACTGGTTCTGATAACAGAGAAACTAAAATAAATATACAACTAGGTGACTCAAGAATATTTGAAGATGCATCTTGGACAGTAAGCTATGATCCAAAAGTAAAACAATGGATATCATTCCATGACTGGCATCCTAACTTATATCTATCAGGTAGAAACAAACACTATACTACTAAAGCAGGTGGTATATGGGAACACAATGCAGGATGTAATGATTACTGTAACTTCTATAATATACAATATCCTTTTGAGGTAGGTGTACCATTTCCTACAGGTCAGAATGTAACTACGGTTAGAAGTGTAGAATACTTATTAGAATGCTTCAGAAGAGATTCTGATTTCTGTGTAGATCAATATCATGTACTTGATTATAACTTTGATCAAGCTGTCATATTTAATTCAGAACAAGTATCAGGATATCTAAACTTAAACATTTTTCCAAAGAATAATATAGTACTTGCTCAAGAGTTTCCAAAAGTAAATACAGGCTCTGTAGATATATTAGTATCTAAAGAAGAACAGAGATATAGATTCAATCAGTTCTGGGACATTACTAATGATAGAGGTGAGTTTCCACAAGGTGCAGGCTATCCGCCTACGGGCCCTCTTGTACCTGGAACAACTACTCTTTTAGGTAACTATACACAGGAACAAATTTGGAATACTAAAGCAAATGGATATATACAAACTTTAAATCCTAATAATTTAAATTACAATAAACCTCAATTACAAAGAAAGAAATTCAGACATTATAATAACTTTGTAAAGTTAAGTAAGAAAAATCCACAGGATGCAAACATGGTATTCAGAATACTTAACACTAAAAACCAAGTATCTACAAGATGATGAGACAAGGTGATTATACAGAAACTTATTTAACTTCTGAAGAAGTAGCACAGCTTCAAGCTGGCGGATATGTTGTAGAAGAAATTGAAGATGGAGGTGGGACTTATACTGTAAAGTCAGGAGACACCTTTAATGCAATTGCATATGCAAATGGAATCACGCCTGAAGAACTTGCAGCAGCTAACCCTGGAATTAAAATAGATAATCTTTCTATAGGTCAAGTATTAAATTTACCTGAAGTAGAAGAAGTAGAAGTAGAAAAAACTTCTTCAGACCCAGTAGATAATATATATCTAAGGCAAGCTTTTGCTGAATCTAGTTTTAGACCTAAAGTAATTAAGGGTGAAGTAGATAGTCCTGTTGGTGCTCTTGGCTTAGTACAACTAATGCCAGAGACAATTAAAGAAATGAAAAAGCTTGAGCTTGTACCAGAAGATTTTGATCCTTTAGATCCTAAGCAATCTGTAAAAGGGCAGAAGGCTTATATGAAATGGCTTTCTGAAAGACCTTATCTTAATAAAGGAGAAGAGTTTGTAAAGGAAGCTAAATTTTTAGGAGCATATAATACAGGTCCTGGAAATATGAAGCATGGTCTAACAAGCGCTAAAGCTGCTGGTGTAGATATCTATAATACTTTAGATTGGGTAGATACAAAATACTTACCAAAAGAAACTGTAGATTACATAAATAGAATTACAGGTAAAGATGAAAAGTTTAATAAAGACTTTGAAAAAGCTAAATCAAAAAAATCTAACAAGTATATTTTAGATTTATATAAACCAGGAGGATCTGTAAAATCAGATAATGACGTTTATGCAGAAATACTAAAAGGTATAAACGCACCTGTGACTAGCGAAAACTTAAAATTCTTAAAAGCTTGGAGACAAGCAGAAGGTGGTAAAGCTTCTAATAATCCATTTAATACAACTTATAAATTAGATATAGATACAAATAAAACTGATTATAATTCAGTAGGTGTTAAAAATTATTCTAAACCTGAGTATGGTATTGATGCAACTATAAAAACGCTTAAGTTACCATACTATAAAAACATTGTAAGAGATTTACGTAATGATGCAGGAGCTAATAAAATAGCTTCAAATACAAATGAACTTAAAACTTGGGGTACAGGAAGTCTTGTAGCAAAAGTTTTAAATAAAGGTAAGCTGAATACTCCTTCTATAGGTAGTACTAAAAATATGAAAGTGTATAAAGCTTCTAAAGAAACTACACCTGAAGTTGTTGAAGCTGATGAAGTTGTTGAAGTAGAAGAAACAAAAGCACCTATTCAAACTAACTGGTGGGATTACCCTGAAGAAGAACAAGTACCTATAGTACAAGAAGAGTCTTATAGTTATACCGATGAATTACCTTTTGGTTTATTCTCTGAATTAGATCCTGAATATCAAGTAGCTTTATTTGGAGAGCAGCTGTTTGATGAGGGTGGTATTGTCAGACCTGCAGGTGATCCTTGGGAATATAAGAAAGAAGGAGATACTTACCTTACAAGAAAAAAAGGTGACAAGTCTTGGATAACTGCTACAGGTATTCCAGAAGAAGCTATCAAGTCTAAAGTATTTAAAGAGATACCTGTTTCTGATAGAGTAAAAGAAGCAGATAAAGAATACGTAAAAGAAAAAGGAGTTTCTGGAGAAGCACCTAGAAGAAAGCATGCTTGGAAATATGTAGAAGGAACACCTGGTGTAGAAAGAACTGCTGAACAATTAGTTAATGACAGTTACTTAGCTGGAGACACCTGGCAAAAAAGAATGGATGCAGGTACATTATCTGAAGAGGAAATGGCCCAAATTAATACCTTGAGAAATATGGGTTATGCAGATGAGGATATTAATTTTAACAATATATACGGTGAAGATTTTATTGATCCAGAAATTGTAAAAAACCAGGAAGCTCATCTAGAAAGACTTTATGGGGAAACGAGTTCTCCCACAGAACCAGGTTACTATGATAAAAATACAGGTCTTCCTTGTACTAAAGGGGACGGAACTATAATGGATCAAACTGGAACAAATCCTAATTGTCAATACTTTACTAAAAAACAATTAGAAAAATTTGCAAATAGAAGTCTAGAACCTGATGTTGTAGATTACTTTTTATCTCCACAAGGGCTTCTCAAAAAAGGATATCATGAAATGTTTGGAGATAGTGATAAAGAATTTACATATGATGATATGGGAATTGTTTCAAACTTATTAGGAATGGATCCTTACGGGGAACCTATATTTGATAAGGATGATCCATATGTATTACAAATGTTGGGGAATAAAAAAGATATGGTAGACTTAGTAGAAAGTGGTATGGCTATGGGACCAATACTTAAACGTTTTCCAGGTCTTGCACCCTTTGTTCCAGTTGCAGTTTTAACAGAAATTGCAATGAGTCAACCAGAAGGTGATTATAATTTTTTAGGAATTCCTGGAGCAACATATCATACTAAAGGTGGAGGTAAAGATTATATTAAAGAAGATGTTGCTGATAAATGGGAAACAACTAAAAAGCAATACTCATCAGGAAGTGCTTGGAGAGATATAAAAAGAGATCTTAAAAGAGCTTTTACTTTTGAAGATGGTGGAGTACTAGAACTTACTGAGCAACAAGCTCAGATATATGCAAAGAATGGTTATACTGTAGAAGAAGTTACAGAAGATCCACCTGCTGATACTCCAAAAGTTCACGGGCTTTTAAATAAGTACATGAATGAATATGAAATTACTAATCCAAGCATAAGAGCTGCTATATTAGGAGATATAGATGCAGAAGGTGGCGTAGAAGGAAAAGCAGAAATGTCTTGGAGAAATACAGGTGTACCAAGAATCAGAAAAATTTATGGAAACCGAGTAAAAAATTATTCAGATCAAGAACTTGATGCACTTAAAAAAGATGACGTAAAGTTTTTTGATGTTGTATATGGTCCTCAAGCTATGGACTATTATAAAAATGTTCAAGGTTGGGATCCTGGAAATGATCAAGTAGGAGACGGGTATAAATATAGAGGTAGAGGTTTAAATCAATTAACGTTTAAATCATCCTATAAAAAGCAAATGGACGATTTAGCTAAAAGAGGTTACAAATATGATTTAGTTAATCACCCAGAGTTATTAGATAATGATCCTAACTTGCAAGCTTTAGTTGCTGTAAATTTTTTAAATAATAGATTGACAAATATACCTCAAGAAAAGTTAGATGAGTTTGGTATTAAAAGTTTAGAAGATGTAAATGATCCAGTTCTTGCATCTAGAATTGTAGCTAATGCTAATGCTGGATGGGGTAAAACACCTAGGGAAGAATACTTAGAAAATGTAAAACAATTTACTTTAATAAACGATCCTAATTTTGCATTTACTAATTCACAAGAAGATCTATCAGAAGTTGATGTTGCTGCTAAAAAACAAAACTCGGAAAGCATACTAGTACCTATTACTCAAATTGGTCCAGATGTAACAAATATGAATTTAACTTTACAGGTCCCGCCAGAAAAAAATATTTTTGGAAAAGTTAAACGTAAACAACCAGATTATAACTTAAGTTCTGGAACCTCAGCTGGGATAAATAAAAATGGAGGGTTTGTAGCAGAGCTAACAAAAGATCAAGTAAAAAGATATGCCCAAATGGGTTATATAGTAGAAGAAATAAATTAAACATATAAGGTTTAAACAATAAATTAAAAATTAGTATATTATACATAAGTACTTAAATCATGGGAAAAAAATTATATAAAGTTTATAGAGCAGGTGGTCAACAGATGAATCCTACTGCTATGTGGTTTGCTCAAATGGGTGCAGAGCAACCATCTCAAGAAGAGATGGCAATGATGCAACAACAGCAGCAACAACAAGCTAATCCAGAAGCTGAGATGCAGCAAATGGCACAACAAGTCATGCAAGCAACTGCTGAAATGATGCAACAAGGAATGCCTGTTGAGCAAGTTGTTAGAAACTTTGTTGACTCTAATGTACCTCCTCAACTTATTGAATTAGCTTTAGTTGAAGTAGCAGGTATACCAGAAGGTAAAGCAAGCGGACTTATCAATACTGCTGTACAACAAGCTACTACTGAAGGTCAGACTGATGAAATGTCTGATGAAGAACTTGTTGCAATGCAACAAGAAGAAGAAGCAGCTCCAGTACCTCCCATGGCTAGAGCTGGTTATATTAAGAAAAGACTTAAAGAAGCTCAAGCAGGTATGGAGCAACAATCAGATTTTGCTTCAGATACTAATTTAAATGCTAATAAAAATTTAGAGAAAAATACTCTTTTAGATTTTACTCAAAAGAATGTTATGGCTAATCAGTTTGGCAATGAATATGATCAAAGGTATGGTGAAGGTTTAGAGCAAGCTAGATTTGGTAGAGGCAAAGCTAAAAGAAAAGCAAGAAGATTAGCTAGAAGAGCTGTTAAAGAACAACCTGGTGTTTATGACAGACAGGATAGAAAAGCTTTAGCAGAAGGTTTATATTCAGGAGAGTTTGATAAGTATGATGTTATTAGAGGTGTAGATGTATTTAATCCAGAAGCTAGAAGTAAACCAGGTTATCCTACAGTAGATGCTAGTTCTTGGAATCAAACAATGATTCCAGGTAGAGATTGGGGTACTGGACGTAGTATTGATCAGATGAGAGAAGATGCAAGAGCTGCAGGAGCATATGAAGATGTTACTCCTGTAATGATAGAAGAGGAAATGGATAATGCTGGTGTTACAGATGATATGTCTTTTTCAGAAGCATTTGGTATGGCAAATAAAGCTTTAGGTGAAGATGGTACTTTTATGTGGAGAGGTAAGAAATATGGTACTAGAAGAGCAGCTCCTTCAAGTAGTAATGAAGATATAAGTAGTGATGAAGATGTAATTATTGATGAAGAATTAGTTGAAGAGGATATAGATTCTGGAGCTAATTTAGAGCCAGGTGATAAAACAACTACCGTTGTACCTGAATCTGCAGATCCTTGGTTTCAAGGTGAAGCAAGAAGTGATTTAGATCCAGATACTTGGTTAGCACAAGTTAAAGCAAGTACAGATATTCCTAATGATGTTCTAAATGAGCAAGTGTATTATTTGGAAACCTTGTCAGAAGCAGGTAAAGAATTACCTAGTGGCGCTGCTTGGAAAAAAGCTCTTGATATATTTGATGGCTCTGGAGCTTCTAGTAGAGTAAAGTTTAATCCTTCTTGGACAAAGAATTATGAATACGGAGGAATGTATTCTGATGATGGATTAGAAATGGCTAGGTTTGGTAGAGGAAGAGCACGTAGACAAGCAAGACGAGCTGCTAGACAAGCTAGAAGAGGTATGGGTCAAATGGACAGAGCTATGAGAAGTGTATATGGTAACATTGCATTTCCATCAGGTGTTAGTCCTATGATGCTAGCAGGAATGCCTATGATGGGACCAACAGGGGCTGGATCTGATATGATGCAGTTCTATGGTAGACGAGGACCTCTTGGAGGACTTAGAGAATTTTCTATGAATATGCCTATGCATTTCTCAAGAGGAATGTTTATGAATGGTATGTTTAATCCATATGGCATGGGCTCATATGGAAACACTGCATATAAGATAAGCTATCCTGGAAGTTCAGAAGCATATGAGGAAAAGACAGAAAAAGATGCAGCAGATAAACAAGATAAAAATAAAGATATAGATGATAATACTCCAGGTGGAGGAGATGATGCAGGTTCTGGTGGTGGCAGTACAGAAGAAACTACAGAAGAAACAGTTGTAGTAGATTGTGCAACTGATGCAGATTGTGGAGAAGGAATGGAATGCTGGGATGGACAGTGTGAAGAGCTGTGTGATGAGGGTTATACAAGAAATCCAGAAACAGGAAGATGCATGAAAGATGATGGAGAAGGAAGTGGTGAAGGTAGTGCACTAAGTAACTGTAATACTCCAATAGGTTTAGAGTTATCTAAAATGTCACAAGAAGATGCTAATGCTTGGTGTTTAGCAAATAAGGGTGAAGGTTTTTCATATAATCCAGATACTTGCTCATGTGCAAATGTTGGAGGAGGTTTCTTGAAGGACTATGGTCCAGCACTAGCTGTTGCAGGAACAATACTTGCATTTAAATACAGAGGTAAGATATGGAGATTTCCTAAAAAGGCAGGAACTGCTATGCAAAGTAGATGGAAAAAAATACAAAATTATTGGAGTAAAGGTCAAACAGGTAAAGTAGAAGCTGAACTAGCGAAAGCTGAAAAGGCTGGTTTAAAACCAGAACCATATACAGGTCCTAAAAAAGCACCAGATGGTCCTATAAAAGTAAAAGCTAAAGGAGCATCAGGTTCTTCTCAACTTAAAGTAATGCAAGGTGCTAAACCTGCTGCTAAAACTCCTGGAGCTACTCCAGCTGCTAAACCTGCTCCAGCTCCAGCTCCAGCTGCACAATCAACTCCAAAAAGACCTGCAGGTTATAGACCTAGTGGTAGAATAAATAGACCATTACAACCTGTTAACCCCCGTGTTCGATCAAACATTAGAGCTAGAGTAAGAGGACCAAGAGGAAGACTAAGATTTGATGATGGAGGATTTATAAACTCTGAAGATCAATTCTACGGTAACTCTGACCTGTATAGATTTACAGGAGGCGGTCCTAGATTTACAGATTACTTTGGTGATGGCGGATACTATGAAGATGGAGGATATTATGAAGATGTATATGATCCTTATATGCCTTATGCAGAGAATGGTATAATAGCTGGTGAGTATCCAATGACTGAATCTGACTATTATAAGTCTCAACAGTTTTATGATGACATGGATAATGAGATATTAAAAAGAGAAGGTATTTTTCACCCTGTTCTAGCTAGTGAAGCACCTTTAGCTGTTGATCCAGAAGATATTATTACAAATAAAATAAGAGAAAGTGTTATAAACTCTGGAAGACTTATGGATGGTGTAACGGGAGAAGAAATAGAGAGAAGTACTACAGGTCCTGATGCTCAATACGGTGGCTATCAAGAAGGTGATGTTGTAGATATGACTGAGGCTCAATTAGGTGCATTCTTAATGGCAGGTGGTCAAGTAGAATTTGTAGATTAAAATATAACTATGAAAGTTAGAATCAAAAAATTATCTAAGAAAGCTTATGGCGGTCAACAATCTGATGGAGCATTAGATGTTACTCCTGCTAAGTGGGGTGGTGGAGATATGGAGACTGCACGTAAAGGAAGAGAAGTTCAAAAGAGTTTAACTTCTGTACCTAGAGAAAAAGCCAACTTAGAAGCTGAAGGTGGAGAAACTGCATTTGGTCCTATATCAGGAGATACTATTCCTGATCACTATAAAATATCTGGACCAAGACATACTAATGGTGGTGTACCATTAAACCTTCCAGATGATACATTTATCTTCAGTGACACTAGAGCAATGAGGATTACTGATCCTAAGATACTTAAGATGTTTGGTAAGAAAGCTAAGAAAGGTGGATATACTCCAGCTGAACTAGCAAAACCTTATGACATTAATAAGTATAAGGAGATCTTAATGGATCCTGATTCTGACAGAAAAGATAGAGAGACTGCAGAGCTTATGATAAAGAATTATATCATGAAGCTTGGCGCTCTTGCTTTAGCACAAGAATCTAAGAAAGGATTTCCACAAGGTATTCCAGAAATGGCTAGACCATACATGGAAGCTAATGGAATTAGTGATGAAGATTTATTACCTCAAACTGAAGAAGGTGGTGAAGCTCCTCAACCTATGATGA
>Ga0098074_1000859_pt1 | contig 17675 bp, 9 predicted proteins | sample 32_taG_FD_75064 | JGI IMG/M metagenome (GOLD analysis project Ga0098074, IMG submission 75064) | Marine viral communities from the Gulf of Mexico - 32_GoM_OMZ_CsCl metaG | ecosystem: Environmental > Aquatic > Marine > Oceanic | place: Atlantic Ocean: Gulf of Mexico | collected 2015-07-12
AATCACACTTGAATCTGCCACGACTAAACGACGTATGTCGATCGAAAAAGTATTCGTAGTTAGTGAACCCGAAACGCCTGTCTCCACTTCTCTTCTGATGGGATCCAACTCAGTTGATGCCGTTTCTATTGTTGACGGTGGTACTGGGTACAGCGATGCAACTGATGTCGCTGTGACTGGTGGCTCTGGCTCTGATTTGACCTTGGACATCACGACAACTGCCGGTGTTATCACTGGAGCAACCGTCAACTTCCCTGGACAAGGTTACACCGAAGGAGACAACGTCACCGTGTCGGGTGGAAATGCAGACGCCATTATCGACGTCACCGTCAACTGATCAAAGTCCAAATCAACATCATCCGGGTCCTCTTTCTTCAGAGGCTCAAGCAAGTTATAACCCTACCCACCTACCCCAGGTGGGTTTTTGTTTATAAGGGCGGGTGGCGATAAATAAAATAAAAGGCATAGAGGCATGGCTCTACAAAGTAATGATCTGTTCTTTGTAAACAGATCAAACACCACCTACAAGATTAAAGCAAGTGAGATTGGGGATTTTATAGTAGGGGACCCGAATAATGGGGTGCCCGGTTATGTTAATGATGGAAAACTGATAGTATCGGATAGCAAAGGTGCATATGATCTATTCAGTGCAAACACTAAAGTTGATAGTGTTCTTGATTTCGACGAAAATTTCACACTCACTAATACTAGTGATGGTGCCTGTGTTGGTATAGATTTCGGGGCATTCAAAAACAACCTTATCTGTGACGTAGATAGTGGTTTCCTCGACAATAACTGCGAGTGCCTTGCCATTGACCCAGAGTGGATTTCTGCTAATCTGGATTTTGATATTCTTATTGAAAATCTAATTTGCGATGACGGTAGTGGTCTTACCAATCAAAATGGATGCCTTGCGGTTGATATCAGCCCCGGTGGCGGCATTATTATTGATGGAAGTGGTGGAATTGCCATCAATATTTGTGATGATGGTGGTCTGGCTATCGATCCTAACGATAATTGCATATATGTCGATCTTAACCCAGGTGGTGGTATTATCGACAATGGAGATGGATTAGAAATTAATATCTGTAGCAAAGATAGTGGTCTAGAAATAGATTCCAATTCCGGTTGTCTAAGCGTTGATTTTGAAAAGGTTACTGAGAAATTAGAAATCTGTGATGATGGTGGACTCGTATTCGATTCCAATTCCAAATGTCTAAGCGTTGATTTTAATGAAACTACAGGTAATATCGCTATCTGTCCTGGAGGCGGATTAGAAATAAATACGGACGTCAATGGAAATCATTGTTTGAGTGTTATTGACTCTGGCTCTGGTGGTTCTATAATCGGTCCTGGAACTCCTGGCAGCTGCTCAAACTCTTCTAATTGCCCCGATGGATATCATTGTGTCGATGGCAAATGTTATCCTGATCCCGACAAACATCCGGAAGGTGCTTTCTGGTGGCACGATGATAAGATCGACGGGAGACTTTATGTGAACTATAAAGACAGAGATGGTAATCCTATTTGGGTTGACGCTTCTCCAAGAGCAGGAGCCAACGCGAAAATTTGATGGGCTATATCTGTATGGATAAATAAAACAAAAACAATGTCTTCTCCAAGACCTCAACTAACGATTGCCAGCATTGGCGTATCTCCGATACCTGTCAATGTAACCATTATCTCCGAACAACTCCCAGTATACAGAGATAATGGTGGCGATCTGCAGAAGGGAGATCGTTGGTTTGACCCCCTTACCGGTGTTGAGCATTTATTCATTTCAGGTGAATGGACGCCAATCAATATCAGTAGCGACTGGAATACAGTCATCCCTGTCCAATCCTAAATAATTCAAATAATTGGTTCAATGACAAACGATAAGGATCTTTTTAGTCAAATTAACGATCTATTCGAAGACGTTACCGTCGATCAGGCAAGTAACCTGATCGGAGAGGAATTGACTCCCAAACAATCGGATTATGAAAAAGAACTGATTGAGAAACTAAACAAGAATGAATTTAGGCTCGATGATAAACTTGTAGAGGAAATCTCTAATAACATTGAGAAAGGTGGAGAAGTAGATAGGACACTGACTCAGTATCTGAGAGAGAAGTTTGGCTTGGCAGAGCCACAGCCGGGACAAGAATATATTGTTGAGGATGTGCTGGAAGCACCACAAGAGGAAGCGCAAGAGAATGCAGTAAGAGAAGACTATATCGCTCAGTATGCAGACCAGCTTAGTGGAGTAATCAAGAAGAGTGAGGCTAGTCAGCTAAGAGATAGATGGGCTAAGTCTGACGACCCACAGCAGCGTGGAGACATCTATGAGAAGGTAGAAGCTCTGACCGTACAGCTGAATATGCTGCGGTCATCTATGATGGAGTCCACAATGGTCTCCGGCATTGGACAAGGTGGCGACGGACAGACACCTGGTTCTGGTGAAGTCCGTATCAACCGTATGGACGACGTCAATCTTGGTCCTGACGGTATTGGTGGACTGAACCCTGGCGACGTCCTTGTATGGGATCCCGATTGTAATAAAGGAGAAGGCTGCTGGGTTCCTAAGCCTGGTGATGATCTTGGTACCGACACTGCACCTGTATTTGGTGTTGTCTGGAGCTGCAACGAACTGAAGGAGGAAGGTACCCTTTACTGGGGTACTAATGCGGATTACATCAATGGTGTTACTACGAATCCAGTCAAGACTGGTGTCAAGAAAGTCGACTATGCTGTCTCAGTCGATTACACCGACAACGAGAACGGCACTTATACTGGCGTCTGGATTGCCTTCGGAGCAACAGATCTAGCTGGCTCCCCCATCAAGCCGCCCCCGAGCGTTGCCAATGGAACCAGCGGAATGAATGGACCCGAAGGGTTCTATCTGCTCGGTGCTGATTGTGCAACTGATGAAGGCACTGAGGATGGAGACACCCTTTTCGGAACTATCTTTGGATGCAAAGAGTTCGACGAAAGCGATCCTGGTGATCTGTATTATGGCACCAGTGATGACCAAGAGCTTGGCACTGGCACTCCTATCAATACTCCTGGAAAGGTTAGTAAGATCATTGGTAACGTTTCTACCAATGCGGATCCTGTCACTAGAGTTGGTGACTGGACTTGCATCTATGAGTATGTTGCTGCTGACGGATCCATCCAGCAGGGCACCTCGACTGTTACTAACCAAAGAGACGGCGTAGACTACAACGGCTTCTACGTGCTGAACGGGGAATGCCTTGAGCCCCCGATTCCTCCCATTGGTGAGCGTCCTGTACTTGGCTTCATCTCTGGCTGTAAGGAAACCGGTGATGAAGAGGCACCTATCAAGTGGGGCAACTCGTTCCAGGCAGCTAACGGCACTGGTGTTTCAGTTACTACACCTGACACTCTCGCCAAGAGAATTCTCGGTGTTGTTGCCAAGGGAGTCGACACGGACAGGTTCGGCACTTGGACTTGCATTTACGAAGATAAGAATAGAGATGTTAAGACTGTCGACTATGAAGGCACCTCCAGCCTGGTTGGGCCAGATGGCTTCTATCTTGACACAAACAACTGTGCATCGGATGAGGTAGAACCTCCCTCAGACAGCAATCCAGCTTTCGGTCAGATCACTGGTTGTAAGTACGTTATCCTTGGTGGCGACCTCACCTGGGGCACCAACGATGATTACCTGAATGATACGGGCACTGTCGTTGCTTCAAACGCTAAGCGACTGTGGGCTGTATACAGCACCAATGCAGACGCAACAACTGGCGTTGGCACCTGGAACGCCCTGTATCAAGACACCAACGACGCTTGGAAGGTCGCTGTATCTCCAGAGAACGATAAGTCCTCTCCTGAGTACGGATTCTTTATTGCTGGTGACGCCTGCAATGAGGACGGTAGTGGAGAAGACGGCAGACCAGAAAACTTTAAGTTTGGTTTCATCTCTGGATGTAAAGAGCTTATCACTCCCGACGGTCCTCTGTACTGGGGTACCAAAGATGAGGCAGATAACGGACTGGGAGAAGATCTTGGACGAAGAGCAAGTAAGATTCACTTCTCCTTCAGTGTTGACTCCGATGATCTGAATAATGGTACTTGGAACTGCGTATACAGAGACGACGCAGCTGCTATTCAGGTAGCTCCTAAGGTAGGACAAAGCCCTGAGTATGGATTCTTCATCCAAGGCAACGACTGTAAGACTAACGGTGGAGAGCCTGAGGGCGAGAATAATGGCATCCTTGGGGAAACCTTCGGATGTGTACGAGTTGTCCCCAAAGGTAAGCTTTACTGGGGCACTCAGGATGACTTGGATAACGGAACTGGTGAACTGGTTGACGATGATGTCACTCAGATCATTGGCGTTCTTGGTGAGAATGTCTATGACAACCTGTATGGCGATTGGAGATGTGTTTACAAGAAGGGCGGAAGTGCAACCGTCTCCGAGCCTAGAGAAGGCACCAACCCCACCGACTCTTACTATCTGGTACAAGATCCGGGTGGTAGTTGCGTCGAGGATGGGCTGGAGTTCCCTCAGATTGACGGCAATGTTCCTGAGTTTGGACTTGTCATCGGATGTCCTGAGTCCGAGAGCGGCGTCGATAGCGACTTGTATTGGGCTGACGGCAGAGCCGCCATCACCAATGGCAATGGCGTTCAGCTAACCACAACTAAAGACATCCGCAACATTGTATCGGTATTCTCCTTCAAACCAGCCGCCAATGACGGCTCCAGAGAGTGGACTTGCCTGTTCCAACGCTTCAGTGGCGAGTATGACTTTGTCGAATACACTGGGACCACACCTCCCGGTGGCTTCTACCTGGAGACTTCCAACTGCAAGGGAGACGACAGCGTAGACATCCCTGGTGATGAGTTGGTTGACTTCATCAAGTTTGGGCGCCCGGTTGGTTGCGATGAGAACGAGGAGACCGGTCCCGGCAACCTGTACTGGAGCAACATTATTGCTACCCAAGGCGGAGAGGATGGTACATTGGTTGATGGCGACTACGATGTCGTCAGACTTAAGTTCTCCTTTACTCTCGACAAGCAATACCGCTCCTGGAACCTCTTCTATGAGAAGCAAGCGGGCACTGCATTCGTTAAGTATCCTTCCATTCTGACTGGTGAGACTTATCGTTCTTGGCCTTGGGGCTTCCACATCGTAGATGGCCTTTGTGCTGATGGCGATGCAACGCCAGAGCCTCCCGACATCATCGGCGATGGCAAACCTACCTTCGGTATTATTACCGGATGTAAAAAGATGGAAGAGTCCGGTGGAGGTAGCCTCTACTGGGGAACTGCCGAAGACGCTGCTGCTGAAGACGAAAGCGGCGCATACGGCAAGAAGATGAGCGACATTGATGGCAACCCCATCAACGACGCTGTAAGAATTATTAGTGTAATCAGCTTCAACGCTGACCAGTTTAGATTTGGCACCTGGATGTGTATCTTCAGAGATGCCAATGGTGATGTCCGCATTTCTGCTGCCAATGGTAGATCACCTCTCCAAGGCTTCTATCTGCACGGCAATGTATGTGATGCAGACGGTGGCGGTCCTGGAGACGGCGGTCCCGGCGGCGGAGAGTGTGATGACACCAACGATTGCCCCGACGGTCTCGTATGTGTTGGCGGCACTTGTGTGCTCCTGCCTTGCGATGTAGACGGCGTGTGTCCCGATGACATGGAATGCATGTTCGGGCACTGCTATAAGCCTTGCAACCCTAGCCTCCCCGAGCCCTGCCCAGAAGGCTTCGAGTGCCTCAACATTAACGGTTTGGACCTCTGCGTCCCTGGGGGCGAGTTCCCCGGCGGTGGTGGCGGCAGCGACTGCTCGGTTAACACTGACTGCCCCGATGGCTTCATTTGTGTCGATGGTAACTGCGTACAGAAGCCTTGCGACATCGAAGGAGCGTGTGAAGACGATGAGGTTTGCTTCGGCGGATTCTGCTACAAGCCTTGCGTACCTGGTGAAGAGTGCCCGAACGGATTCAGCTGTGTAGAGATTGCCCCTGGCATCAACATCTGTGTCCCTGGTCTCTGGCCTCCCGGTGGCGAGCTTCCTGAAACTCCTGGTGGCGGTGACTGCTCAGACGGTACGCCCTGCCCTCCTGGATTCACTTGTATAGAAGGCATCTGCGTCCTGCTTCCTTGTAGCGACGACACCGATTGCGATAACAATACAGAGTGCCTCTTTGGACACTGCTATCAGAGATGCGACAATGGCGGCAGCTGCCCAGATGGCTTCAACTGCATTGAAGTTAATGGAATCAGCATCTGTGTTCCTGGCTTCGAGCTACCTGGCGGTGGAATCTTCCCGATTGAACCGGGTGGTGGTAGTTGCGATGATACTACTCCGTGTCCTCCTGGATTTACCTGCGTCGGCGGCGTCTGCGTCCTGCTTCCTTGCCCCGACACCGGCTGCGATGCTGATTTCCAATGCATCGGCGGACACTGCTTCCCCGAGTGCAGCACCACGACTTATCCTGAAACTGGATGCCCTCCTGGCTTTATCTGTACCACTGTAAACGGGCTTGACATCTGTCTGCCTGGCGGTGAACTTCCTGGCGGCGGCGGTGCCGGTGGTGGTACATGCCCCGATGACTTCCAGTGTGCAGCTGGATATGAGTGCGTTGGCGGCGAGTGCATTCCTATTGGATGCGAAGGTGACGGCAGCTGCCCCGGACTTATTGACGGACACTGCCATGAAGGTCATTGCTACGAGAAGTGCGATACGACGCTTCCTAGCCCTTGCCCTCCTGGATTCATCTGTGTCACTCTGGACGACGGAGTAAGCGTCTGCATGCCGATCGGCGGCGGCAACATCGGCTGCCGAGAAGATGTCGAATGCGACTTCGGTTACGAGTGTGTAGACGGCTTCTGTCGCCCGCTTCCTAATCCTGGTACATGCCCCGATGGTGGCATCGAGTATAATGGCTATTGCTACAAGCCTTGTGATGCTGATAATGATTGTCCTCCTGGATACATTTGCGTCACCACCCCTAATGGTGACATCTGTATGCCGATTGGCGGCGGCGGTAATAACAACTGCTCGTTAGATGACGATTGCGAAGATGGATATGAGTGTGTCGACGGACATTGCGTACCTAAGAAGTGTACCGATGACGCTGACTGCCCAGCTGGATATAAGTGCTATAACGGCACCTGCTTCCCGATCTGCGGTCCCAACGGCATTGACTGCCCACCTGGACACATCTGTGTAGACATTGGCGGCGACACTGTCTGTATGCCAGACGGTCATGGAAACAATGGTTGCCACAAGGATGACGACTGCGATCCTGGATACGAATGTGTCGATGGAGAATGCGTTCCCATCCGCTGTGGTAATGGTACATGCCCCGAAGGGTACTCCTGCTATGATGGAGTCTGCTATAAGAAGTGCAATGATGGCACCTGCCCTCCTGGATATGAGTGTGTCATCCCCGATGGCGAGACTCAGCCCATCTGTATGCCTATTGGTGGCGGCGGTGAAGGCGGCGGCAATGACTTGGATGACATCTACCTTGGATACTATCCGGGCTGCCGTGTAGCGAACAGCGGACCTGTCAACCTGCTTTATGGCGAAGGCGTAGCCTCTTTGGATAAGATCAAGTCCACAGACGCTCTTGCTATTATCACTAGCTTCGCGATTGAGGGCGACGACTTTGATCCAAAGACTGGCGAAGGTAACTGGACTTGCGTCTTCAGCAACTCCGCAAACCAAATTAAGACTGTCGTAGAATTCGGCACATCACCTCTTGAAGGATACTACCTGAATGATCCCACCGATCCTAACAATTGTAAGGATACGGATCCAGATCAGCCTGGTGGCAACCCCGATAGAGTTGACACCGTACCTATTGGTTGTATCGCAACCGACCCTGGATCACTACTGAAGTGGGGTACGCAATCTGATGTCGTAGATGGATCAAGCACCGATGTCGTAGACACCGATGTTACCGAAATTCTCTACACTGGTGTCGAGAATCAATATCCTAATGGATTCGGCGATCAGGTCGTTCTTTATAAGAAAGCTAACGGACTGATCAATCAAGCCAGCATTTACAGGCAGTCACCTATCGGTGATATAGAATTTGGATTCTTCCTGGATGTGGTTGCTTCTGGCACTAAGTGCTTGAATACCGGAGACGAGCATGCCCCTGAGCTTGGTCAAATCACTGGTTGCCGCGAGGTCAGCGCTGACGGATTCATCTACTGGGGTTCAAGGGCAGACTACAGCAACTTGACTGCCGGAATCGACGACCCTGCTTCTACTCCCGCAGTCAACCTCGGAGTTAAAGCCAAGTACATCATTGCAGTTGTCAGCACTGACAACGATGATGAAGGCGTTGGCAATTGGAACATTCATTATAGAACGCTTGCTGGAGTCAATGACACCATCACTTACTACGGTAAGAGCGGTCCTAACGGTCCAGAGGGTGCATTCATTCTACCCACGGAAGACAGCGTTTGCTTGACTGACGGTAGCGAGTCCCTTCGCAAGATTTACACCGACGAGGTTATTCTCAGAGCCGTTGACAATGTCAAACAGGATGCCGATACGATTCGCTCTCTGAAGGGAGGTAAGCCTTATCCTTACTTCGAGCACCAGGACAGCGCCAACGCATTCTTCTCTGACGAGATTCTTGACCTGAACCGCAAGAAGCCGACGATGATCGTCGAGAAGTTCACTGGAACTGATGTTGCAGATCCAGACTACAGCCTCCCAGGCGTACCGTTTGGTTACATTCCTCAGACTGGAGACCTCTGGCTTGATCCTAACCCCGACTCACAGGGTAGGGAGAACATGATGAGAGCTGCTATCGTTGATAGAAGCAACCTCGACTTTGATAATCCTAGCGTTGACGATGTCACAGTAAGCTGGGTGGTAGTTGCCGGTGACGGAGCAGGCGGCGGCGGTCCAAACACCACCGACCAAGTCTTCCTTATCAACACGGTGATGTTCTATCAGCGTTACAATAAGGTTCTCAATCTGTCACCAGAAGAGTTTGTTGAGGCATTCCCGCTTGTAACTCAAGAGGACGCCAACCTCCTGAACGCAGAAATGTTGATTAAGCTTCACGATCTGAAGCCGACAATTCACATTACTCCTGAAATCTACGGTATCCCACACTACAGACCTCAGCGTGGTGATATCTGGGTGGATCCTACAGACTACTCAATGTATGTCTGTGATATCAATGATGTCAATAACCCACCCAACGTTATCATCAACCCCGCCGATGGTTTCCCATATCAAGACAACCAAGGCAACTACCTGTATTGGGTTGAGATTGGTGGAGCCGGTGGAGGCGGTGGAAACCGTGTCTACATCCAAATGGATCCCCCCGACAACCCGGTTGAGGGTGATCTGTGGGTTGACCAGTCCGACTACTTCACCTATGTTTATAGTCCCGAAAGCAGCTGGGTCGCTCTGACTGGTGATCAGTCAGCAATGGGCAGACCGTTTAAGGTTCATGTTGATGTCAAACCTCCCGTTGACCCTCGTGAATGGCAACCCGGCGACCTCTGGTTCGACACGGAGGATTCCGAGATGAGAATCTGGCTGGGAACTGAACTGGGTGGTGGTAGTTGGGTGCCTGTTGCTAACGGCGGTGTCGACAGACGCAAAGCCTTGTATGAACAGTCGCTCAGAGACCTGAACGAAAAGTACCAGCAACTGAACCAGAGACTGGCTGAGTTGGAAGGCAATTCAAGTGATGTTACTTCTGGGTACACATTCCCATTGGATGTGCCGAGCTTCGAGGACCCTGGCACCGTCGATCCAGGCACCTCTTACTGAAACTAAATAATAAAAAAGGATAATTATGGTACAGGAACCAACATTTAATCCAACTAAATTCCCAATCGTTACTAAGGTGGGTACTCCTTACGAGCATCCCATCACTGGACAAATTTATGTTTATGGTGGAACCGAGAAGAGAAGTTGGAGATTAGTATCGGATATTGAGAATAGAATCTACACTGGTGCCAACGCACCTAGTCAAGACACGGAGAACCTGAAGCACGGTGATCTGTGGTGGGATTCTGAGTATATGGAACTTAGAGTGTACCACAAGCTTCCACTTGGGACAGACTCTGAAGGCACGGTAACTTACAGTGAAGGCGTGTGGATTTCGTCTACTCATCCTATGATGGATCCCGACGAACCGGGCAAGATGAAGCAGTTTGGTGACATTATTTTCACCCCACCCACGAGGGTGTTCGTCGAAGGTTCCGAATTCAAGTTCGTGGCACACCTTCCTTATGCCACTGCACCAATGAATGAGTGGGAAGTGTCCGCAGTTGTCACACCTCCTTACTTTGGTGCCGACCCAGACAACCCAATTACACAAAACAAAGTCTTTGTCGACTTTGACAACGATATCACCACCAACCCCAAGGGTGAAATCAACGGATCTTTGGTTCTTGGCGTGTTCCCCTTGGGTACATCAGCCTCCGAAAGGACAGTAAGAGTTACACTCACTGTCAAGGCTTTGGAGGGTCAACCCGATGAGTTCTACGATACATATTACCAAACAATATCTTATGGTTCATTTACTGGAGCTATTGAACCGCTTCCTGACCTGCCGCCGCTAGTTGTCAACACGCTTCCGTTCAATGAGAGAATGGATGACACGCTTAGACAACATGCTGGAGGCTTGGACTTGTCTGGCGAGGAGTACACCGACAAAGTCTCGAAGACTATAAGGTTTGAGCAGACTAACCCAACAACCGATTCTGGCTTGGTCTTGAAGAGTAGAATTGACGGAGCAGACTTCTACGACGGTGTCAGATACCCAGACATTGAGCAATGCCCAATCGTGGCACTCGATGCCAAGACAGGAAATGCGAAGGAGCTCATAATTCTGTTTAAGTATGGACAGGCAGAGGGTGAACAGATTGCTACTTTCTATACTGACAAAGATGATGAATTTGGCGTTATTAGAAACTCCGAACAGAACGAATTTATTCAGTTAGGAAATGTCAATGAACTGATTACCAACTACAGAATCGCCTTCTACACTGACGGCGAAGATGATCAGACAGTTAGTCAGAACCCGAACCTCTGGACGAACAGATTCACCGACATGGGTATCGTCACTGAGTTTGTTTCAGAAGGACCAGGCGGCAGTAACATCGTCAACAGAGGTGTGTTTATTGGCTTGAGATTGGACGGTACCAACACAAAACTTTTGCCAGAAAGAGACGGAAGGAGACGACTCTACTTTGCCTTAATCAATGAAGGAATCCCTCAGCTTGGAACTGCAGCCGACATCGTAGCCTCTTCTAAGGGTTACATTGACATTGAACCCTTCAAGACAGCCTGATGACTTACTCTACCTCCCCCAACAACGAAAACCAATCCTCTGCGATTGAGCAGGAAGCAGTCTCCCCCGTAAACTCTTCGGAGATCGGTGCGATGCTGGCAACTAATGCAGACGACATCATTCCTCCCCAAGCTCCAGCTCACTACGACACCTTCACCAACCCGACCACGGGTGCTCTGTATTATTACATTCGTGGTGGAGCGTCTTCTCCGGGCAACAATAAAAACTATAAGAACTCCTGGGTGTTCAACCCTCCTGGCAAGGACTTTCAGGGCAATCCTCCCTACGACCCGTCACTGGGTAACCTTTGGGTGGATAGGAACAACACTTATCTCGTTTATGTTTGGAACTCAGGTGAGAATGTTTACGCTGATGTTGGTTGGATGGCTCTTACCACTAAGAAGAGAGCATACGATCACTTCGTTCTCCAGCTGGCCGAGACTCCAGATGACTTGGTACCCATTGTCGAAGACCCAACCGCACTCACCTACAGCATTTACAAGCAAGGTTACATTTACTTTAACGTAAACAACCTGAACCTGTATGTCTGGAACGGTGAGGTCGACGAGTGGGGAGTCGCCACGAACCCAACTAATACAGACGCATGGGTGGCAATCACCCAACATGAGCTGACTCCAGACCAAACAGTTCAGTCTACATTCAGCATGCTGAAAGATGAGATTTCAGCTCTTGAGGCTGATATTGCTTCTCTTAAGTCGCAAGTAAGCGACTGACGATAAATAATAGTAAATAGGAAAACTAATGGCCACGCAACTTAGAAATGAGGTAATTTTTTCGCCAACTCAGCCGTCAGATGACGGTAGAGAGAATGGTGACCTCTGGGTGAATGCTACCACCTTGACAATGTATGCCTACGACGCAAACCCCAGTGATCCCAATGATCCGGACGGACCCGTTGTTGGTTGGGTAGGCATCACATCTTCACAGAATCAGGGTTCTATCGTTTACGTTGGTGACTCTCAGCCGATCCTAACTGACGTTTACCCAAACCTGGTAGGATTCGATCCCATCGATTTGACTGGAGATCTAAACCCTTTGCCCGGTACCCTTTGGTTTGACTCCGCAAATCACGTCTTGAAACTGTGGTATGTTGATGGGCAAACCAGTAACTCGGGCGAGTGGGTGGCTGTTACATCAGCTCACTATTTAACACAAGCAGTCAATCAGGAGATTGCAGTATTAAGATCGACAGTAGCAAACCTTCAGGCAGAAGTTGATTCCCTGAAGGATACCATCGCTGGAGGCTGAAATGGCAATTACCTTTCCTGAAGGTGTAGACAAGGAACTATTTTATGTTCCTAACTCTGACCTTGTTCTTCAATTTGACGAACCAACAAACTCGTGGAACATTGTCGGACCAGACAATCTAGCAACGATTGACTACGTCGATCAGACTATTGCAACGGATGCGACCAAGACATATAGAAACAGTTCTCTGCACAAAGAGACAAATGAGCTGGGTGTAAATACCAGTCTAACAGTTGATATCAATACCTCTTGCTTCAACTCTGCAACAAGTAGCTTTTCAAGTGACTTAAAATACGATTACGATAACAATATATTGGGTCCTAAAGATTGGAACTCGCCCGAGTACTTGATTGCTACCAAAAACACACTTCCAGAATGGCATGATTGTGTTGACATTAGCTTGCCTAGGGGAATGTTCACTTATGTCGGACATGACTTAGAGACGAGTAACGGCTCATCTGAGTTTAGATATATCCTTGGATTTTCAATGTCCAAGTTGGACCAAAATGGCGATCCTAATAAATTAAGTCCTATCATTCCAGGTGACACCTTTGAACTTTATCTTGACTCCACTACGAGATCAGGCGGGTCTGAGATTAAGTTTGCACTCTATGAGGTTGTAGAGGTATATGACGGAGCAAACAATGTTAGTGTAAGTGTTCTATTCTTAGATAGCGATACACCCGAAGAGAACATTGGTCCTGGTTTGACTTATCAGCTATACTCTTATGGCAGAACACTGGAAAAAACTGGTGGTAAGATCAACGGCGACCTAAAAATTGTAAGTGATAGTGAGACCGCCTTCGAGGTTTGGAGAACTGAAGAGTCTAATCTCCCCCCAGAGACTCCTTATGACATGGTGTTCAAGGTTGATACCTCGAATAATCAAATTGTTGTCAATGATCACTACAACAACTCACTTTCCATCCCAGCAGGTCAGTTTCATCGTGACGTAAATCCCCTTGGCGTTGCGACAATTGGATATGTAAATGATAGACTTGGTACCACTTTAGACAAACGATTCACAAACGAGGATGGTCCGTATCTAAGAACAGAGGGTGGCTCGATCGGGTTCATCGAAATTCTCAATAGCGCTCTTGGTGGAACCCAAAACTTAGTAGTCAGAGGCGTCACTAGTACATCAAACGGAAAGGGTAATGGTCTTGTTCTTGCATCACTGAACAACTCCCAAAATAATAACCTCACAGAGGTGAGCTACTTTGGTCCCATGCATAAGGGTACCGAAATAGTTACTAAAGATTATGTCGATACCTTGGTTGCAAACAACAAGCCGGACTTGTCTCCATACTTACGACATGATGGCAATACCAGAATCACGGGTCAGTTGAAGCTGCAAAACAGATCAACCACTGGTTACAGAACTAATATCCAAGAATATGATGATATAGACATCCCTTGTGCGAAAGCAGTTAAAAATATTCAGGTTGCAACCGTTTTTAACGGAAACTCAGATGACCCAGGTGTGTTGTTTGAGGTATCTGGTGTTCTCTATTACAACACATACTGGTAGGTAATTAAATGACCAAGAAAAAGGTGATCGGTGTTCAAAGTGGAGTATCTGCTGATGTTCTTGCCGCTGGTGATCAGTGGGTGTGGGGAAGAAAGGTTGAAGTAGGTGGTCGCTCCGTTTTCGGGGACTATCATCACGGAGGTCTATGTGTAAGCTACAGCAAGGCAGAAGCTGACGCCCATAATATGGGAGACTTTTATTGGCCGACAATTTATCCGAAGGGAGATGGTAGAAGCAGCACCTATTATTATGTGAAGCACCCAGAGAGCGATCAACCAAAGGTACCAAGACACTACGAGACAGGTAATGATAAGTATTACAGGGTAGGTGATAATATGGATGGTTGGATGTACCAAACCAAAAACATCAGCAAATGGAGTGATGTTCATGACAACCGAAATAAAATTTTCTGGATGGATGTCAATGGGAAAAGAAATAACAAGTACGATATTTGTTGGACAAGTATGTGCGACATAACTACTCCCTATGACAATGTAGTAGAAGGAGCAACAGTCAATAATGATCCAAAGAAGTCAGCCTGGTGGTCTCACATTGCCTATTCATCTTCATCATCAAATGCTCCGATCGGGCATGGTGTAGTCGATACTAGAAAGATCGTTTCCTCACGAATGAAAAATGTTGTTGGATTTTCTATGAATGCAGCATGGAATGGTAAAGATGGTAATAGCCTTCTTGCTCCATGGACTATCGGGATGATTATGCATAAGCCAAATACAAGGAAACTCTATATTGTCATTCCAACTGAAAGGGGTCCGAGTAGCATTGAATTAAATCAAAAAATTGACAATTCTAATTATTGGGGAACGGGAAGGGAAGATTCCATACTTGAAGGCAACATCAGAGCGGCCAAGGGCAAAATACAGAAAATCGTTTACACTTGCTCTCGAGATGTTATTGACACCATTGTTAATGATAACTTAGAATTTCTAGGACTTTGGTGGAAACTTGGAAAAATTGGTCAGGGCGGCAGCACCGTGCACGCGTGGGGTGCCATGGGTGCATGGAACTTTAGACCTCATTGTGTGGGACCCGACAAATCTTTATCTTCCACTTGGAATAGTGGAAGATACAATATCGTCCCAATCGCGACTGACGACATGAATAGAAGCAGGGGTCTACTTTATTACTGAGCACATAAATAAGTATAAGAAAAATAGTGAAACATGGCTGAACCTACTTTTCCGGCTAATCCCAGCACCGGAGATCACTTTGTATCAGATAATAGACTTTGGGTTTACTCTCAGTACACCACTGAGGACAATAAGGTAGGATATAGATGGGAACTATGGGGTAACCTCCAATATGTCCCAGTGCCTGGGTCCGATGGTAACCCTGGAGATCCCGGTGAGGAAGGTGCTAGGGGCGCAACTGGTGCTCGTGGTGGCCGTGGAGCTACCGGCCCAACTGGTCCTTCGGGACCCACTGGACCGGCGGGTGTGCCAGGTACAGGTATCAACCTGAAGGGTAATGTTTATGATATGGAAGCACTCGGCGAAATCACCGGCATGGTGAATGGTGATTGTTATGTTGTTACAATAAATGATTCGGATTGGGATTTCAGCGTTTATGTATGGGATGCAAGTAAAGGCACTTGGAATTTTGTTGGCCCTTTGCAAGGTCCCCAAGGAGAGACCGGTGAGAATGGAGACCCAGGTCCTACCGGTCCGCAAGGTCAAGCCGGAAACGACGGCGACCCAGGACTGAACGGAGCCCATGGTGGAGCCTTTGCACACATCGTAGATTATATTCCTTCATCTGGACCACCAGGCAAGATTTATATGCTTCGTAGTGACCACTCACTTTATGTCACAACTGGTTATAAGGAGTCAAGCAACGTATGACTTACTCGGCGGGATACTCGGATGACTCCGACACCACTTCCAACGTTAGTATCGAAAATGAATACAACGTTGTAGAAGTCAACATTACTGACAACTCTTACTCAGTCAGTGAAAACATTAACACAGATTATACTTATAAAAATACTTACCTAGGCGAAGTTCTTGAGAGTGAGTATGTCCTATCGGAAAGAAGCGTATCTTCATCTAGTCAACCAGACGTTAACCTAGGTGGGTACAATCCCTCTGTTATTAACGCAGTTGACTTTTACGAATGCCAAGAAGGATATGGCAAAGTAGATCTACAAGAAATTGCAGACCTCATCGAAGGCGCGTTGCAGTTCGGTGTCTCGGAATACAATCCCAGTAGGGCTAACGTCGATTATAAGGGTGACCCCATTCCTCAGTTCGGATATGATTGTGTCAACATTCCTATCAATGGTGGTTGGGACTATGTCGACTACACTGTCTATTCTAACTTCCAAGGTTCGTATGGTGAAAACGTAATCCCCATCAGAACCACACCTTTCGGTCCTCCTAGACTGAGATCAAATATCGATTATTCAAATGGAAGGACTAATAAAGGCGTCCCCCAGTTTGGTGTAATTAAAGCCGACAAGGAAATCGATTTCAACTTCGTCAAGCCAGATGGTGGTGGTGTTCTTAATGACATCAATAAAGATACTATCTGGCAGTCAGGTCCTAGAGTAGGTAGTAGCAATCTCACTAAGAACAAGCAAGCAGCACACCCAACAGGAGGTGCTGGTGCACCTATGACTCCTGGTGTTGCATATGACCCTAACAGTTATAGTGTTAGTGACAGGGAAAGAGACTATGAGTACTATAGTGCAATTAACGCAGAACAAGTTTTTGACACAGAGACTAGGTATGACTATCAGCCTACTCGTGAGATAATTTATGTTAACCACTTGAGAGAAGACACTTCGGATACGACACCTGACTTTGGTGTTATGGGTGTATCCGGTTGGTTATATGGTCTCCAGACTAAACTGACTGGTGCGACTTCAGAAGTAATGTCGGGATACACGCCCAAATATAACCATAGTGGAATGGCTATCAACTATGTCTATGGTGTTTATAAGAAGGACAAGTCTGACGAAGAACTGGATTATTTTGAGGACGATCTCAAAGCATACATTGAATACATCCAGGACATCATTGATGAGATCACTGCAGAGGAAGAGCAGACGAATTCATATAACGCTCAGTTTTCTAACGAACCTTATTCGGAACACAGACTGAAGCCAGACTATCTGGGTAGATTCATCGAAGGTGGCTTACTAGAAAGACAAAGAAAGAATATCCTCAAGGACAGTGAAGCCAATCACATGTTGCTTCAATTTACTTTTGAGTATATTTGTAGCAAGCTTCCAATCAACGAAGGCAAGTTACCACACGAGCAAGAGTTCCCCATTACAAGTGACAGACTGAATCATCAGCTTGCTGCTAACGGCGAGTTGGCTATGGAAACATTCCTGGACTACCTGTTCTGTGTGTTCAGTAACATTCCTGATCATGTCATCGCAACTTTAGGGTATATCCCCAAGTTGTCCGACCTGGCAAACTTTGTACACCACGAAGTAGAGCCTACGGATCCAGGATACTTTAGATACTATCTTTACAACTTCATCTTGTGGGCGTGTAGACCCACGATGTCTAAGAAAGTCAAGAAGTTTAGCATCGAGAAAG
>Ga0098074_1000860_pt1 | contig 17635 bp, 16 predicted proteins | sample 32_taG_FD_75064 | JGI IMG/M metagenome (GOLD analysis project Ga0098074, IMG submission 75064) | Marine viral communities from the Gulf of Mexico - 32_GoM_OMZ_CsCl metaG | ecosystem: Environmental > Aquatic > Marine > Oceanic | place: Atlantic Ocean: Gulf of Mexico | collected 2015-07-12
ATCTTTTATTATCAATTGGAAAAGCAAAATTATAAATTGATTTATAATTGGTTGATGTTAATCCACTTTGTATTTCCTCTGTTGTTGGATTTTTAGAATTATTTAATGAACTATAATCTGTATTATATGTATTAGGATTAAAATCAAAATAAGGACATGGTAAATTAAATGTATATAAGCCATCTTGATTTTTATAAAATTCTAAAAAGGTTGTTACTTTATTATCAAAAACATCATATTTATTTTTATCGTATGATTGTGTTGTTTCATTATATTCGTAAAATTCACTTTCACCTATTTTTTCATTTTTAAATTCTATCACATCTTGTCCTGAACCACGAATATTTATTCCAGCATATTGAACTGATAAAATACTATTTTCAGGTAAAACAAGACCACCGTCTATACGATTAATCCACTTTGAATTATCAGGTGTTTTTTCAAATGAATGGTCGCAGTCACATTCTAAAAATACATAATCTTGTGATTGACCTTTACTTTGCTTACTTGCCATATATATATTAAATATATTTTTATTTTAAAGAAACTTTTTTAAAAGATTGTTTTTGTTTAAGCATAAACTTCAGACCATAGACCATTCTTTAGAACTAAAGTTTTACTCATTTCTAAATATACTAACTGCTGAATATCACTATCAGCACCATTAGTAGTATTAATGTTTAATTCAATACCTCTATTGTTAATACGTTCTCCAGTAATATTTCTTAAACATATAAAATGTTTTAGACCTTCAACTTCTGAATCTTGGTCGTATTTATTGATTAAATTAAATTCTGTAAAATCTACACCTAATGTATCTTTATAATCTCTAGCAGAAATATTCATAGGTAATCCTTCACTTCTAAATGTAGTAGCATAAATTTCAGAAGGATTTTCAAGTGATATAGGATATAAAAAGCGGTCATTAATTTTTACATTAATATCATATTTGTCAGCAGGTAATTCACTATAATATCTATTATAAAGTGTTTGCTCTGAATTTACTGTAGTAGATGTATGTAAAATAGTTATAGTATTAACTTGTTTAGAAGCACCCCCAAGATTTCTTACAAAATTAGGATTATCAGAATAATTTACAGTAGTTGTAATTAATTTATTCTCTCTAAAAGGTAATTGTAACATTTGATTTTTACTAGCAAATTCATCCATTGTCTGAGCATCATAGAATATATAATCAGCAATTAGAACAGGACTATCTACGTCTAGTTCAAAAACAGGAGCAGTTGTGACACCGTTATTTTTACAAATTGTTTTAGTGCTGTCAGTTTCCATAAATAATTCAATGACTACAGGTTGAGAACACATGTAAAGTGGAATCTGAGTGAAGCGCAGTGAATTAAACATATCGTGTAAATCAATTACATAGTCAGTTAAATTAAATGGATTAGCAGTATCAGGAAGTGTGGTTTCAACTTTATCGTCTGCTCGTGTATTAGTTCCAGTATTTGCTGTAAAATCAAGTGAGAACTCTTTTCCAGTGTCATAAGTCATTTCACTAAAGTGTTCTTCACCAGTAGCTACACCGCTTCCATTCATAACAGGCATTTTTATAGGTCTGTAAGCAGACATTAAACCTGATTTAATACTTTCTTTTCGCAGGACTTGTTCGTTGTCTATAAAAAGATTTTTGTAGCTTGACAGGAAGTTAAAATTTTCCGTTTGGTCTAAAATTTGATTTCCACATCTTAGGATACATTTTGATATGAAACTTTTTGCTCCAGTCGTAGTTGGAAGAAATCCAGCATTTGTAGGGTCAGTTCCACTTACATTTTTGAGTGAAAATTTAATTTTAGAATTTGAATGTAATATCCCTTTTTTATCTAAAGTAAATCTAATGTAATCTTTTCGTGAAACCACAGGATCAAGTAGTGAAGTTTCCACCCCTTGTGTTTCTTGAAAAGACCTACAATTAGGTTTTAGAATGTCAGGAACTGAATTGTCTAAACATTGTTTAGAAGGAACAGTTGAAGGATTTAAGGATTTAACAGATTGACCTATATTACTCATAGTTATTTATATATTATAAACATATTTTTTTTATAAAAAATTATTTTTTTTAAAATATCAATTTAGCACTTGAATTCCTACATCGTTAAATTGTACCATATTTCTTGAATGTACGAACATATAAGCACTATTAGCATAATCTGTATCTTTATCAGTCGTAAATTGAACGGTGAAATTTCCACCTACAGTATTCATTCCTTGGTCTGAATAAGCATCTAGTTTTACTCCTACACCAGTAACAAAATCTCCAGCTTCTTTGTCTGCCGTATCTGAGAAACTTTCTACAAGATTAGTATTATTTGGTGAAACATTTGTTTTAGATAAATCACTAAAGTTTTTAATAGCACTAATAAAATTTTTCATAATCTGAGAATTAAATAAAGTTTGTTCTGCGTGTTCGTCTGTTATTTCATATTGTAATGCTACTTTTACACCATTCATTAAGAATTGAATATCCTTAATTGTAGCAGGTTCTGTTGCTGATTTCATAACAGGTAGATTTCTATTTCCATTCTTTTGATAATTGTTAGTATTTTCACTAGGAATAAATGTAACCCAAGCCCCTATAGCATTAGATAAACCTAAGTTAAAGTTCAATGTGCTAAAAGCACTATTAATAACAGAATAATAGGAGGAGATACTGTTATACATAAATTGACTAGGAACTTGTGTTTCTGTAATCATTGTGCCACTAAGATGTAATTCACTTAATTCATAAGTAGGGGTAATATCAGCATCACTTCTAAATGCCTGTTGGTCAGGTACAAGTGACAACGAAACAACCAAACCGTGAGTAAGTGGAATTTGTGAAGACATTAAGCCACAAGGAAGAGTAATAGAGAAATACTGTTCTGTTTTATCATCACCACTTCCATCATTTTGAGTAGTTACATCGTGTGCTGAACCTTGAGATATGACAGATAAACTAGTAGCATTTGAAGAAGTAAGAATTTGATTTTTACTCTGAGTAACAGAAGTTAGACTAGAGAGAAAACGATTGTAAAATTTAATTTCTTCTACAATTTGAGAATTAGATAATAAACTAATAGATAATTTATCAAATAGTGAATATACACCAAGTCTTTCATCTAAATTACATTTATTAGAAGCAATTGGATTAGTTCCATTTTTACAGGTTAATTTACCATTTAATCTAATAGAAGAACCTTGAACTAAGGCACTTGGATTTTGATGTAGAGTAAAGTTAATCAATGGAACTCCTGAAAATGTAACCTTGTTATTTGCTGGATGGTTGCTAGGATTTAAGTGGAAGAATTGAGAACTCATGTTATTTATATATTATAAATATATTTTTTTTATAAAAACTTTTTTTAGAAAAACATTTTTGATTAAACTTTTTTCTAAAAAGTTTTAAAACATTATTTCTACACCACTAGTTGTTACATCAAATCTTCTTACATGAACTAACCAACAATTTAATAATTTAGCTTTTCTGTCAGCAGTATCACCATTAAACTCAAGTGACAACTGGAAATCTTTGTTCTGACAATTATAAATTTGATTCTCTAGTGCTAAACAACGACCAATAACAGCATTAGTTTTAATGTGTTTAAAGGAATTAGGAACTATAGAACCAAGAGCGAGAGATTTCTCAATCTCCGCCAAATACTGCCCATCATATATTTCATCTGAACTCTGTGTTTTATTTGTAGAAATCGGTCTGTCAGGATTTAACTTGTTGGCATAAGTCCATTGGTACGATTTCAGCTTGTCCCAGTTTCCACTTATAGAATTTCTAAAATTCGTAAATTGTTTAATATTTACGTCCATTGTAGCATTACTATCGGTTGTTGGAACAACTAAAATACTTTTTGCCATACGATTATTTAAATTTAAATTTACGGTACTAGCTACATCAGAAGCTAAAACACTATGACGATAATTCTGAGCGCAAACACAATTATAAGAAACTCGTCCATTTTCCATAAGTGCCTTTTCCATACCCTTCTTGTAAGCATCGGTTACAGTGATTTCCTCAACAACCATTTCAACATTGGAAACTTTAAAAGTTGGTTTAGCTGTATTGTCATCATAAGATGTAGAAGTTACATCAACTCCACTATCTATATCACCAATAGCATTAGCAATACCAGTTGTAAAACTTAGTTTAATGAACTTTTCACCTCCTACAGTTGCTATATCAATACTAGTAATTTTCTGCTTATCAGTTAATCCAGCAATTAAAATACGTTCTCCTACACAAAACGGCACACGATTTACGTCAAGCATCATATTATTTTTCCAAGATAAATAAACAGCAGTAGCAGGACTATCAGCCTGAGCGTAGCCAGTATATTTAGCATTATTATTTATGTGAGATAAAGCAGGGCAAGAACCAGCAGTAATAGCATTCTTAAATAATTTAAAAACGTTTTTTTGGTCGTTCAGAATTAGTTCTAGACGTAAGCCACCCATTAGACGATTGAAAAATATATTCTTGCTTGAAAATATGCCTGTTCTTAGTTTCATAGACATTCTAACTTTGTTATATGTTACATTTCCAGTAGCATCTTTTTTAAAATAAGGATTGAATTGTGAATTAGTAAATCTAGAATATTCTTCACCATTCCAAGAACGCTGTTCAGGGTTGTAAGCTACTACACCTTCAGTTAAGCCTAATTTATTTATAACAGTTTCATTTTCTTGATATAAATTTTGAATATTTACCCAAGATGGATAATTAGGATATTCTTCAAGTAATACACCTGAACGATTATAAATATAAACTGTATCAAATAAAATCTGAGTACCCAAAAAAGGATCTAGCTGAACTAAATAATTATAAGTTGGTGAGTTCAAATCTATTTCAAAATCAAATTTAACATAACTTTTAGAAGGGTCAAAAAATTCTAAATCATCACTTATTTCTAAAACAATTTTCTGCTTAGGACTATATTCTAAAGCATTTTGTGATAAAAATGATACTGAATTTTGTCCTACTCTAATTTTTGGTTGAGCTTGAAAAATTGACATTTATTTATATATAAAGTATATATTTTTTTTATGAATAATTATTTTATACAAACTTTTTAAGAAAAAGTTTAAAAAGATCCTGAACCAGCAATCATATCTGTTACAGGATGTGCTATATTACTTACCATTCCTATAGAACTCATCTGTGGTGAAACTATCATTTTTTGTGGTGGTGGTGCTGTGGCATTGTTCTTTTCTCGTGTAAGACGATTTTTTTCATCAATGTTTTTAGTATCTTCTTTACCTTCTCCTAACCAATCAAAAAATCCTGAAGCAATATCAGTAATTCCACCTAAAATTTCTGTAGGTGGAAAAAGTGATAAGGCATCTCCAGCAATTCCTAAAACATTTGAAGTTTTCTCTTCCCAATTTTTACCTAAAGCATCCCATCCTTCACCTTTTTGAAATCCTTCAATATCAGAATTAATTAAAGAAATGCCATCTGCCACAGCCACACCTGCCCCTATTTTTCCTACGACCTTTCCTAAACCAGTTAATTTACCTGCTTCTTCTCCAGCCTTAGCAATTTCTTCAGCAGATTTTCCAGCTTGTGTTGCTTCTTGAACTGCTTTTTGTGTTGCTGTTTTTAAGTCACTTGCTACACGTTCTTTCTGTGTTGCTTGTTTAAATCCATCAGCTACAGATTGACCCATTATTTTAAATTTAGCACCCTTAGTTAATGCTTGTGCTGTATCTTCTCCAGCCATTACACGAGCTGATTGTTGAAGAAAACTTTCACCACTTAAAACAGGGTTTAATGTTTCTGTTGCTGTTTTTACATTTTTACTATAAGCGTGTGCTGTATTCTTAATTAAATTATATGTAGCCTTACCTCCTACTAATTCAGCAATATCATCTTCACTAATAGGTACTCCTTCTACTACTTCTTTTTTACCACTTTCTACTTTTAACTTTCCACTTAAATCATTTATACGTTTTTGTAAATCATCTTGTGATTTATCAAATGCTTCTTTAGCACGAATATTAGCATTTTCAATTTGTATATTATCCTCTGCTAGTGACCCCATCATTTCATGTTGGTTATTTGCTAATGTTTGATAATATGAAGACATATTTATTTTAATAAAAGATTTTTTTTTAAAAAGAATTTATTTTTGTTTATAATACACGTTCTTCAAATGTACTAAATACTTGAACTGGATTTTCTCTCATCTTAATATTCATATAATTATAACGTTTTTTTTTAGTTGCTAAATTATAATATTTATAAAAATCACTTTCACCTTCTTCAAAATTCTCACAAAATTCCTCTGCTATTTCAGCCAACATTTTCTTATTTGTTATAGGAAAACCTACAAGAACGTCTGTTAAATTGCTTCTAGTAATTTTTGGCATACTTTTGAAGTGCTGAATACTTATTATAATATCAGCATTCCAGTGACGTGCTTTTGTTACAAATTGAGTTAAGACTGAACCTTTTTTCATACACTCTGACCCCACTATATCATCAAATACACAGCAAATGTGTCCTCGTTCATCGGCTGGTTGTTTATCTTGTTGGTCTATAATATTTTGTAATTTTTGGTCTGTATATATTGTTTCACAATCATATCTTTTTCTTAAAAATCTTGACGTTTCACATTGCTCTATAGTTGGACTAAAAATATAAACTTTTTTATAATAGTCTTGTCCTAAAGCATCATCGTGGAGCAAAAGCCAACTTATAATAGTAGATTTTCCAGTTTGACGTGGAGATATTAAACCTAAAACGTATGGACTTTGTGGTAAGTAAGGATGTGTAGGTTTATATTTTTTAGCATTAGGGTCAGGTTTAACAGGTGTTACACTTATACCTTTTATTTTTTCAATTGGTTTTTTTGTTTCTTCCATTTAATATATTAATATATAATATATTATATAAAACTTTTTTTTAGAAAAACGATGAAAAATAATTTACTTCATTTTGATACACTACATTATCAATAGGATTTATTTTTACAGGTTGTGTTTTAGTTTCTACTTTTGGTTCTTCTTTCTTTTCCTTCTTCTTTTTTTGTGCTTTATATTTTACAATAGATTTTACACTTGCTTCTTCTAATAACTCTTTTAATTGTTCCTCAGTTAATGAAATATTTTTATATTCATATTTTGGTTCTTCATCTATTACTACTTTCTTTTCTTTCTTTGGTCTTGGTGTTTGTGGTTCTTCATCGTCTTTTTTGATTGAACTTTTTTCTAAAAAGTTCTTTTCTTCAGTTTGTAATTTTTCCATTCTTATTTTTTCCATTGTTGCTTCTTCAGCTAATATTTTTTTTCTTTCTCTCATCATTTTTAAATGTGCTAATTGTTTTCTTCTTCTCATTTCTTTTGGTGTTTCTTTTTCTAGATTTTCCTTTATTTGTTCCACTAATTTATTTTTAGGTGTTTCTTTTTTTATAGGTGTTATTTTTACACCTAATTTTTCATTTGGTATGTCTTCTTTTTTTTCAAAAGCTTCATCAATAATTATATCTTCTTTAGGTTCAGGTTCAGGTTCAGGTTCTTCTTCAGTTTCATCTTCACTTTCAGTTTGAATATCATTTACAGCTTCAACAATTTCAGGCATTAATTCACTAGTATCATCACCATCATCTAACATCTTATATATGTATATAATATTTTTATTTTTCAGAAAAACTTTTATTTATTGTTATTTTTAATAATATGGAATGAAGCACTTGTTGTAGGTGCTAAATCTCTAGCAAATGCTTCATTTTTAGTTACAATTGACACATTAATTGAATTAATATATAAATCTTCAGTATTATTTAATTTAAGATACATTCTTTCAGGTGTGTAAGTCCTAATTCCAAAAGCCCTATCTGTTGTTTGTGTAATAATTGGACTTATAATTTTTGAAACCATAGATGTATGACCGTTCATAGTGTAAGTATTACCTAAATCAATTCTAATATATAATAAATCATTTGTTGTTAATGCTACATTGCTACTTCCTTCAATTGTAACTATAGTTAAACCCCCTACAGTTACAGTAGCAGAACCTTTTTTATATCTAGGTGGAATTCCTAAAGCCCCATCAATCGTAGCCCCACAATGATAAAAAATATGCTTACACATATAAGGAATTAGAACTGTTCCAAGTTGTTTATAAATAAAATCATTTGAAGCATCTTTTTTAATATATGAATATTTAAATCCTCCAGCATTACTATTTAGTGAAGGATCAAAATCATAACTCCACCATTGCTTAGTTGCTATTGCTTCAGCTATTGACAAAGTTTGACCTCTAGTAAAAACTGTTGTACTATCTACATCAGCATCTGAAGGATGCCAAGTATGAAATTTATTAAAGTTATTTGCTAAGTAACTATTATTAAAATTCCAATTTTCTCCATTTTCTTCTCCTATATCATACCAAGCATTTTCTACAATCCAACCTATATTACAATTTGATAAATCATAACTACTAGAAGCAGGTATAATTGGTACTATTGTATCAGGAAGTAAATCAGGATAATCAGTTTTATTAAATTTAACAGTTGTTGTTACACCATCAATTAAAACTTTAGGTATTAATTGGTAAGTATTATTATTTGTAGGTGGAAGAACTAAATCAATTGTTTTTGTAGTTTGTCCTGTTATAACTATTTTTATATTATTTCCACTTACTTCAAATTCAATATTATCTGACATATAATGTTGAACTGGCGTACCATATGTGTATTCTCTCATTTCATAAGTATATGGTTTATTTGCCTTTTTATCATCATATTCACAATGTAAATAATATACATGATATGTATTATTAACAGCACCTACACATATATCAAACATTGCTAGTTTTTTATCAATATCTAAATCTCTGTCTAAATCACTTTCAACATATTCTGTTTGATTAAATTCTTGAAAACGAGAACCTCCAGTACAACGAGTAAGACCTACAGCAATACCATTTATATTACTTGTAGGCATAAAAAATTTAATTGTGCCACCTGCGTGACTTATAAATCTATTAAATTCTATAACATTTGTTTCAGCATCTGTTGAAGTGATTTCTTTATTTCCTGAACCATCATCTGTATATGTAATACTTTTATTATCAGGATAATTAAAAACTACATCATCTGATGTTGGATATTCACCAGTTATTTCTCTATCTTTTGTATTCCATTCTACACGAATATGTGTAAATTCATTGTTTGTATCATATACAGGAACAACATTCCATTGTCCTGTAACGTGCCAATCTCCACCATATTGTCCTGATGGACTATTTAATCTTGTTGTTAAAGTTTCACATAATCTTGTTAAATCATATTCACCCTTTTCTATTCTTACAAACATTGGATAATTAACAAAATTATTCATTGTTCTTGAAGAAATAGAAGCTGTTTGTTTCAATAATAATTTATATTTATTTCCTGAACTATTGGTTTTTTCTCTTAAAAAAGTATTTACTTTTCCTGACATTTCAATACCATGATAAAATGCTAAAACTTTATCCTCATCAAAATTAAAATAAGCATTTCTATTCACTGTTACGTGATTTAATGCTATAAGACTATCTTTTTCAATTTTATATGTTGATGAAAAATAATTTTGATAATTGAATGGTCTTGAATTCACTTGATTATCTTGACTTGTAAGGATTAATGACATTTATAATATAAATATATTTTTTATTTAATGATTTTTATTTTATAAATTAATTTAAATTATAATAAAAATATAGTGATAAATATATAGAGATGGATAATTTAATAAAAAATATTCGTGAAATGAGAGATTTAAAACAGACTAGTATTAACTTATATATTAAAACACTTAAGAATCTACATAATGAAATTTATGAAGATGAAAATTTTAATAATGTTAAATGGTTAAAAGATTATAGCACTATTATGGATACTATAAAAGATAAAAATTATCTTACACAACGTAATATTTTAAATGCTGTTATTGTTGCTTTATCTACTGAAGATACAGAAGATGCTGATGAAATTATTTTAAAATATACAGACATTAGAGATAATTTTAATGCTAAATATGTAAAAGATGTTAAAAATAGAACTAATGAAGATATTTGTAGTAAAAAACAACTTGATGAAACTATTGATGAGTTTGAGAAATTAATAAAATTTAAAAAATATAAAAGTAAAAAAGAACTTACTAAAAAAGAATTAAGTGAATTTCAAATGTTTATTATTTTAAAGTTTCATCAAAAATATCCTTTAAGGGCTGATATTCCTACATTTATTATATCAAATGAAAAACAAAAAAAGAATAATAATAATAATTACTATAATATGGATTCAGGAACTATTGTATTAAATGATTATAAAACTAGTTCTTCATACGGTCAAAGAATACATAAATTAGATAAACAAATGAAAAATTTATTTAATCAATTAATAAAAAAAAGAGTGACACTTTTTAAAAATAATAATGATCCTATGCCTAAATATTTAATTATAAAACAAAATAAAAAACCATATCAAAAAAATGAATATTCATCATTAATTATAAAATGGTTTCAAGATAAAATAAATATGAATATTGGTTGTACCGCATTAAGACGTATATATTTAGAAAAATATAAAGATGTTAAAAAAGAAATGAATGATGATGCTAAAATGATGCTACATGATGTTAAAACACAGCAAAATATTTATGTTGAATAATTTTTAACAGCATATAATAAATAAATACATATGTGCTTGTATTTTTGTTCCTCCAAATCCTTCACAAGTTCCTAGATATTGTAATTGTTGAATATCAAATAATTGATAAACATCTGAAAATAAATCACTATCTTGATTTATCATTGTTTCTTTTACTTTTACAGGACGAATTGCTTTACCTGATATATCTTTTATTATTTCAGATAATTTTTTAGCACCTAAACGTTTATCAGAATATAATTTATCTGATGGAATTGTATCTCTAACTTTTGTTAATCTATTTATTTCAATTAATTCAGGGCTTATAAAATATAAATGTTTTTCTCCTTTGTTTCCTTTTTGTAAAGCATTATTTAATATAGCAAGACCTCTAAATAAAAAGTCATAATAAAAACGTTTATCTCCAGCATTGCTAAATGGTGGATTTAATACAATTGTATCAATATCTTTGAATGTATCAATTGGTATTTTTAAAAAGTCTTTATTAATAACATTTACATTTGGTTGTAATTCCTTTAATGTCTTTGATAATGTTTCAGTTAATTCTACAGCTGTTATTTTGGCTTTAGGGTCATTTTGATGTATAAAATGAGTTATTGAACCTAATCCAGCAGTTCCTTCTAAATAATTCTCTGATATTCTCCAAGTAGCACTATCAGGTGGTATTAAACGAGTTAAACATTCTTTAGGTGTTGGAAAAAAATCAAAACTTTTTTGAATATCAATTATATCAAATATTTTTTTAGCAATTTTTTGATTTGGAAATTGTTTCTCAAATTGTCCTCTTGCTCTTTTATTTGCTTTTCTTGTTAATAAATCGTTTAAAGCATTATATAAGTTGTCTAATTCGTTGTCTTTTTTTTCAGGTTCGGCTTTTTTTTTTGGAGATTTTAAACTTTCAAAAAAAGAACCATCATAAATACTAGCTAATCTTCTTACTGCTCTTTGTGTTTTTTTAGGATCTAATGGTTTTCTTTGTTCCTTTGGTAATAACAAGAGATTTTCAGGTTCGGCTTTTTTTTTTCCACTTAACATATCTTTTCCTTCTTGTTTTTGTTTTTGTAATGCTACTTTTTGGGCTTTTGATAATTTTTTACTTTCTAATTGTCTGTCTATTTCACTTATTACCTTTTCAACCTTTTCTTTTGTTTGACCTTTTACAGCACTTGATTGTTTATCTTTACAATCTTTTACTTTAGAAACAGGAAATATTTCAGGTTCTATGATTCTTTTTAAATTCTCAGGTAATTTATTTTTATTTTCTTTTGTCATTTCAAACATAACAGCATCTTTTTTTAGCTTTGGTTTCACTGTTCCTCTAAAAGATGTATAATATGGACTTTTGATTTCAGCAATAACTACCCCCTTTTTCTCTGCTTCTTTTCCTATCTTATTTAATACTTTTAATATATAAATATATCTTTGTAAGCTGTCATCTACAGCTCCTAGTTCTTTAGTTGCTGTAAAATCATAATCAGGAACTTTAAAAGTTTTATAAGGGTCACCAGTTTCAAGACGTTCAAACATATGAATTACACTTGAACCATCTTTTAAACAATTTCTATCTTGTAATTTAACTAAAGCATCTATCATAAATTTTGTAGGTTTAAAATTGGCTACATCTTTATCTACTTCAGGTAATTTATATTCACTTAATTTTATAGGATAAAGGGGTTTAAATTCTTCTTTCTTCCTTTCAGGTGCTTTAGCTGATGGTTTTGGTTCTTCTTTCTTTGGTTTTGTTTTGTCAATTTTACCCTTGTTTATTTCACCTATTTCAATTCGTCCTGATGGTCTTTTAAAAGATGTTACAGGTTTTTTGATTGGTTTTTCTATCTTTACTTTATTTACTTTCTTTTTGGCTTCAGTTGTTCCTTTTAGTTTTTTCCAACAATAGCTTCTCCACGTTTTAGCTGTTCTATTTTTTCATCTAGTCTTCTACGTCTTTCTTTTTTAGTTTCACCTATTGGTTTTGAAGGACTTTTTCCACTTGGCACAGGTTGTGATTTAGCAGGTTTTCTGTTTTTACGTGGTGGAAGTGCTGAAGCTTTTGAAGGACTTTTTCCACTTGCTACAGGTTTTGATTTACTTGTATCTGCTTTCACAACTTTTTTAGTTTTCTTTGGTTCTGCTTTCTTTGGTTCTGCTTTCTTTTGTGCTTCTTTTTGTTCTTTAAGGAATTCACCAGCACTTTTTACTTGCTGTTTAGGTGCTAGTAATCTTTCGTGAGCTTCTCTTAAGTCACCATCTACTTTTTTTTTCATTCCTTCATCTATAGCATCTTCTAATTGTTTTCTATTTTTACCAGTTATTTTGATTTGAAAATGTTTATTATATCTTTTTACAAATGCTTTCAACTCATCTAATCTTCTATGTCCGTATTTTCCTTTAGAAGATTTAACAGCATCTTTTTTTGCTTGTCTTCGTTTATAAATACTGCTTTCAGGATTATCTTTGTTTTTTAGATAATATTCACGGGCTTTTTTTTTACGTTCTTCATCACGAATTTTTTTAGCTCTATCCATTTTATACTATATAAATAAAAAAAAAATTAAAAAAGTTATTTTTTTATATCAATCTATATTCTTTAATTAAGTCTTCAACATCAGCATCAGGATCTTTTTTTAAATTTGCTACAATAAATTCATTTAGGGTTTTTGTTTTAGGTTGTTCTTTTTTAAATTTACTTAAATCTACTTTTCGTGTATCTTTAGCTTTTGCTGGTTCTACACCTCTTAATAATTTTTTATAATCAGATTTTACAGATGGTGGAGCATCTCCTATCATTTCTTCAATTGTATCTGTTAATGCTTCTTTATCCATTTTTGTTATATTAACTTTAAAATATTTTTTATGCTTTTTTAAAAATGCTTTTATTTGTGGAACTCTAACTTTTTGATATTTTTTATTTACCATTTTTAAATTATATGAATAAAAAAAGTTTAACAAAAATTTTTTTATTGTTATTTAATAAATGTATAATAATAAAAAAGTCAAAAGTAAAAAACAAATTAATCCTTACATTAAAGATGCTGATTTAAATCCTTGTACGTGGTGTATGATGTGGAAACCAGCACATAATAATATTTCTTATCAAATGTCAGATACACTTAGACGTAAAGAAGAAAATAAAAATAAAATTTCACAAAAGGTAATTTTTGGAACTCCTGATAAAAAGAAAAACAAGAAGAAAAAAAAATAATGATTATATTAAATGTATGATAAGGAATATGCTAAGAATTATTATTATGAGAGAAAAGAACTAATAAAAAAAAGAGCTAGACAATATTATCATTTACATAAAAATGATCCTAGTTATAGTCATTATTTACCATATAGGTTAAAATTACAACGTGACTATTATGCTGAAAAAAAGAATAATGTAAAAAAATATGATTGTAAAGGATTATACAACACTAAAAATTTACCAAATATGAAAATAAATAAAGGTATATATATAATTGAAATGAATTAATCACCAAAGCACCTTGTGCGACCACCACTTAGCAGTATCTTTACTTGTTGCTTTTCCATGTCTTGAATAATAGTTTTTCTTTCTTTGTAAATCTCCGTGGTCTAATGATTTATAGTGACCTAATTTGTCTTTAAAATGTTGGTATCTTTTATCTCCAAAATGAATCAATTTAGGGTTTCCATTAGCACCCTTTACATAAACTGAATATTTCTTTTTAGGGTTTTTACTTACAAATGGTTTATATAATGTTTTATTTTCCTTCGTCGGCATTCCTTATACTTTCTTCATTCTTTTTTTTTTCTCTTTCTTTTCTATTATAATAATATTTTTTTTGTCTTGCTAAATGTTTTTTTTTCCATTCGTCATCATTTTGATATTTATTTTTATAATATTGTGCTTTCTCATCTCTTCTTGCTACTAGTGTAAATTGATGAATAATATCTTGATTACCAATATAAAATTCAAATTTATCGTCTTCATCTAATGATTTAAATATTTCACTAAAATCACTTACTTTTATAATATTCTTGAATAATTGTTGTTTTTCTTCATTATTCAAATCATTTATAATTTCGGTTAGGTCTTGTATTTCTGACATCTCCTTATATATATATAATAAATATTTTTTTAAATATGTAATTTTTGATATGTAATTTTTGATAAAACTTTTTTCTAAAAAGTTTATTTTATGTATTCTTTATATGTGTCATTTGGAACTTTAACACCTATAAAATAATCACCTGTATTTTGTCTTTGTCTTTTAATATTATCATAAGTACTAACCATTTTATAAAATTCATTTCTTCCTAATCTTGTTAAATCACCTCTATCCATAAGTGTTTTATACATCGTCCATAAATGACTAATTTTAATTTTATCTGTTTTAATACCTGTTACTTCAATATTAAGTTCTTTGAAAAATTGACCTAATTCATCATTATCAAATAGAAAACTATCTGTATAATCTCTTACCATTTGTGGCATTTCAATTTCTCCACTATTATCATTTTTAATATATTTATTATAATATTCAATTAATATCAAAATAAATTGTTGTCTGTATCTTACATCTGTTTTTATCTTTTCTTTTAATGATGGGTCTTTCTTTTCTTCGTATCTTTCATTTTTACGTGGATTTTTTACAAATCTTGTTGGATATTCAATCAAAACAAAACGTCTTTTTACTCCACCTTCTACTTGAGATAAATTAGGACAGCCGTTACATTGAACCGCAATCATAAATTGTGGTGTAAAACTTGTTTGATTTTGAAATAATCCACGAGTTGATATTTTATCATTACCAGTTAATAATTTTATTTTGCTTACTTGGAACTCTTCATTCTTTTCTGTTTCTGTTGAGACTAACATTCTTACTCCTTTTTTTCCTGCTAGTTCAGGTTCTGCTTGACTACTTGACTTCTTAGCTTGTGTAAAAAATGTTTTATCAATTACGTCATAATATTCACCTAAAGCAGAAGCACAGAAATAATCTTTTACACCTTTTCCATTTCCTCCACTTCCTGTATCAACATAAAAGGCTTCATATTTATTTAATCCACATAATGAAGAAGCCATAATTTTAAAATTATAATCACGTAATTCGTGTGTTTCATCTGTTTCATCTTTGTAAATTTTATCAAATACTTCAAATATTTCTTTACGTATTTCTTCATCAATTTCTTCTGTATATTCATATCCTGTTGTTTTACTTACAAAATCATTTACATCAGGTAATATAAATCTACTATTTTTTAAATCATAAGCACCATTATCAAAATTTAATAAATATAAATTTTCTTCATCTAATTTATCTACTATTCCATCTTCAAATGATAAATCTGTTAATTGTTTAATGTAACTATTTTTATGCTTTGTTGTTTTTAAACTTGCTGATGCTGTTTTTAATGCTTTACAATAGGCTTCGTGTTTTTTATATTCTTCGTTGCCTTCTTGTGTGCTTGTGTCTATTGATGATAATTTTTCATATTCGTGGAAATGTCTATCCATAAATACTTGAAAACAAGTTGTACTTAATAATTTTCCTAATTGTGATGTATTTATTTTTTGCCATTTATTAAATTCGTTAGGATAAATAAAAGTCTTTTTATTTTGACTTTCATCTATACAATATAAATTTTGTAAAACTCTGTGAATAAAAGATGCCATATCATATTCTAATTGACTTTTCATGTATGTATCTACTATTTTTTCATATATTGACACCTTTATATATCTTGCTTTATGTCTATTATATTGATAAGCTTTGAATTCAAGGGTTTTCTCATTATAATTATATTTTGATAATGTATTCCATCTTTCGTTATTATCTTCTTCATTATATTTTGGTGATGTTTTACTCCATTCATTCCACACTTCTTGAGAACATCCTAAACGATTTAAAACACAACCTACTTGAAACCAATCATCTCTATTATCAGCAGGAATTAATGCTAAATATTTTTTATTTACTTCACTTAATTCTTTATATTTTATTTTACCTTGTTTATCTTTTTTAGGTTTTATTACTTTTTCTTTTTGGATAAGCTTTTTCTTAAAAAGCTTTTCAATAATAAATGTATTAGGTATATTTGGTAATTCTCTTCTGCTTATCTTATTTACAAAATCGTCAAAACTTATATTATATAATTGATATTTAAAAGTTTCACCTTCTATTTTATAACTACTAGGAGGACAAAAAGCACACCCACTATCATTTCTAATATCCATTTTATCGTGTCCGTATTTTTCTTTTCCATATCCTTGAGTTTGTCCTAGTTTATCTGTATAATTAAAATATAAATGAAAACCTTTTTTAGTTTCTATACAAGGTACATCATCAACCTTATTAATATTTAAATCTTTGAGAATTGGATTTATTAAACTGAAATCTTTAGTATCTATATCAACAACTGTTAAATTATTTACTTTTCCAGTAATCATTCCAAAAACACTATAATCTTTTAAATTTTGGTTATATGGTGGTTTTTGCCAAGCTACAGGAAAAGTAGGTTTCTTTTTCCATTCACCATCTACTTTTGTTATATTCAATTTAATAACAGGTGTTAAAAATATATTATTTTCTGTAAATTTATCTAGAATACTATTTTTATTCATATCCATTCTTATATATATATAATAATATTTTTTTTAAATCAATTTTTTTTATAATTAAAATTATAAAATTATAAAATTATACATAAAATATACATTTATACACTTTTTATGACCTTTTTGTGAATGTTTTTTTGAAACTGATTTTTTTGAATATTTTAAAACACCTTAATTCTATTCCTTATTATAGTTATATATATATATATATATATATATTATTATGACTGTTATTAAAAAGTGAATGTTTTTATATTATATAAGTGTTTTATATGTTCGTAACCCCCTATGTAGATAGAAAATCTCACCAAAAACTACCAAAACATTCACTGATTATTTCCAGTTTATAATTAAAACTGACCTATTTTAATGCTTTATAATATTTTAC
>Ga0098074_1000864_pt1 | contig 17550 bp, 25 predicted proteins | sample 32_taG_FD_75064 | JGI IMG/M metagenome (GOLD analysis project Ga0098074, IMG submission 75064) | Marine viral communities from the Gulf of Mexico - 32_GoM_OMZ_CsCl metaG | ecosystem: Environmental > Aquatic > Marine > Oceanic | place: Atlantic Ocean: Gulf of Mexico | collected 2015-07-12
GTATGGTTTGATTAATCTAAGACAAGATACTGATTGGCATAATTTTATTATTCGCAGAGCAAAGAATTCCTTGGTGACAGATAAAAGACTTTATCATTGGTTAGTTGAGTATGATTTTTTAGAGATAGGAATTGAACTAAAATTACTCCCTGAGAATTATGGAAAAAATCGCACCTACTAATAAAAATATATTAAGGATTTTTAAGTACCGCTGTATTATGTGTGGACAGGAAGCACATCATGTTCACGAGATTGTACCTAAGTCACTTACGAAAGATTGGTATGTTTTTGAGAATCGTGTCCCCCTGTGTATTTCTGACCATCAGCATGTACATTCTTACGGGAGTCAGAACTTCAAAGAGGAATTAGAACAAAAAAGAATACAGAAATTAGAGGCGTTTTATGGAGAAGAATTTATCTCTGAGATCGAACGGTTATTCACATGACTACATAGAGGACATTTTCTGGGTTTGGTATGAGCATGATAAACCAGCCATTACCAGATTACATATTTTGATTCCTGATGATGGTCGTGGTAATAGACCTAATGCTCAGACAATTCGGAAATGGTGTAAGGACTTTGGATGGTCGGAACGGGCCTCTAAATATGACACAATAGCCAGGGAACGGGTAGAAAAAGAATACATTAATCGTAAAACGCAGATGCTTTCTCGTCATGCTGCTTCTGGGCGTATGCTTCAAGATAAGGGCATGGAGTATTTAGAGAACAATGATATTAAATCAGGTCATGTTGCGATACGAGCGGTTGAGTTGGGAATTGAAATTGAGAGAGAATCCACCAATCTTGAAAAGTTGATTGAGACTGTTACCAAGATGGATGATCCGAAGATACAAAGTAAGTTGGAAAGTTTGCTTAGTAAAGCATCCATGAAAAAGCAAAATGGCGATCAAGCAGACGAATAAAGCAAAAGATTTTGATTTTGGTTCTCTGGATATTTCTGCGTTAACTGAGCGAGAGAAGGAAGAACTAAAAATTCTTTTAGCCGAGGCTAAAGTAAGAAATCTTAATCTACCTCTTGAGGTGGTAGATCATAGTTTGATTATTTTTCCTAAGACCAAATTAGGATATTTCAGGAAGAATGATGGGACGGAATTTATACCCGTAAGTGAGTCTCAGTCTGGTTTTATCAATTCCAATGCTAGATATGACTTGTATTATGGTTCTCGTGGTAGTGGTAAAACTGCTAGTGGGGCGCAGAAAGCCATGCGTAGGATTGAGAAGGGGTATAGTGGGACAATCATCAATCCTGTTTTCGAAGATTTCAAAAACTCTACTTGGGAAGAATTCAAACGCTGGATACCCCCTGAAACCGTAGTACCAAAACATCGTTATCGTCTTAGGCCGGAATGGGAAGCACAGAAGCCTTTTACTATGGTTTTCAGAAATGGGGCAAAAGTGCTTTGTAAGGGTTTGAAAAATCCTAACTCTGCTCGTGGCCCTAATGTAAACTGGTTGTGGTATGACGAGGGTGGTTCTGATCCTGATGGGGAAGGGTGGAGGATTGCGATTGCTGGTGTTCGTGTTGGGGAAAGTCCTCAAGCGTGGGTAACAACTACGCCAAATGGTGTTTTACATTGGCTGTATGATTTCTTCATCTCTGAGGAAAAACAAGAACTTATTGAGAGAATATCAGAGGAACTAGGTCAAAGTTTGGATGATCGTCCTATGGTTTCTTCCTACTACGGTACTATGGAAGAAAATAAGACTAACTTGGACTCTGGTTTTTATGCGTCAATGAAAACTGCCTACTCTGGTTGGCAGGAACAGCAGGAAATTGAGGGTAAGTTTGTTTCTCAGGGTGGTGCGTTAGGTGACTCTAGTTGGTTTGATAATACTAAATTAGACCAAATACCAGAAGATATAAAAATCAACAATAGAATTCGTTATTGGGATTTGGCTGCGTCCGAAAGAACCATTGTTAGAGGCAAAAAGAAAAATGATCCTGATAAGACCGTTGGGACTTTGCTTTCTTATGCTACCAGGAAAGAAAATATTTCTGGGGAAGAAAACAACTTAGATCATCTTCCTCACTACAAGGGTAAAAATGTTTTCTTTATCGAAAATCAGGAAGCGGGTTATTGGAAGTGGGCATCAATCAAAGAAAAGATTTGGGAAACTGCTCTCAAAGATGGTTATTTTGTAAAAATAAGAATTGAGCAAGAACCTGGTTCTGGTGGTAAGAATCAGGTAGCAGAATTGAAGTCTTTCGTTCAAGAAAAGTGTAAAGAACTCAATGTCCCCGTTTTCGATATTGATGGTCATAGACCAGAAGGGGATAAGGTACAGAGAGCAAATCTTTGGTTTTCTGACGCTAAGGACGGAATTATTTATATTATTCGGGGTTTTTGGAATACGAATTTCTTTAGAATTCTTGATTCGTTTCCGCATGGAAAGCATGACGATGAAGTGGATAGTGTTTCTGGGGCTAGATTGACCTGTGCGCCTATTCAAACATGGAAAAAAATTGCTTTTAAAAGTATTTGAGGTTAAAATAAAATTTAGTTATGGCTAATTTACCTAGACCGGAAACGAAAGAGGGAAAGAGGGGATTCACTTTTCCCTATATGGTTTATCAACCAGAAATTTATAGTAATCTCGCTTGGACTAATCAGGGTATTTGGCGTGATATTGTCAATCAGCAGCCAATTGCCGTTTTGTGTAGAGAAACGATTATTGAAAAGATTTCTACGATTGATTGGCGTATTGAACCAAAAGATTCTACGAAACGTCAGGAGTTACGAACAGAAATTGAGTATTACGAAAGACTGTTTGAACAAAACAATGGACTAGATTGGATTTCTTTCCTGGAGTGGGTTTTAGGTGATGCACTAGATTTACCTTTTGGGGCAGGAGTTGAGTTAGTTTATAAGGGGGATAATCCTTCCAAGCGACTTTCTGATTTTGTTCCTCTTGATGGGGCAACTCTATTCCCCTCTAATAATCGAAAATTCCCCGTTGTACAGCGTGTTCCTGATATGGACGTTACTAAACCAGTTATTTTTCCTGAACATGCTATTAACCGTCTATACTATTCTCCCAGACGAGAGTTCAAATGGCGGGGTTGGGGTATGTCTCCACCGGAAAAAATTTATCTTGCTTTGAAGATGTTGGTGAAAGGGGATGAGTATTACTGGCGATTATTGATTGATACTCCAGAAGCAGGGATTTTAGATTTGATTGATATGGAGAAGGAATCAGCGGAACTCTGGTTGGAATCTCTCCGGTCACTAATGTCTGGACAAGACCCACTAAAAGTACCCGTTCTTTACGAGCATAATACTCCCGCAAAATTTATTCCTTTTGGTCGTCCTCCTAGTGAAATTTTGTATGACTCGACTACTATGAAGTATGCTGCAATCACTTGTGCAGGGTACGGATTGTCATTAGGGGATATTGGTGTTAGAGTTTCTGAGAATGGTGGTAACACTTTAGCAGGTACGATTAGGGATGAAAGGAATAGTAACCGGAAAGGCGTTGGGTTTGCGAAAACAAAACTTAGATTGTTTATGAACCGGATGCTCCCGAAAAGCCTTGAATTTATGTGGGTTGATCCTGATGAGGAACAACAGGTAGCCAGGGGAAGGGCTAAACTTTCATCTGCTACTGCATATAATTCCTTGATTACTAATAAGATTATTTCTCCGAAAGAGGCTAGACAGGATTATATTGCTTCTGGACTTCCTTCCACGACTTTACCGGAAGATATTCCAGAAGAAGATATGGAGTTATTTGATGATCTTGGTGGGCAGGATCAGAATCCTCCTGAGAGACAAAACATGCTTACGGCTACTCAGCCTCCGTCAATGGGAGGTCAGGGAGAAGTCAGAAGGGCAGAAGTGGATGATATTTTAGAGCAATCTATTTTTGGTTTTTTGAATGTCACATTTACGGATGAGACTTTATCTTTACCAGAGGAAGAATATTTAGAGCTGGTAAGCACTACACCAGTTTTTAGTGAAAAGTTATTGCCTACCTTGTTGGATTTGTATGATTGGCAATCAGATGAGACTTTACGATCCGAGACTATACCTTCTGAGGCGATTGTTTCTGGGTTAGAGAAAACGGTAAAAGATGTTGCAGGAATTATGATAGAGGCAAAATCTCTTGCCCTTGACTTTGAAGATGATTTATCGGATAATTTGGATGATTTAAGAATAAATATTGGAAACCAGATTGTTAATAGTCTGGTTGATAATATATCAAATAGCAGAAAGGGCTAAATTAGGTGAAAATTGTATGACTACAAAAACTAAAAAAGAAGTCACGAAGAAAGAAGAAGTTGCAGTACCGGAATTTGATGAGATTCAGTTTCCAAAACTTCGTTTGATTCAGTTTGGTGTACTTGAGCAGGATTTGATTAATGATCTTCCTATGCACAATCGGAATGTTTCAGAAGTAGCGAAGGCTGGTAAGTATAATTTCAAGTCTTTGAATGTTATTCAGTCTGAGCGAAATTCGATGGTGTATTACACTTATACGTTTGTGCTAGAACGTGAATAGTGAATTTCTTTTAGTTGTTATCTTGGGCAAGGTTTTGTTGTATACAATACAACAATTTGCCCCGCTTGAATCAATAAAAATAGAGTATCTACATAAACTAATATCATGTGATTTTTGTTTAGGAAGTTGGTTGTTCTTTTTCTTATCGTGGATGTTTGATTTACAGATAGAAGGACTTCCTAATATACAAATTTTGTCGCCGTTCTTGTTGGGTGTAGGTATCTCTTTTGTAGTACATCTCATCTCGTTAGGGTGGAAGGCAAAGTTTGAAACCATAATTATTGAGTAATGATGTTTCGGACGAAAAAAGTCGGGAGAGATTAGGTGGAAGATATTGTATCTTTTGATTTCTATATCACGAAAGCAAGTCAAGACCCAGAAACCAAAGAAATGCGGTGGGCTTGTACAGCCTCAGACACAGGAGAAGATATTCTTTTGGATGAAATGTCCAAGGGATTGTTTGATAATTTCCTGAATAAGATTAAGAGTGGTGTAGAAGTCCCCGAACCTTGGCAGAGTGAGTATTGGAAGGGCGGTATGCCCTATCTCTCTGTTTCTCATTATCCTGACGCAAATGGAAAGGCTGTACCTGGAGAAGTAAAAAGTGTTTATCTTGATGGACACATGCTGAAAGCGAAGGGTATTTTTCACGACACTAGTCTAGGGAAAGCAGCCTATAAATCAGTTAGGGAAAGTTATCAACGAATGAAATCCGGTAATACAGACGATTTTAGTCCTGTTAGGATTTCAATTGGCTTTTTGGATTTCAAACATAAGCACAAAAATAGTAATTTTGTGTTTGAGAGAAAATCCTTTGATGATATTTGTCCCGAATGTGTGAAAGAGCATTTTGGGGAAGTTGCTCGTTCTGGGTTGATCTATATGGACGGGCAGTTAATTCACTTGGCATTAACGAGAGTGCCAGTAAACCAACGAACAGAGATTGGGTTGGACGTGGAGGTTGATAAAAGTATGACCACTAGAAACGAAGATGCTGCATCTATTGTCGGAGAGGAAAACACCGAGGAAATTGAAGAAGCTGTGTTGGCTGAAATGAAACAGCCCGAAAAAGCATTGGTAACGAAATCCGAAGAAGAAGCAGTTGAAGAAGAACTTGAAGAAGTAACCGAGGAAACAACGGAAGAAGAAGTAACTGAGGAAGTTGAGGTTTCAGCAGATGTTGAAATCGAAGAAACTCCTGAAATTGTTCCTCACATTTTGGATGAGGCGGTGGAAGCATTGAAGGCCAAGTTTGATGGGCTGGAAAAAACCCCTGAATCATTACCAAAACTACAAAATGAGTTTGATGCAATAGCAGAAATTATTCGCTCTGATTTTGACAGGAAGGGTACTCCGGTTGAGCAGAAAGAAGTGGTTTCTGAGGTTGATATTGAAGAAAAGATTGCTACGGCAGTAAATCAGGCAGTTGCGCCCTTGTTTGAGCAGATGAAATCACTAGCGGAACAACTCAAAGAGAAGCCAAAAGAAGAAACGGTAGAAGTTCGTAGGGGACTGACTTCCCCTCTGGATGAAATTGTGGTAGCGAATGATCCTGCTGCACACACTATTAGGGAAGAAAAACCAAAACTTTCTTCTTTATCTCAGGCAATCAATAGAAGTGTAAACTTACCGGATGACTATGTTCGTCCTGGTGCAGTACAAAAACCTGGTTAAGCCTCTGGTGTCAGAATACTAACTTGGAGATTTAACAATGAGTGAACCGCTTTTGAATGTAGAAAAAGGTGGTGCAGACGTTCTGGTTGAACGTCAAAATGATCCAGTAATTTCGCCGCAGCCTTATGCGTCACCTGCTGACTTTTCTGCACAATATCCTACTCCGCTCGATACTACCGAACTGGTAGCAATGTGCGAAGAAGTGAGTATGTTGCAGGCTATTCCGTCAATTGGTACAGGGTTGCAGCAGCATACTTGGCGTGAACTGAGTACGCTCGCTTTTACGTCTGGTAGTGCGTATGTTTCTTTTGCTGACGGGGTTTGTCCAGAAGAATATACCCATGATGGATCAAATACCACGATTACTTTGAAGAATGTTGGTGCTAAGAAATCACTTTCGATTTCTGACATCCTTCATTCCCGCGCAGTTGCTTCCGCTAACTGGAACGGGATTACCAACTTGCTTGGTGGTCAGGCTTCTGGTGAGGGACTTCCTGGCGCGTCGGATATGGCCACTTTTGATCGGGCTTTTGTTGCCGATCTGAAAGAAAAAGAAGCACGTTTGATGGCTACTTTGGTTCTCAATCACATGGATCGTCTCTTGGTCGAGGGTAATGCTGTAAGCAACTCTCTCGAATGGGACGGTTTTGAGAATTGGGCAACGAACCAGAGTGTGACTTTCCATACGAATGTCAATACCGCTTCCGGTACTTTCTCTGGACAGAACTTTGATCGCTTCCTGAGTGAGTCTTGTGCAAAACCCACGCATTTGTTTGGGCATCCGCAGGCTATTCAGGAACTTATGTCGGCTTACTTCCAGCTTGGTTGGCAGGGTTCGCAGGTTGTGAATGTTACTAGTGGTGATCGTGTCACCCCTGGTTTCAACTTTGCGGGTTCGGTCAATACGGGTGTTGGTCGTCTGACTGTTGTTGCAGATAGCAACTTTGCTATTACAGATATGGGTAATGGTGCATATCAGGCACAGATTTGGGCAATGCGAATGACGCATAACGGTGTTCCGCTTGTGTATCAGGCTGTCCAGATTCCGCTTGCTATGAAAGACCTTGCTCCTGGATGTACGGCAGTTCAGTTCCAGATTTGGCAGAAGTCAGCCCTTGTTATCAAACATGCTTGCGCACATGGTACTTATACCAGTCAGTTCTCAGGCAGAACGGTAACGACCTGTCCGACAGTATATTAAACTTTTAGACACTTGAATATAAAAGCCACTCATATGAGTGGCTTTTTTCTTTTTACTATTGTATAGTATAAGAGAGTATTGCGGAGGAAAAATGCCAACAGTAAAGAAGTGCAAATCCTGTATCTTCTTCAAAGAACCAGATCGTTGCATTAGATACCCGCCACAAGGACATTTAACAAGAGAATATCCTACAAGGGTACATTATGAACAGGATAGGAAAACTGTACCTGATAGAGATGCTTGTGGGGAGTATCAGAAGAAATAGGATATTATTTTAATCTTTCTTTAATCTTTTACTGCATTATAGTGTGGTAGAATTTATTTATCGATTCGGAACGGCGGGGGATGCCGACTAAAACTATATAATGTAAGGGACTTCGTACTGATTTCGCAAAGGCATCTCCCGCTATCCGAGAATAAAAATAAAGGATTGACATAAATGAAATTTGATAATACAATGGTTTTGCGTTTATGGGACGAGACAAATTCGGGGGAAATGTTCTCGACTGTTGATGATCTATCTCCTTTTTCTTTGATCCGGTGGTTTCCTCCTTTCCACCGGATCATTGATTTAACTGGTTGTAAAAATCCTTTATTTTAGTATAATTTTCCATAGGAGACATAAAAATGGATTTTGAAACCAGTAATTTGAATTTTGCGGCAGCTTGTGTGAGTTATGGAGCAACTGTCCGTGACACAAAAGACCTAGGGAAAGGAAAGATTCTCTTTCTGATGGAGAATTGTCCAAAGAGCGTATTTATATTCATCTACGGTGAAGTGGAGGGTAGGGATATTATAAATTTCACTCAGCTACTTCACTTATTTACTTCTAATTGTTTGATGTTGAAGCCGAATTATCCTTCTTCAATCAAATCCCTAAAAACCCTTATTTATGACAGAAAGAATAACGGATGATTCTGGAAACGTGGCAGTACGCCACTTTCGTCAGATTCAAAAACTTGTACAGGTACATGGCAGGGAATATGTGTTTGTGGTTCGTGCCAGTATTTCTTTAGCGTTTGTGCATCCTGACGACGTAGATGCTCTTTTAGGGATGCTTGGTGGGTGTTGTGGTCAGAGAACCAAGCCCGTTTTTGGATTAGCCGACGAGACTCATGTAAGACGTTGGCGCAACAATGGAGGTAGGTAGTGTCGGAAAAGGTTGCAGCGATTTTTTGGTCAGATACGCACCAAAATCATAAGGCGGGATTGTGTAAACCTGGTTTTACTCCTGATGGGGAAGAAACTTGGCAACTTAATCCTGCTCAAAGAGAGTTGTGGTATGCGTGGGAATCTTGTTGGGATTGGGTTGATAGTATTGTCCCTTCTGGATATAAGAAAGTTGGTTTTAGTGTTGGTGATGCGGTTGAGACTGATGCAAAGGTAAGAAGTCCACAAGAATTGGTTTCTTTATCTCCAAAGGATGCTTTTACTTTAGCAGAGGAAACCTTAGAGCCTATTGTATCTGACCTGGATTATTTCTTTGTGATTGATGGTACGTCTGCTCACGTCGGGAGCGGTTCTTGGACAGAAAAAGCATTAGCGAAAAATCTCAATGCTGTTCCTGATGAATCTAACAATTCTACTACATGGAAGAATTTTATTGGGGAATTGGGTGGAGTTAAGTTTGATGTAGCACATCATCCTGCTGGAAATAGTAACATTTCTCGTAACTATCCGGCAGTAGCCAGTAGATTAGCGTATGATATTCAGGCTGCTTATGTGATGGATAGAGAAGAAAAACCCCCTGATTTGGCTATCCGAGGTCACTTGCATCGTTTTGCTGATAGTGGAATAACAAACAAGACCAGGGGAATTATACTCCCTTGTTTCCAGTATAAGAGTGTATTTATTAGTAGAATAGGTAAGGATCACGATATGCCTGATATTGGTATGGTTGTGGTTTTGTGTTCTGATGGTGAATATGAATTGAAAATAAAAAGAGTACGACCAAGAGAAAAGAGGAAAACATGGAGAATAGAGAAGAAAACCACGAAAATCGCCCTACCTTGGACGAAATCGTAGATTTTATTCAGGGATGGAAAGAAAAGCCTGAAAACCCGTTCCTAAAAGAAAACCAGATTACTACGAAAGTTTTGATAGAGAAAACTGGTAAGAGTTACAGTTGGGCAAAAAACATTTTGAAAGAGATGTTTGATGCGGGTTTATGTGAAAGAGAAAGGGTTTTTCTGAGAGATGGTTTTATTTTTGTGTATACTTTTGAAGAACTCCCAGAGGTTCTAATCTCTGTCTAATGATTGTGTGATAGGATAAAAATATGAAAATTTTAGTTACGGGTGCTGATGGATACTTAGGTTCTTTCTTATTCAAAGAATTTCGTTCTGAAAATCAGTATGTTAGGTTGAACTCTGATATTTCAAAAGTAGATCAACTCCGAAAGGAGATTGATTCCAAGAAGGGTAATGGGGAATATGTAGTTCTTCATATGGCTGCTATCTCTGATGTGTCTTATTGTGAAGAAAACTATAAAGAAGCCTTTAAAATAAATGTTTTAGGTACAAATAATGTGATGGAAGCGACTGATAGTAATGGTCGTGTAGTTTTGTTTTCTTCCTGTCACGTTTATTCTGGTAAGAAATATTTCCCATACAAAGAAAAGCATGTTCCAGAACCAGTAAATGCTTATGGTATGACTAAGTTCGGGGCAGAGAGTATTCTTGCTTCCTACCCTGATAGAAAATCACTAGCCCTTAGAATTGGTAAGGTATATAATAGATATTTCGTGGATAGGGTTTTGGACTATGAAGGATCAGTTCCCTCTTTCATTCAGAGAAGTTTTATCGAGATTAGAGATTTATGGGAAATAGTAGATAAACTTTGTTCTACTTCATGGGATAAAATCCCTATTTACAAGAAACATAACGCGAGGGTTTTGAATATCGGAAATCCTCTCCAGAACTTTAGTTACTCTCAGTTTTACAATCTGATTAGAGATAAGTACAGTAGAGGAAAACTGGAATCCAGGTCGGTTGATCTTCCAAAGTATGCCCCTAGACCTCATAGGGTGAAATTGGATACTGGTTTGATGAAAAAGGTAATTGGTGATTTCGAGTTTCGGAGTTATTAATGGAAAATCTTTACATTGATGTTGCGAATCCGTTTAGAACATACAATGATGGTATCAAGACATTAGAAAGGGTTTATGATTCTGCTAGACCTCTTATTATTATGGGTAGGGCTGTACCTTTTCTTCAAGGCGAATTTATCGGTGTAATGGATACTAAGGAATTTGATGAGACTAGTGATTTGATGGTAATTACTCTGGATGAGTACGATCAGCGAGTTGAGGAAATTCTAAGACAGGTAAAATACCGATGGAATTGAAAACGAAGATAAGTATTATTATTCCAGTATATAAGCAATGGCATTTGGTAAATAAGAGATTATGGGAAATTTATCAGTATTGTTATGAGTATGAGAATTTAGAAATCGTTATTCTGGATGACTGTTCTGATGATCCGTTAGTGACTAAGGGAATGAATTTCTGGGTGAGAAACGGTACATTCTCCAAGATTGTTGATTATGTTGCTTATGAAAATGTTGGTTTTGGTCAGACCTGCAATAAGGGGGTAGAACTATCAGATGGGGATATTATAATAATTCATTCAACCGATGTTCCTGTTACGGGAGATTATCTAAAGGGGATTATAGAGAAGATAAATGAAAATCCTAGAAGATTAGTTGGAAGTCGTTTACTTTCTTATGATACCGGATGGAATACTTTTGATGGTAAAATCTATCCCTATCTCGAAGGATGGTTGTTAGCATGTAAGCGAGAGATTTGGGATGAGTTAGGGGGATTTGATCCTAGATACGGAAAATTTGATTATGAAGATGTTGATTTATCCACAACTGCTCTATCAAAAGGAATTGAATTAGTACCATTGAACAGTCCGTTTGTTTCTCATATGAGTGGAATGACGATTTCTGTTCTTGTGGGCATTGATAAGCGTAGGGAAATCACAGAGAGAAATAGAGAGGAATTTAGAAAAAAATGGGTGACAAAAAACGAGTAGTTCTTTCTGGTTTGTTTTATCCAGTAGCGATTTTACGTTACTTTGAATCTGCTTTAGAGAATAGGGATGATGTTGAATTAATTACGGTTGGCCCTTATACAGAGAATTGGATTCCTTGGTCTAGTGGTATGGACTTACCAGAAAAGTATGCTAAGTCTCCTACTATTCCTTTAGCAAAGCATATGTGGACAACCAGAAGTATGAATCCAAGTTTTCTTTTCAACGATCCGCAACTTGAAGATGTCGATTTATGGATACAATGTGATGCAGGATTTTATTTCAACGGAAAACTTCCAGCGAAACACCAGGTTCATATTGCCACCGATCCTCATGTTCTGAATTACGATCAGCAGAGGAATTTTGCGGATAAATTCTTCAACATGCAGCAGTATTACATTGATAGCAAAGGTAGACCAACAGATATTTATCTTCCGTATTGTGCCAGTAAGTATCATCACTACAAAGAAGATTTAGAAACAGAATATGATGTTTGCTTGGTTGGATTACAGTATAATCAGCGTAGCGAGTTGGTTGCTGCTTTGCGGAGAGAGGGGATTTCCGTTCATTATACACTTGGTTTGGGTATGGATGAATACAGAACGGCTTACAGTAAGTCACGAGTGGCAATTTCTTGGTCAAGTTTAGAGGATTTGATTGCTAGAGTTTTTGAAGCAGGAATGATGGGGTTACCATTGGTGACGAATGTTGTTCCTGATTTATCTCGACATTTTGATAGTCGAGACTTACTTACTTTTACGGATGTTTCTTCTGCGGTTGCCCAGGTGAAGTGGTGTCTGGAGAACATGGAAGAAGCGAATAAAATGGCAAAGGAGATGCAAGATAAGGTATATAGTTATCACACTTACGATCACAGAATTCAACAAATTTTCGATGAGGTAGGTTTCTGATGGACAAAATTGTTTTTTGGGCTGAAATTAATTCAGTGCGGATTGAAACAGAAGTTGATAATGAATCGAATGGAATTGATGATTCAGTAGCAGAAAATCTTGATTGGCAGTTATGTGAGTGGGTACAAACATTAAAAACAGATGAGGATAATTTAGGAAGATATGGATGGAGAATTAAAGGGCAAAACGGTAAAGATCATTAGAGTTGCCGGAGTTCCTAAAAAAGCAACCCTTTTTGATGGTACAATAGTACACAGGGCAGACGATGACAGCATTGTACTTTTTCTTGGAAACAGTAATGTAAAAGTAAAATGCGCCGAGTATGATAATCATTTCTGCTACGCCACACCGGAGCATATTGTTGGATGGTCGCCAATGTGTACTTGTGGTGGAATGGCTGGAGTAGTAGGGTATGACGCATATAAAAAAGATGCTTCCCCTACGAGTAGTGGTATGATGGTTGTATGTCAATCTCATGCGGAAACTGGTAAACATTGGGACGGATCGTCCTAAAGAGAGGTTATGATGGAAGGATTGAATTTAGAATTGACGTTTGATTTGCTGCCTGTTTTTGGTGCTGCGCTTGTGCTTTTGAATGTGATTGTTCCTAAGTGGAAGGTATGGTATGAGGCACTTGAATCGGATAAGAAACAGATGGTGAATGTTTATGTAATTGCTGGCGTTACGTTGCTTGTGGTTGCTCTGAGTGGCTTGGAGATTGTTGATGTGTATGGTGGAGAAACCTGGCGTGAATGGGTTGTACCTCCCGTAACTGATTTCGTGATTGCTCTGCTTGCAAATGCTGGTGTGTACAAGGCATTTAGTTACAAACTATAGTAAAAGAGTCACAAAGGATAAAAATAAATATTATGAAAATAGACATTCTATGTAACGATGGAAGTCCTTTAGGCGTAACTCCTGATACTATTTATGGTGATGATAAACGAGTGGGGGTTGGTGGTGCTGAGTTGGCACTACTAACCCTTGCTGAGTTCTGGAAGTCCATTGGTCACGAAGTACGATTGTACAACAATCCTTGGTATCTTACGGACAGATTAGATCAGAGGCTTATTGCTACTTTCAATCCGTTAGAAGAACGTGATATTCTGATTATTTTTCGTTCCCCCACAGAGATCGCAAAACGAGCAAAGGGGAAAAAGGTTTGGTGGAGTTGTGACCAGAGAACGGTAGGGAATTTTCGTGCTTTTGGTCAGGACGTGGATCACATTGTTACTATCTCCGATTACCATCAAGATTATTTTGAACACAATTATGGATTAGAGAGTACCGTTTTAGATTTGCCTATTCGAGATCAGGACTATTTACCTTTTCTTGACGAAACAAAGATAAAGAATAGGCTTATTTATACTTCTGTACCTGGAAGGGGATTGGACGTATTGGCTAGGGCTTATCCTATAATCAAACAACAAGTTCCCGATGTTTCGTTGGTGATTACCTCTGATTACCGTTTGTGGGGTGCTGCGCCTGGTAACAGTCAATATCGGAGTTCTTTCTTTGGTAAGGATGATGTTCAATTTCTTGGTGCGGTGTCCAGAGAACGTCTTGTAGAAGAACAGGCAAAAGCAGAAGTATTATCTTATCCGTGTACCTACGATGAGTTGTTCTGTTATGCGGTAGCAGAGGCACAATGGGTAGGGACTGTTCCTGTAACCACCACTATCGGTTCTTTGGCGACTACGACAATGGGAGTTCATGTTGGGGGCGAACCTTCAAGCCCAATGTGGCCTAAGATGTTCGCTGAGGAAGTTTGTAATCTTCTTTTAGACAGGAAAAGATTAGAGGATATGTCGTCGTATGTCAAAGAACGGGCGCATTATAGATTTGATATTACATCAATCACAAGAGAATGGGAGAAGATTTTCAATGGGTAAGCGATATACTTACAAGTGCGGTAAGGGACACGAATTTGAGGTTACTCGTAGAATGGTAGAAGTTAGTAATATGAAGTGTGGTCATAAGGGTTGTAAGAGCAAGAAATTTAGAAGGAAGTATAAAGCCCCAACAATCAGTTTCAAGGGTGCAGGGTTTTATGCAACGGATAATAAAAAATGAAACATTTAGTTTTTGGTGGTAATGGGCTTCTTGGATATAGTTTAAGATTAGCCTTGATTGATGAGGAAGTGGTTACGATAGGTAGGGATAAGGGAGATTATGCTTACTTTGATCTAAACGAACCCATGCAGATTTATCGTATCATGGAAGATATAAATCCTGATGTGGTTCATATCTGTGCGTATGCTGCGGGAGTTGATTGGTCAGAAGATAATCCTGTTGAATCTTTCTATACAAACGTAACGGGAATTTCTCATATCCTGTTTGCGGCGAGAAGGGTAGATGCTAAAGTAACTTTTCCTTCTAGTAGTTATGTTTTCGCTGGTGGTATGGCTGATCCTTATACAGAAAGTGATGTAACTTCTCCAATCAATGTTTATGGTAGGCATAAAGAGATATTAGAAGAAAACGTAAGAAGTTTATTCCCAGGTAAGCATATCATTTATCGTACCGTTGGTTTGTTTGGTTACGAACCAAAAGGTAAGAAGAATTTTGTATATCAGATTTTGAGAACTATTGAGAATGATGAACCCATGATTGTTCCTGCTGACCAATTTATGAATCCGATTTTTGTGAACAATGTTGCAAAAGCGGTTGTACTTTTAGGTCAGAGGCGATTTAGTGGAACAATCAATTTAGCGGGTGATATAAACCTTAGTAAATATGAGTGGGCAAGAATGATTGCGGATCGTTATGGTAAGGAAAATTTGATACTCCCCGTACCTAGTGAGACTTTAGGACAATCTGCACCTAGACCGTCTAATGCTTGTCTAAGTACCCTGAAGTATCAGCGGTTTTCGCAAAAGTATTTGAAGTTTGATTTGGATCGTTTTTTAGGAATGTTATGAAATATATAAATCCGGCGCAGCAGGTTACAAATAATGAGGAAATAAAGCAGGTAATGGAAGTAGTTTTATCTGGTAAGTTTTCTGGTGGAAATAAGACAAAAGAGTTTGAAAAAAAGATACAGAAATTTACCGGAAATCGGAAGGCTATCTTGTGTAATAGTGGATCGTCTGCTAATTTATTGGCTATTTCCGCATTAAAATCACAATTCAATATACCTGATGGTGCGGAAGTAGTTACTACGGCTGCGGGTTTTCCGACTACGTTAAATCCCATTATTCAAAATAATCTTACGCCAGTCTTAATAGACGTTGAATTGGGTTCTTATGTTCCTACTTTGGATGCAATCAAGGAAGCAATTACGGATAATACAAGAATTATCTTTCTTGCTCATACTTTGGGTAATCCTTTCCCCGTAAAGGACTTACAGGAGTTTTGTAGAGAGAAGTCTATTCACATTGTTGAGGATTGTTGTGATGCTCTGGGATCACGTCATGCGGGTAAGTTGGTAGGCAACTTTGGTATAGCTGGAACATATTCCTTCTATCCTGCACATCATATTAGTACGGGTGAGGGGGGAGCAGTTGTTACCAATAATCCCTTATTTGCTAGTAGGGTGACTTCTTTTAGGGATTGGGGAAGGCATTGTTGGTGTGAACCAGGTGAGGATAATACTTGTGGTAAACGGTTTGATTGGGAGTATGACGATCTACCATATGGATTTGACCATAAGTATGTTTATTCTGAGATTGGGTATAACATGAAAATGTCCGATCTTCATGCTGCGCTTGGTGTTGCTCAGATAGAAAAGTTGCAGGTTTTTTGTGATAAACGCAGGTCAAATCATCGTAAGATTTTACATGGTTTGTATGATATGGGAGCAAGGGAGTATTTTATTCTTCCAGAACCATCCCAGAATTCTGACCCTTCTTGGTTTGGTTTTTGTGTAACTTTGCGGGATAATGTGGGATTTTCAAGGCGTGATGTGGTAATGAAGTTTCACGAATTGGGTATTGGAACACGACAGTTGTTTGGTGGTAATCTAGCAAAACAACCCGCTTATAAGAATACAGAGTTTGTTGTTTCTGGTGACTTGAAGAACTCTGACAAGATTATGACTGATACTTTCTGGTTTGGTTGTCACCCTGCTATGGGTGATAGTGAAATTTGGAGAGTGTTGGACGCATTTAGTTGGGTATCTAAACTATGAAGATAATTGCTACAACCAGAACAAGGAATGAAGAAGCCAACATTGAGAGGTTCTGTAAGGCTTATGGTACGTTCTGTGATGAGATTATTATTGTAGATGGTGGTTCTGAGGATCGTACCGTAGAAATCGCTGAGAGTATGCCTAAGACGAGTGTGGAGTATTTTGATGTAAAGGTATGGAATGAAGCAAAGACACACTGGAGAAACCCGCATGGCGAACACATAAACTTTTGTATTGGTTTGGCTTTAGAGCAGGGGGCAGATTGGATAATTTTTGATGATTGTGATGATGTTCCAACCGTGTCTTTACAAGAAGAAGCAAGGAATATTCTTACTTCAACTGATAAAATATCAGTATTTGCTTATCGTCTTTATGTGTATGGTTCTGACAGATATTTTCCTAGTATGAATAAGCCAGGTCAAAGTTTGTGGGCTTGGCGAACTACTGAGTGCATGATTTGGGCAGATGAGAATGATCCTTGGAAACATAATATGTATGTCCCTGATAGAGAGGACAGATATAATTTAGATTATCCTTATTCTTTACTTCATTACTTTGCTCCTGACGAAGAAACGGTACAAAAAAAGTTGTCTTTTTATAGAGAATCGGGGCAGCATCCTACTATGGGGCATCCAACGAAAACAAGCGGTCAATTGGTGGGATTACCTGGTTGGGCGGTATGGAAATGAGAACAGGAATTGTCATTTGTAATTATAATATGCCGAGTAGTACCGATGCTTTAGCGCACCACATAAAGAAGAATGTTAAGGAAGATTATGTTCTTTGTGTGGTGGATAATGGTAGTGACCAAAAACCTCCTTCCGAACATACGACTTTACATCTTCCTAAAAACATACAAATGACTCGTGGGTTTATGCGGGGTGTAGATCAGATTGACAGGCTGACTCGAAACTCTTGTGATTATTATTGGCTTATTATTACCTCTGTGGAATTTCGTTTGATGGATACAGACGATCCGGTAAAAAAACTGACTGATGTTTTTTCTGGGGATAAAAAAACATATGCAGTACAACCATCACTAATAAAAACAAAATATTCTGCGTGGTCTGATTTACTTA
>Ga0098074_1000871_pt1 | contig 17420 bp, 14 predicted proteins | sample 32_taG_FD_75064 | JGI IMG/M metagenome (GOLD analysis project Ga0098074, IMG submission 75064) | Marine viral communities from the Gulf of Mexico - 32_GoM_OMZ_CsCl metaG | ecosystem: Environmental > Aquatic > Marine > Oceanic | place: Atlantic Ocean: Gulf of Mexico | collected 2015-07-12
CTGTCCCCATCATCGCTTTGCCCATTTCCAGCATCGCTGTGCGGATATCGGCAAAGTCCAGATTAACCAGACCGGGACGGACCATCAAATCGGTCACGCCGCGCACGCCTGCTTGCAGGACGCTATCGGCCATCTGGAAGGCTTCTGCAAAAGTTGTTTTTTCGTTCGCAATGCGGAACAAATTCTGGTTCGGGATCACGATCAGCGTATCCACGTAATCCTGCATTTCCTCAAGACCCTGCTCGGCCATTTTCATGCGGTGCGAGCCTTCGAAATGGAAAGGCTTGGTAACGACACCAACGGTCAAAATGCCTTTTTCGCGGCAAGCTTTGGCGATAACAGGCGCTGCGCCTGTTCCTGTTCCGCCGCCCATGCCCGCGGTGACAAACGCCATATTCGCGCCGTCCAGATATTTCAAAATTTCTTCAATTGATTCTTCGGCGGCTGCGCGGCCAATTTCGGGTTTCGATCCGGCGCCTAGGCCGCCTGTGACATTTACGCCCAGCTGCAACGTGTTCTCGCACAAGGAATTGTCCAGCGCCTGGGCATCTGTGTTACACACCAAAAACTCACACCCCTCAAGGTTCGATGAGATCATGTTGTTCACAGCATTACCACCGGCACCACCGACACCAATCACGGTGATCTTTGGGGATAACTTGTGCACTTCTGTCGGTTGCATTTTAATATTGATCATATTGAAACCTCTTTGATTGCCCGGGAATTCGGGCGGCAAGAAAATTTGTTGGGCTCGGGCTTTGATTCCCTGATTTGCAGTTTATGAAAGTTTGATTCCCGCGAAAAGGGAAAAAACTAAAGAATACAGCGGATTGCTGTGGATTACTCGTACTTCGATCATATCACCGCCTCAGATTAAAAAGCAAAGAATCAGATTAAGTGACTCATGTAACTAGATATTTTGAATCTATTCATTTTCAAGCTGAACGCGCAAACACCTAAAAAATAATATTCACTGCGACTTGTGGATAAGTTTTGTATGGAATGTTTGTAAGTTTTTTTGGGCGCTCAGGCGCGCAAGCGCGCTACGCCTCTTTAAAACGCTCAGGCGCGCAAGCGCGCTACGCGGTGCCGTGATTATCGAGTGTGATTTGAAACAAGGTTTCAAATTGACCCTCGCAAGTGCGAGGCCGTCCAATAGGACGTAAAAACAAAAAGAGCTACCAGTTTTCCTTCATCCAGAACTTAACGCGCTCCCAGAGCGTTCCCGGCTCGACCTGCGCCATGATATCGGCGGGCATTTCGTCAGAGCGTTCGGAGATATAGGTGAGCAAGCCTGCTGTCGTCGCAAAGGCGGGGCCGGAGACTGCATCCGGCAGACCGGATAAGCGGATTGGCTTCCCAAGGCGCACCTGTTTGTCCAGCACATGCCCCGCAAGCTCCCGCATACCTGGCACTTGGGACGCGCCGCCCGTTAGCACGACGCGGCGGCCAAGAACGGGACCAAGGCCGCTATCGTTCAGGCGTGCACGGATAAGTTCAAACATTTCTTCCAACCTTGGCTGGATAATCCCGATCAGCAGAGAGCGCGGAATATGATTGGGGCCGGAACGCTCGTCCTCGCCGATTTTCGGCACGTCAATCAACTCGCTCTCATCAGTGCTGGAAGCCATGGCAGAGCCGTAAAGCGCTTTCATGCGCTCGGCATCCGCTATAGAGGTGGTGAGCACCTTAGCGATATCATTGGTCACATGCCGCCCGCCGATGGGGATAGAGTCCGTATAAATCAGCGCGTTATTCTGGAACACCGCCACAGATGTCACGCCGCCGCCCATATCAATGACAGTGCAGCCCAAATCCATCTCATCCTCAACCAGCGTGGCCAAACCCGCCGCATAAGCCGAATTACAGAGCGCCGAAATATCCAGATGCGAGCGTTCAATACAGGTCGCCATATTCCGCAGCGCGCCTATATCTGCACCGACCAGATGAATATCAACATGCATGTCGTGGCCGTAAAGCCCGCGCGGCTCGTTAATGCCATCATGCCCATCAACGCGGTAGCCAACGGGAATGGTATGGATAAGCTCTTGGCTCTCGCTCATCTCCTCTTCCTGCGCCTTGGCCAGCGCACGGCGGATATCATTATCGGTGATTTCATGGCCGAGAATTTTGACCTCTGCGCTATGACTATACGAGGCCGTATGCACACCCGGTACATTGACAATCACCTCGCGCAAAGGATAGCCCTTCATAATGTCGGCAGCCATGTTTTCGGCGGCGTGAACGGTTTGACGAATGGCGGCTTCGGCCTTATCCAGATCAACCACCGTGCCGCTTTTGATGCCTTGGGATGCCTGATGACCAACGCCCAGCACCTCGAACGTACCCTCATCATCGACGACGCGGCCAATGAAACAGGCGATTTTACTGCTCCCTATATCGAGAGCCGCCAGCAATGATCCGCGTGGTTTTTTCTTATGTTTCATAACAGGTTATATATCGTTACCGCCGGAATGGGCGGCCTTTAAGAAGTTGTCGACGCTAAATTCCTGCACCTTGCCCGGTGCGGTTTGCACTATAACACGGTCAGCCTTGCGCAGGTCAATATGTTCCAGCGATTTTCCGAGGATTGCTTTGTCTTCCTCCATCATCGCCAAACGGCGTAGCGCCAGCCCGATATCTTCGGCGGGCAGTTTTATGTGTAACCCTTCCGTGGTTTTCAAATCCCAGCGGCGATTTGCGACAAATTGCGCGGATTCTATGCGCTCATAAATTTTCGGCTCGGCTTGAAGTGTGCGCAAAAGTTCAGCAGCGTTTTCCTTGCTCCCCTCGCCGCTCACCATCACCAAACCAGAGAAGCGTTTCAGGCCATAATCTGTGAGCACCGCGCCTTGCGCATCAATCAAAAACAGCTTTCCTGCGTTTTGCCAGAGCGCGAGCGGTGCGCGCTCTTCCAGATCGATATATATTGTATCCGGCAAGCGGCGCTCGACCTGCACGGATTTCACCCATGACACGCGCTCGATCAACTCTTTCGCGCTTTGCGGGTTAAAGGAAAACAGCGGATCGCCCTGTTGCACATTCACCAACCCCAAAAGCACATCAGGGTCGGTATTGATACGCCCCTCGACCAGAATATTGGCCACACGGAACCCCGCATCGGCGCTCACTTCTATCGTTTTATGACGGCTCCAATCGGCTGCGCTTTCAATCGCGCCGCTCAAATACAGCCACGCGCCTGCCCAGACGACAAACACAAACGCGCCAAGCGCAAAGCCGAAGCGGCGCATCCACAATACAAAAAAATCCCAGCGCTTTGTCGGGCGCTTGTAATTCGGGTTACGGCGTGCGCCTTTACGTTTTTTGCCGATTGTGATCATGTCGGCCTCTTATGCAGCCGTGCATCCATCGGAACCGGATCGGCAGGCATCGCCATTTTGCGGGTATGCGAAAGCGCCTCTTCGATCAAATGCGTGAGCAGATTCGTAAACAATACAGGCTCTTTCGCCGCTTCCCAGAGGAAATAACCGAACGAACCGGGACACGGATTAATCTCGTTCATCCAGATCTCACCAGATTTTTCGTTGCCGATAAAATCTATGCGCGGCGCGCCTGTCCCGTCAATCGCGCTGTAGAAAGTATTGGCCCAATTGCGAATATCCGCCTCGCGCCCCTCGGGCAATGTCGGGTTGATCTCGCGTGTGAGTGAGAGCATGCCCTCGCTGGCTTGACCCGGATTTTTCTGGCCTGTTTTGTTATCGCCGCCGGATAAATATTTTTGTTTGAAATCCAAAAGCTCTTCGGTGTTTTTCGGGCGCTCTAACGCCGATGTCACCACGCCGCCGTTCATATGGGCAACGGCCACGTTATATTCTATCAGGTTTTCGACGAATGGCTCGACAATCGCCGCGCTGTCATATTTAAAGATCGCGGGCAAACACGCGCTCACCTCTTGGGCGTTCTTACATTTGGCCACGCCGATCGAGCTACCGAGATGGCACGGCTTCAGGCAGACCGGAAATTTCAAATCCTTGAGTTGCGCCTCAATATCCTCGACAGGCAAGCTATAACCCTGATCCGCGCGGCGCAAAATCGCGAATGGCAGCGTCGGAATGCCGAGCGATTGCATCAGGCGCTTGGACAGCCCCTTATCCATCGTCACCGCAGAGGCCAGCGTACGCATGCCCGTATAGGGCGTTTTGGCGCTCTCGAACAGCCCTTGAATATTGCCATCCTCGCCAAACGGGCCGTGAAAAGCCGGAATCGCGACATCGAATTCAATCAGCTTTGCGCCGCCAAAGAGTGATTTTTTCTTCGGCACCAAATGCCCTTTCGGTGGGCCATTCGCGCTGACATCCAATGTCACTTCGGTGAGCGAGGCCAGCATGGTGCGATCAGGCAAGTAATCTTCCCGCTCCCGCAGCGCATCGCCTGTGTACCACACGCCCTCGGTGGTGATATAGACCGGAAAGGCGTTATATCTCGTGCCGTCAATGGCTTGCAGGGCTTGCAGGCCGCTGACCACGCTAACGTCATGTTCGGGCGATCTGCCGCCAAAAAATACTGCTATTGTCTTTTTATCTGTCATTTTTTGAGCATAATTCTATGATGTAACAAGTTCGGCGAAGCGCGAACCCATGAAGTGATATATGATTTAACCATGAATGCCCCCACTTTGGAAAGTAAAACCCTTGCAATCTTTCACAGCAAATAACGCAGACCATTTTTTTGAAGGCGCGAACGAACAGGCAAGCCCAGTAATTTATTGGGGTCACGGCTGGGGACAGGATCACAGGGCGTTTATGCCACTGATACAATCGCTGCAGACCTTAGGCGCACATACCGCGCTGGATTTTCCGGGCTTCGGACATTCACCGAGACCGCAGGAGAGCTGGAGCACCGCCGATTACGCCGATGCCATTGCTGCGCACCTTAAGGAGAGCGGCCAAGCGCCGATCATCTGGATTGGCCATTCTTTCGGTGGGCGCGTTGGCGTGCAACTCGCCAGCCGCCATCCTGAACTGATCAAGGGCTTAGTACTGATTGCGGGCGCAGGATTAAAGCGCAAACGCTCGCCGTTTAAGGCGCTGTATTTCAAAGCGCGGGTTTCGCTCTACAAATTTCTGAAAAAACTCATCCCGCTCGGCCTGTCGCAAGACTGGCTGCAATCCAAATTCGGCAGCCGCGATTATAAAAGCGCAGGCGCGATGCGTGATATTTTCCTAAAAGTGATACCCGAGGATTTAAGCAATGAGGCCGCGAAAATCACCGCGCCCACGCTCCTGATGTACGGTGAAAAAGACAACGAAACACCGCCCGAATTCGGCCAGCGTTATAATCGCCTGATCAAAAACTCCACTCTTCATATTTTATCAGGTCTTGATCATTACAGCGTACTCGGATCAGGTCGACATCAGGTTGCAAATTTACTGCAAGGCTTTATAAACACTCTTAAATCATCACAATCGGAATAACATCTTATGAACGCCGAAATTTTAATCGCCATCCTCGTTATTGTTGCTTTTGCCGGTTTTCTGGCCAAGCGTTTGCTAACCTATCTTCATGCCTTCCAGCAGGAAGAATATGACGGCGCGCGGTTCATCAAATGGATGCTCATAAACAAGATATTCGATAAGAAACTGACCGCTATTCTCGCGCTGGCCGGAATTGGCTGGTTCTTTTTGGGTCAATTCAGTTTCCTGATTTCCTTGCTGGTATTTATTGCCTTTGCCGGAATTGGTTATATCGAGGCAGATCCGCGTAAGGATTCAAAGAAGAAACTGGCCATGACCGCGCGCGCGAAACGCATTTATACACTGGCCATTGTTATCGGTCTTATTCCATCGGTGTTTGTGCTGTTTATCCATTTGCCGTGGATATGGATTTTGCTGGTGCAATTTGCACCCCTCGCGCTGGTAATCGCCAATGCACTGCTACGCCCATACGAAGACATGACGCAGAAGAAATACTGGAATGAAGCCTACACCAAGCTCAATAGTCTATCACCGACTGTGATAGGCATTACAGGCTCCTACGGCAAAACCTCGGTAAAGCATATTTTGGGTCACATATTGAGCAGCCACGCGCCAACCTTAATGACACCCGGAAGCGTCAACACCCCAATGGGAATTACACGCATTATCCGCGAGCAGCTGGATGAAACGCACCGCTTTTTTATCGCCGAAATGGGCGCCTACGGCCCGGGATCAATCGAGCGTTTGTGCAAATTGTGCCCGCCTGATATCGGCGTGATTACCGCGATTGGTCATGCGCATTACGAGCGGTTCAAAACGCTGGAGACCGTTGCCGAAGCTAAATTCGAGCTGGCAAATGCTACACTGGCGCGTGAAGGCAAGGTTATCACGCATGAGAAAGTCTTGCGTTTTCCCTATACCGAAGATATTCGAAGCGCCAATTCAAACGCCTTTATTGTTGCCGGAACCAAGGCAGAAAACAATCTGGTGATTGAAGAGACTTCGCAAACGCTGCACGGTATCGAGGCGCGCATTCGGTGGAATAATAACGTGTATGTTCTTGAAGCGCCGCTATTCGGGTTGCATCATGCCGAGAATATGATTTTGGCTTTTATCACCGCGTGCGAGCTTGGCCTTGATGTTGAAACGGTTGGACAGGCCTTAAAAACCACGCCGCAAATTCCGCACCGTTTGGAAGTTAAAAAGCTCGGCAAAACGGTTTTGATTGATGATGCGTATAATTCCAACCCGCTTGGTTTCCGCTCCGCGCTGGATTTGCTATTTCAGCTTGGCGCGAAGAAGCGAAAAATCCTGATTACGCCCGGAATGGTCGAGCTCGGATCTGCGCATGAAGAAGTGCACAAGCAAATTGGCGTTGTTGCCGCGCAAAGCTGCGATATTGCGATAGTTATTCGATCAAGCCGAATTCCCAGCTTTATCGCCGGATTCAATGAAAACAAACGCGCCGACCAAACGCTCTACGAAATGGAAAGTTTCGCGCAAGCCCAAGAATGGGTTCAGGACAATCGCCAAGACGATGATGTCATTCTGATCGAAAATGATTTGCCCGATGTTTACGAGCGCTTGCCGAGACTTTAGAATTTCAGCTTAATCAGGCTCGGGGAAATTACCGGTAACGCGATCCAGAAATCCGGTTGCTTCTACTTTTCTACGGTATTTTTCGACAGCCATTTTTTCTCTCACGGCAAGGACATCTGCAAACGGCAATACTTCCAAACCACCTCTTCGCGCGCTGTCAAACTCGCCGGATAATTCATAAACCCTGCGCACTGTATTGCGCCCGATACCTTTATAAATTCCTTCCAGATCTTCGCGAACATTGTCTTTGCGTATCGGGCAAAGTTTATCTGAAACTCGAATTGCCATTACATCATCAAGCGTTTCATCGACCACGGCCATATATCCATAGCCTTCGCCAGACCAATCTTTAAATCTCTGTCGGATTGTTCCTTCGCTTAAAGGTGGATCTTCAAAAAACATTGCCATTTTTATATGCCTTCTTTGCTGTTAATATAAAAAGTTTTATCATATGAAAAATAAATGTCAAGGAGCGTTTCCTATCCGCTTGATTTCCCAGCGTAATTTTAGGCCGTATTCTTTGTAGGCACGCGCGATAATCTCATCGCCCAAACCCTCCAGATCGGCGGCGGTGGCATCGCCTGTATTGATCATGAAATTGCAGTGCTTTTCCGAAATTTGCGCGCCGCCGCGCTTTAGGCCGCGCCCGCCGACTTTCTCCACCACTTGCCATGCTTTGGTATCATCGGGCAGGCCTGCTATGCGGAGCTCCGGCACGGAAGGGTTGGCGAAGGTGGAGCCGCCTGTTTTTTCGCGGATCGGCTGGGTGTCGTTGCGCTTGGCTTTGATGTCGTTCATGCGCGCTTTGACGGTTTCATAATCCTCGGCCACGCCTTTTAAGGTTGCGCCGATTAGGATGGCGCCCTCTGGAATGACGCTATGGCGGTAGGACATGTGCAGATCGGCGGCCGTGTAGCGCTGCACCTCACCTGAACGCGTCAGCGCCTTAACACCGATCAGCACGTCCTTAATTTCGGTGCCGTATGCGCCCGCATTCATGGCCAGCGCACCGCCCAAACTGCCTGGAATGCCGGAGAGAAATTCCAGCCCGCCAATGCCCGCCTTGACAGCCGCCGCAGCAACCGAGCCATTGAGCGCGCCGCATCCGGCTTCGATATAAACGCCGTCCATGACATTAATCTGCGCAAAAGGTTTTCCCAGTTGCACCGTAACCCCGCGAATGCCGCCGTCGCGCACAATGGTATTGGCCAACCCGCCGATGATGGTGAAGGATTGGTCGGCGGGATAAATGCCCAGAAAGTGCTGTAAATCTTCCACATCGGCTGGCTGGAATAATAGATCGGCATTGCCGCCTGCGCGGAACCAGCTTTCCTGTTCGATCGGTGCGTTTTGTGTCAGTTTACCGCGGATATTTGAGAAATTAGCGTCTTTAAGCATTTGTTTTTACTGCTCTATTCAAGTTCGTCATTTTGTTCGCTCGTTTTGAAGGGGGGCGGGTAACGCTCTCCCCTTACCTCATAACAAAAGAAACAATATAGGATAAAATTCCTGAAAAATCAAGCGGCGTTCGAAGCTTTCTTGAGCTCATCTTCCAATTGATCAGGCAGTGCGTAGGCCCATGCCGTGATATCCCCCGCGCCCATCAGGATAACGAAATCCCCGTCCCTGGCGATGTCAGAAACCATAGAGGCCAATTCGGATTTATCGGGTAGTGGGCGCACATCACGGTGGCCGTGGGATTTTATACCATCAACCAAATGCATCTTGTCCGCGCCGTCAATGGGGCTTTCGCCAGCGGTATAGACATCAGAAATAATCACGCTATCGGCGTCATTAAAGCACGTGCAAAATCCCTCAAAGAGATCATGCAGGCGCGAATAACGGTGCGGTTGCATGACCGCAATGACGCGGCCTTTGGTTTCGGTGAGCGCCTTGCGGGCAGTCTTTAGAACCGTTTCGATCTCGGTCGGGTGATGGGCGTAATCATCAATAATGGTGATGCCTTTGACCTGCCCCGTCTGGGTGAAGCGACGTTTCACGCCTGTGAAATTTTCCAATCCTTTGCGCATCAGCGCGGGTGCCACGCCCATTTCGGCGGCAATGCCGAGCGCAGAAAGGCAATTCAGCACGTTGTGTTCGCCAAGCGCGGGCAGAAAGACATCACTGAGTTCCAGAGGCACGCCGTCATTAAAGCGCGGGGCAATGGTCAGATCAAAAGTCGAGCCTTCGAGGGTAATGCGCACATTGGTGGCGCGGATATCGGCCTGCGGGTTAAAACCGTAGGTGATGACTTTGCGGTCGGTGATCTCGGAGATCAGGCTTTGCACCTCGGGATGATCGATGCAGAGCACGGCAAAGCCGTAAAACGGCAAATTATGCACGAACTGGCGGTAGGCGAGCTTGACGTTTTCGAAGCTACCGTAATGATCGAGATGTTCCGGATCAATATTGGTGATGACGGCCACGCTTGCAGGCAAGCGCGTAAAGGTGCCGTCACTCTCATCGGCCTCAACAACCATCCATTCGGACGCGCCCATACGGGTGTTGGTACCATATGCGTTGACGATGCCGCCATTGATGACGGTGGGGTCAAAGCCCGCCGTTTCCATCATGTGGCCAACCATTGAGGTCGTGGTAGTCTTGCCGTGCGTTCCGGCCACGGCCACGGCGCGTTTCAGGCGCATCAGCTCGGCCAGCATTTCGGCGCGGCGCACGATGGGGATTTTGGCTTTACGAGCCGCTTCCAGCTCGGGATTATCCTTTTTAATGGCCGAGGATATGACCACGGCGGCGCAATGCTCGCCATTCGGGGCTTTGATGTTGCCCGCTTCATGACCGATATAAACTTTCATGCCTTGCGCTTGCAAGCGTTTGACATTGGCGCTTTCGGCCATGTCCGAGCCTTGCACCTGATAGCCGAGCGAATGCAGAACCTCTGCAATCCCGCTCATGCCGATGCCGCCGATGCCTACAAAGTGGAGAACTCCGATATCCAGACTCATTGCTTTCATTTTAAATCCTTTTTTAGTTTTTTTAGCGTCCTATCGGACGGCCTCGCACTTGCTCGGTACAATTTGAAACTTTGTTTCAAATCACTATGCGACCATAGTTTAGTCATTATAGGCGTTGCGAGGCAATCCATTTTTCCCGTCATTCCGAGCGTAATCGAGGAATCTGATTTGTTTGTCAGATCCTTCGGCTTCGCTCAGGATGACTATTATGCGGGATGTTAACCCCAACCGCTCGCAATCGCGGTGACCAGATTGCCGAGTTTGCGGGCGGCGTCGGGTTTGCCGCAGCTGCGCGCATTTTCGGCGGCTTTGAACAGGACTTCGGGGTTATGCAAGAAGGTTTCAATGCGCGCCAACAAGGTTTCGGGGGTGAAGCCGCCCTCGGCCATCACCCATGCGCCGCCGGCGTCAGCGACTGCATCTGCGTTCATTTTTTGCTGGTTGTCGCGGTGAACCTCCATCGGTACAAAGATCGCGGGGCGACCGGCGACGGTGACTTCGGCCACTGTGCTGGCGCCTGATCGTGCAATGACCAGATGCGCTTTGCCCAGTTGTTCGGGAACGTCTTGAAAGAAAGTTTTCAGCTCGGCATTGATACCGGCGGCCTCGTAAGCGTCCCTAACACCGTCCAGATCTTCCTCGCGGCATTGCTGTATAATGCGCAGCCGTTTGCGGTAATCCGCGTCCAGCATGGACAGAGCCTTTGGCACCACATCGCTTAATATTTTTGCGCCCAGCGAGCCGCCGAATATAAGGATACGGAGCTCCCCATCCGGTTTGGGGGTCGGGTATGGCTGGGTGTAGAGCGATGCAATTTCGGGGCGCACGGGATTTCCTGTGATGATGGAGCGGATACGCTCGCCCTGCTCCAAGCCGGCCACCTCGTGCATGGATAGGGCGATGCGCTCGGCCTTGGCGGCCAGCATGTCATTGGCGCGGCCAATCACGGCGTTGGCTTCGTGGATGATGGTGGGTATGCCCATTTTCTGCGCTGCGTAGACGGCGGGGATAGACGGATATCCGCCAAAGCCGACCACGAGAACAGGTTTCATACGGCGCAGGATTTTAACGGCCTTCAAGATGCCGAGACCAAGCGCACTTGCGCCCTTGATTTTGCCCGAGATCCCAGCCCCTAGCGTTCCGGCCTTGACCACATGCATCGGCATGCCTTCGAACAGGCTGGAGAATTTCTCGCCTCTCGTGTCGGTTACGACCTCGACACGGTAGCCGCGGGATAGCAGATCATGGCCGAGCGCGCGGGCGGGGGTCATGTGACCGCCTGTGCCGCCTGCGCTCAGGATAATAAGGGGGGCTTTATCGCTCATGTTACCTCTACCGTGGGGGTGTTTTTTATTTTTTTACGGCTGAAGCTGGAGAGCCCGCCTTTGGAGATACTCGCGCGAACCTCTTTGCGCGTCAAGGCCATAACCATGCCCATCGACAAACAGACCGAGAGCATGGAGGAGCCGCCATAGCTCATAAACGGCAAGGTCATGCCTTTGGCGGGGAGCAGATGAAGGCTGGAGCCCATATGCACGAAGGCTTGGAGGCCGAACATCGCCAGCAAGCCGCCAGCGGCGAGCAGCGCGAACATATCTTGGGTTTCCATCAAGCGCGTAAAGCCGCGATAGAGCACAAAGAATAAAGCGCCGACAATAATAAGGACGGCGAAAAAGCCCATTTCCTCGCCCGCAACGGAGAAGATAAAATCGGCATGCGCATCGGGCAGCAGAAGTTTAATCTCGCCCTGCCCCGGCCCTGTGCCGATCAGACCGCCATTCTGGAAAGCCTCGAGCGAGCGCTCGACTTGATAATTATCACCGCTGGATGGGTCTAGGAAGCGGTCGATACGGCTTTGGACGTGGTGGAAGCTGAAATAGGCAACCAATAGACCGAGCGCGGCGAGCCCGACTAGGCCAAACACCCAGCGAAATGGGAAGCCGACCAGAAAGATCTGGGTCATGAAAATTGCGGTGAGCACCACGGCCATGCCGAGATCGGGCTGTGCGAGCAGGAGCGCCATAGCCAGCACATAGAGCCCGATAGCAACTTTATAGCCCGATCTATTAGGGTTTTGCGAACTCATGCTTTCTTTTTGGCGCGCCATGAACCATGCGGCCACAACGGCAAAGCCGGGCTTGATAAATTCGCTGGGTTGCAGGGAAAAGCCGGGCAGATGCAGCCAGCGCTGTGCGCCCTTGATCTCGATTCCGACCAGCAGCACCAGCACCATCGCGGCAATGCCGCCGACATAAATAAGGCTGGAGAGGCGCCAGATTTGACGCTTTGAAAGCATGGACACGCCGATCATCAACAGAGCGGCAGGTATTAGGATAATGACGTGTCGGGTCAGGAAGTAAAAATCGCTAAGGCCCAAATGCGCAGCCACTGGCGGGCTGGCGGTCGTGACCAGAACGATGCCAATTGCAATCAGCAAAAACAGCGCGGCCATCATCGGGCGATCAACAGTCCACCACCACTGGCCAAGAAAAGATCTGTCCGTGCGGGAGAACAGCATCTAAGCGCCCCCGTCTTCCGGAAGGGCGTCCACTAGCGCGGTGAATGTATCGCCGCGCTCCTCGAAGGATTGGAACTGGTCGTAGGAGGCACAAGCAGGCGATAACAGAACGCAACCCGCGCCGCCCGGTTGGCCACGTTGATCTTGCGCCATTTGGTGCGCGGCCTTTACTGCCTTGTCCAGCGCGGCGCATTTAACATGCTCAACGCCATATTGATCGAGCCAGCGGGCGAAATCATCGCTCGCCTCGCCGATCAAAAAGGCGTGCTTGATACTGTCTTTGTATATTTCCAGACCGTTCAGGCCGCCTTCTTTGGCCTTGCCGCCGAGGATCCAGTAGATATTATGATTACACGCCAGCGCCTTTCCGGCGGCTTCGGCATTGGTCGCCTTGCTATCATTGATATAGGGCACGCCGTTAATTACGCGCACAGGATATTGACGGTGCGGCAGGCCCGGATAAGATTTAATAGCCTCTATGATGCACTCGCTTTCCAAGTCAAGCGCTCTGGCCACCGCATAAGCGGCGGCGGCGTTTTGCTTGTTATGGGCGCCGTGCAATTTGGTGATGTTGTTTAAGGAACCAATTTCAGTGCCCTCTTCCATCAGTTTTCCGCCGATGGCCGTGACGCCGTTTTCCATCTGTTTTTGAATGGAGACGGGGATGACTTTGCGCTGCGTGGTTTCGCTCAGGCGGTTATAAATAGCGGTGCAGTATTCATCATCCACGCCGATGACAGCGGCAATCCCCTCGCCCTTGAATATGCTTTCCTTGATAGAGGCGTATTCATCAATTGTGCCGTGGCGATCAATATGGTCGGGGGTGAGGTTTAATATCACTCCGATATCGGGAGATAAGGTGCTGCACAGATCCAGCTGGAACGAGGATAGCTCAAGCACCACCACGCCGTTCTTTTTCGGGGGTAGCTTCATATCAAGAACGGGAAGGCCGATATTGCCAGCCAGAATGGCTTTTTTGCCGCAATTGTTCAGGACGTGGGTGATCAGCGTTGTTGTTGTGGATTTGCCGTTTGTGCCTGTCAGCGCGATAATCGGACGGTCAGGATTGGAGCGGTAGAATATTTCGATATCACCCAATATCGGCACGTTTAATGCGCGGGCGCGTTCAATGGCAGAATGGGGCGCGGGGTGATTAAGCGGCACGCCGGGCGCCACGATTAAAACGTCACATTGGCTCAGAGCATCTTTGGAAAGTTCGGTTATTTGCGCGCCGGCTTTTTCACCTTTTATACGCCCCTCTTCCTTGTCATCCCAGGCATAGATAGCCGTGGCGCCAGCGCGCTTGAATGCTTTTATCGTGGACAGACCCGTAGCACCAAGGCCCAGCACGGCAACGGTTTTACGCTCTAGCGTTTCAAGGTAAGGAGTAACATCAATCATCGCAATTTCAAGGTCGCAAGCCCGATTAACGCCAATATCACGGCGATAATCCAGAAACGAATAACAATCGTGGGTTCCGACCAGCCTTTCTTTTCAAAATGATGGTGCAGCGGTGCCATCGCAAAGACGCGCTTGCCCGTAAGTTTGAATGATACCACCTGCACAATAACAGATACAGTTTCCAGCACAAATAAACCACCAATAATCGCCAGTACCAGTTCATGTTTGGTCATGATGGCAATCGAGCCGAGAACGCCGCCTAGCGCGAGCGAGCCTGTATCGCCCATAAACACCATGGCAGGCGGGGCGTTATACCATAAAAAGCCCATCGCGCCGCCGATTAGGGCGCCGCAGATAATGGCCAGTTCGCCCGTACCGGGAACGTAGGCTATTTTCAAATATTCGGCGAAATCGGCGCGGCCAACAAGATACGCGATTAAACCGAAACACGCCGCGGCAATCGCCACAGGCACAATCGCCAGCCCGTCCAGACCATCGGTCAAATTGACGGCGTTGGATGAACCGATAATCACAAAGATCACCCAAGGAATAAAGAACCAGCCGATATTAATGAACAAATCCTTGAAGAACGGAATGGCAATATGGGATTCCACATTATCAGGCAAGGCGTAAACAGAGCCGTAGGCCGCCGCCAAACCAATTATTGTCTGGCAGAGCAGTTTGAGCTTACCCGGCAGGCCCTTGGAGTTTTTCTTGGTAAGCTTCAGGTAATCATCGCCAAACCCGATCGCGCCGAAACCGACCAGCACCAAAAGCGCGACCCAGACATAAGCATTGGATAAATCCGCCCATAGCAAGGTCGAGATCGTCACAGAAACCAAAATCATCAGACCGCCCATAGTGGGGGTTCCGGCCTTGCTGGCATGGGCAACCTCCAGATATTCACGGATATTGCTCGCGCCCGCCTGCTTGGCGCGAAGCCCGCGAATCAGAGGCGGGGCCATGATAAAACAGATCACCAGCGCGGTCATAATCGCGCCGCCGGTGCGGAACGTAATATAGCGAAACAGATTAAAAATTTGGAAATCGTCGGCGAGAGGTGCCAGTAAATTATACAGCATGGATGCGTCCGCGTGTTTGTTTCTTGTTGGTGTTGACGATGCGCAGAGCATCAAGAGATTGTATCCCCTGCCCGCCTTTTTTCGGGCGCACGGCCAGAAGATCGCCGGGCGAGAGAACATCGAGCACGATTTTCTCTAGTGCGGCGCCGTTCAAGGCACAATTCATGACATAGTTCATATCCATTATTCTGGCGCGCTCCTTGCTGGCGTAGAGAAATTGAAGATTACCAACTCTATGGGGCACCGACAATCTGGTTTTTTTATGGTCGTTTTTGTCCATTGATATGGCTTCGAACCCGTCATTGGTATCGAATGGGTGCATAATCGCGGTGCGGCCTGCGCGCCCCATATCGACCATATTAACGACCTTATATAGATACACCTGCGGCTTTGGCGCGCGTTGCACGCTCACGGTGACGCCGGGCGTCTTTAGGTGTGACCATAGGATTCTTCCCCCGATATTCATGATTTTCTCTCCTCTTTTAAAATCTGAATGTGTTTCTTTGTCTCCATGACATCGCAGAACGGATTAATCTTGCCCGCGATCTCTTGTCCTTGTTCGTGGCCTTTGCCGGTAATGACCAGCACATCGCCCTTTTGTAGCAAGCCCAGCGCATGTTTGATTGCATTACTACGGCCTTCGATATTTATAATGCCATCTACCCCGCCAGCCGCTTGCGCGCGGATTGCGGCCGGATCTTCGCTGCGCGGGTTATCATCGGTAACAATCGCCGTATCGGAAAATTCCGCAGCCGCTTTGCCCATCAGCGGGCGTTTTCCGCTGTCACGGTCACCGCCGCAGCCGAAGATGCAAACCAGCTTGCCCTCAACATGGGGGCGCAGCGCTTTTAGCACTGTCTCAATTGCGTCCGGCGTATGGGCATAATCGACGTAAACACCTGCGCCTTCAGGATGGCCGCTTAAGAGTTGCAAACGCCCCGGTACGCTATTGAGATTTTCAAGCGCTTTTACCGCGGCATCGGCGAGCGTTTCATCCTCGCCCAGCACCAAACCCAGAGCGCAAAGAGCGTTATAGGCTTGAAAGCGGCCAGCGAGCGGCAGATTAATGCTGTAGTGCTTATCAAATAATCCTAATTCCAGCTCTTGCCCGTGCGGGACGGAGGTGAGTGATTTTATTGTAATGTCAGCGCCCTTTTCGCCGTAGCTCCAAACGCGCAAATCATTGCTCTGCGCTGCCTTTTTAAGCCCCTCGAACTCTTTAATATCAGCGTTCAGAACAGCCAGACCGCCGCGCTCGACTTCCTGCGTAAACAGGCGGGTTTTCGCGGCCAGATACTCGGCCTCGGTGGCGTGATAATCCATATGATCGCGGGAGAAGCTGGTGAAGCCAGCGGATTTGATGCGCACACCATCAAGGCGCGACTGGTCGAGGCCGTGGCTGGAGGCCTCCATCGAGAGATGCTCGATACCGACATTTTGCAGCAGCTTTAATTCGCGGTAGAGCGAGACGGGGTCAGGCGTGGTCATGCCGCCATGCTTTTCGCTCATAACATTGGCGTTGGAGACCTGAATGCCGAGCGTGCCGATACTGGCGCATTTAAAGCCAAGCACCGCCCAGATTTGTTGGGTGAAATAGGCCGTCGAGGTCTTGCCGTTCGTGCCTGTAACGGCGATGATATAGGCAGGTTGATCGGCGTAAAATTCAGCGGCGGCCAGCGAGAAAACGCGGCGCGGGTTGTCATCGGTTATCAATTCAACATCGTTTGTGCCTGCGGGCAAATGTGTACCTGTGGGAGCAAGGATAGCGGTCGCGCCCTTTTCAATCGCCGCGCCTATAAAATCACGGCCATCGAATTTCGCACCGGGCAGCGCGGCGAACAGGAACCCGGGCTCAACCATACGGCTATCCAGTGTCAGACCTTTATATTTACTTACATCAAGGGCGCTCATTAATGGCTCTCCTTTGCACTGACATATTGTTTTAAAGGGTGGGAAAAATCTTGCTCTTCCGGTTTATAAGCTGGCGGCAGACCAAGGATAGCAGCCATGGAGGAAACCGTGCGTGCAACAGGCGGCGCAGCCACCCAGCCAGCGGTCGCATAGCCGTAACTCTTCTTATTGCCCTTGGGTTCATCCACCATAATCATCACCACATATTTCGGATCGGAGGCCGGAAAGGCCGCGACAAAAGAGGAAATCAGGCGCTTGCGGTCATACCGGCCATTGGCGCCAATTTTCTCTGCCGTTCCTGTTTTGCCGCCGACCTCATAACCCGGCACGTCAGCGTTTCCGCCCGTACCTTCGGTTACAACCAACCTTAATAACCCGCGCATTTTTAGCGAGGTTTGCGGCGAAATTACGCGGATCGCACTGTCCATTTCAGGGTCATTTTCGAGCGAATTTGCGGCGTCGTCGATCACGAGGCGCGGCTTGACCAGAAGGCCGCCATTGA
>Ga0098074_1000872_pt1 | contig 17417 bp, 18 predicted proteins | sample 32_taG_FD_75064 | JGI IMG/M metagenome (GOLD analysis project Ga0098074, IMG submission 75064) | Marine viral communities from the Gulf of Mexico - 32_GoM_OMZ_CsCl metaG | ecosystem: Environmental > Aquatic > Marine > Oceanic | place: Atlantic Ocean: Gulf of Mexico | collected 2015-07-12
CGGCGCTGCGGGGCACGAACCCGACCGTCCTGCGCCGTCTGCGCGCCGGGTTCGCGGTGATCGGCGACGTGCAGCACCTTCCCGGCTACTGCGTGCTCATCACCGACACCCCCGGGGTCGACCAGCTCACCGACCTGGGCCCGCACCAGCAGCTCGTCTTCCTGGAGGATGCGGCCGTGCTCGCGCGCGCCGTGTCCGCGGTCTGCTCGCGGCGCGACTCGCAGTTCCGCCGGATCAACCTCGAGATCCAGGGCAACACCGATGCCTTCCTCCACGCGCACGTCACGCCCCGCTACCACTGGGAGCCGGACGACGTCGTCGGCTGGCCCGCGGCGTTGCACCACTGGACGAAGCGGGTGCTCCCCGAGCACCAGCTGGGACCTCAGCACGACGAGCTGCGGGCCGAGCTGTCGGCCGAGATCGACCGACAGCTCTCCGAGGTCTAACCGGCGCCCGTCATCGCCTCGAGGTCGAGGGCGTCGTCGAGCTCGGCCTCGGTGAGCTCGCCGCGCTCGACGAAGCCCATCTCGATGACGGTCTCGCGGATCGTGCGGCCCTGTGCCAGCGCCTGCTTGGCGACCTTGGCTGCGGACTCGTAGCCGATGTGCTTGTTCAGCGGCGTGACGACCGATGGCGACGACTCGGCGTAGCGACGCATCCGCTCGGCGTCGGCGGTGATGCCGGCGACGCACCGGTCGGCGAGCAGCGTGGTCGACGACGCCAGGAGCCGGATCGACTCCAGCACGTTGCGGGCGATCACCGGCATCGCCACGTTCAGCTCGAAGCTGCCGCTGGCGCCCGCCGCGGTGACGGCGGCGTCGTTGCCGATCACCTGGAAGCACACCATCAGCGTGGCCTCGGGCAGCACCGGGTTGACCTTGCCCGGCATGATGCTCGAGCCCGGCTGCAGGTCCGGCAGGTGGATCTCGGCGAGTCCGGTGGTGGGGCCCGAGGCCATCCAGCGCAGGTCGTTGCAGATCTTGACCAGGCCCACGGCGATCGTGCGCAGCACGCCACTGAGCTCGACGAGCGAGTCACGGGTGCCCTGGGCCTCGAAGTGGTTGCGGGCCTCGGTGAAGTCCTCGCCGGTGGCCTCGGCCAGTAGCTCGATCGTCCGTGCAGCGAAGCCGGCCGGGGTGTTGATCCCGGTGCCGACCGCCGTGCCGCCCAGAGGCAGCTCACGCACGCGTGGCAGGACGGCGTCCAACCGCTCGATGCCGTAGCCGACGGTGGCTGCATAGCCGCCGAGCTCCTGGCCGAGCATCACCGGGGTGGCGTCCATGAGGTGCGTGCGACCCGACTTCACCAGTCCGGCGAACTCCACGGCCTTGTCGCCGAGAACGGCCGAGAGATGGCGCAGCGCGGGGGTGAGGTCCTCGACGACGGCCAGGGCCACCGCGACGTGGATGGCGGTCGGGAAGGTGTCGTTGCTCGACTGGCTGGCGTTGACGTGGTCGTTCGGGTGCACCTCGGTGCCGGCGGCTGCCGCCAGGGAGGCGATCACCTCGTTGGCGTTCATGTTCGAGCTCGTGCCCGAGCCGGTCTGGAAGACGTCGATCGGGAAGTGCTCGTCGTGGTCGCCCGCCGCGACCTCGCGCGCGGCCGCCACGATCGCGCTCGCCTGCTCGCCGCTCAGCACGCCGAGCTCGCCGTTCGCTGCTGCTGCCGCCGCCTTCACCTGCCCCAGCGCGTGCACCAGCCGCGGTTCGAGCGGGGTGCCGCTGATCGGGAAGTTCTCGACCGCTCGTTGGGTCTGGGCCCGCCACAACGCCTCGACCGGGACCTCGACCTCACCCATGGAGTCGTGCTCGATGCGCACCTCGTCGTTGCTCACCCCTCCAACGTAACCTCCGTCCAACGCCCATCCCGAGGAGATGCACATGTCGCAGTGGCTCGAGGAGCTCAGCACGTTCCAGGCGCTGCTACTCGTCGCCGGAGTGGTCGTGGGCGGCTCACTGGCAGCCGCGATCGTCGGTGCCGTCCTCGTGCGCTTCGGGATGCGCCGGCCATGGGTCGTTCGCCGGGCGAGCCGCCTGGCCGTCCGGCTGCTGGAGCTGATCAAGCGGCCGCTGACCATCGTCGTGCTCGACGAGGTGGCCGCCGTCATCCAGACCGGTCACTACACGCAGAACATCTCCGCGGCCCTGCAGGAGAACCACGACGAGCTCAAGGCGCTGGTGGCCGAGAAGGTCCGGGCCGACCCGAACGCGCGGGTCGTCAGCCGACTACCGGGCTACGAGACCATCGTCTCGGAGGTCACCGAGACGACGATGCGAGTGCTGATCGACATGCTCAGCGACCCGCGGATGGACGAGCTGGTCTCCGACCTCCTGCGCAACAACCTCGAGCAGATCAAGCGAGCGGTACGCGAGCGTCAGCACGAGCAGGTGGGTCCGATGGCGCCGCCCGACCCCGGCGCTCCTTAGCCCGGATCCGGGCTTAGCCAGAGCCGGCGACGTAGAGCCAGTACTGCTCCTCACGTCCCTGCAGGAGCACGTCGAGGGGTTCAGCCTCCACCGCGCCGAACACCCCGCGCAGGGCCTCGCCCAGCGCCGGTGCCTCGTCGGCCGACCACACCACGAGGACGCCGCCTGGTCGCAGGAGACGCTGCACCTCGCCGAGGAAGGGCTCGTCGTAGAGCGCGGCGTTCGCGTCGTGCACCAGGTAGCCCGGCCCGTTGTCGACGTCGAGCAGGACCAGGTCGTAGGAATCGGCCCGAGCCTCCGCGACCGCGACGGCTACGTCGGCCACCACGAGCTGGACCCGCTCGTCGGCGAGCAGGGCAGGCCCGTGGGGGATCGTGCCGTCGCGCATCCAGTCGACGAGCGCCTGCTCGATCTCCACCACGGCGCACCGCTCGACACGCGGGTCGGCGAGCACCTCGTGCATCGTGAACCCCAGACCCAGACCACCCACGACCACCGCACGGGGGTCGGGGCAGCGGGCCAGCGCAGCAGTGGCCAGCGCGCGCTCGGAGCTGACCTCGACGGTGTCCATCACGAACACGCCGTTGGCCCGCAGCTCCAGCCCGGACGACCCGCCGTCGCAGCGGCGCTCGCGCAGCACCAGCTCACCGCGCTCGGTCTCGGCGCGCGCCACCTCGACGTAGTCGACCGGGTCCACGTGCGCCATCCTGCCTGGTGCGATCTCGACCGAGCTCGGTGGTGCAGATTCAGTCGAACAGCTCGCTGAGCCAGCTCTCCTTGCGCTTTTTCTTGTAGTAGGGCTGGCTGTAGCGGTCGCGGTCGTCGTAGCGCTGCTCGCGCGGACGCTCGTACTGGTCGTAGCCGCGCTCGGGCGGGGCCGCGGGGGCCGGTGCCGTGGCGGGCGCCTGCACCGTCAGGGAGCGCTCGATGATCTTGTCGAGCTCGCCGCGGTCGAGCCACACGCCCCGGCAGCTGGGGCAGTAGTCGATCTCGATGCCGCTGCGCTCGCTCATCGTGAGCGTGGTGCCGTCGGTCGGGCACTGCATGGTGTCCTCCTGGTCAGACGCGGTTCGGCCGTGGCCTCACTCGGTCCAACGGGGCGCGGCGTGCGAGAGTTCCGTGACGCCGCGGTAACGCCGAGGTGACTCGCTCGTTGGACCTGCGTACTCGGAACCTAGGAGCTCGCATGTCTCGCACGTCGTCCCTCACCCGCAGCCTGACCACGGGGGTCCTCTCCCTCATGATGCTCGGCCTCGCGCTGGTCGCACTTCCCGCGCCGTCGGCCCAGGCCGCGCCGGCCTACGGCCCCTACAGCAGCGAGTTCTACGACGTGAAGGCGCGCGCCTCGCTGCCCTCGGCGTCCCAGGCCAAGGCCTACGTCCAAGTCGTGCGCAACACCGAGCGCAGTGGCGACCGACAGGTGCTCTTCGCCTGGAAGATCAAGGGCCAGCCGCTCCGCAAGTCGTCGGTACGCAACCTGGCCCCGGGCGGTGCCATCACCTTCGCCACGACCAAGCTCGGGTGCGGCAAGAAGATGACCGTGACCCTGGCCGGCCGCGCTCGCGCGACGGACGGTGGTGCCTGGTCGGACTGGAAGACCCTCAGCGTCGACGTGACGCGCCGCTGCTGAGCCGGGCTGAGTGCCGGGAGTGCCGGCCCGAGGTCACTCGGCCGAGCGAACCCGGATGCCACTGACCGGCACCGTGACGGTGCCCGAGGGATCTGTGAAGAAGTCGTTGCCCTGGTCGTCGACGACGATGAACGCCGGGAAGTCCTCGACCTCGATCTTCCACACGGCCTCCATCCCGAGCTCGGGGTACTCGATGACCTCCTGACTCCTGATGCAGTCCTGCGCGAGCCGAGCCGCCGGGCCACCGATCGAGCCCAGGTAGAAGCCGCCGTGCGCCTGGCAGGCCTCGGTGACCTGCTTGCTGCGGTTGCCCTTGGCCAGCATCACCATCGAGCCGCCGGCGGCTTGGAACTGGTCGACGTAGGAGTCCATCCGCCCCGCGGTGGTGGGGCCGAACGAGCCGGATGCCATGCCTTCCGGCGTCTTGGCCGGGCCGGCGTAGTACACGGGGTGGTTCCTCAGGTACTCCGGCATCTCGCCGCCGGCGTCGAGGAGCTCCTTGATCTTGGCGTGGGCGATGTCGCGCGCCACGACGAGCGGGCCGGTCAGCGAGAGCCGGGTCTTCACCGGGTGCTTGCGCAGCTCGGCGAGGATGTCGGCCATCGGCTGGTTGAGGTCGATCGGCACGACCTCGCCGCCGGCGATGTCCTCGGCCACACCGGCGTCCGGCATGTAGTGCGCCGGGTCGGTCTCGAGCTGTTCGAGGAACACGCCCTCGGCGGTGATCTTGCCCAGCGCCTGCCGGTCGGCCGAGCACGACACGGCGATCGCCACCGGGCACGAGGCGCCGTGGCGGGGAAGCCGGACCACGCGCACGTCGTGGCAGAAGTACTTGCCGCCGAACTGCGCCCCGATGCCGAACGACTGGGTCAGCTTGAAGACCTCCTCCTCGAGCTCGAGGTCGCGGAAGCCGTGGGCGCTCATCGAGCCCTCGGTCGGCAGGTTGTCGAGGTAGTGCGCCGAGGCGTACTTCGCGGTCTTCAGCGCGAACTCCGCGCTGGTGCCGCCGATGACCACCGCCAAGTGGTACGGCGGGCACGCGGCGGTGCCGAGCGAGCGGATCTTCTCGTCGAGGAACTCCAGCATCCGCTTCGGGTTGAGGACGGCCTTGGTCTCCTGGAAGAGGAAGGACTTGTTGGCCGAGCCGCCGCCCTTGGCCATGAACAGGAACTTGTAGGCGGGCTTCCCGTCGGCCGACGGTGTCGAGTAGAGCTCGATCTGCGCCGGGAGGTTGGTGCCGGTGTTCTTCTCCTCGTAGGTGGTCAGCGGCGCGAGCTGGGAGTAGCGCAGGTTCAGCTGGGTGTAGGCGTCGTACACGCCCTGGCTGATCGCCACGCCGTCGTCGGCCCCGGTCAGCACGCCCTCGGACTTCTTGCCCATCACGATCGCGGTGCCGGTGTCCTGACACATCGGGAGGACGCCGCCCGCGGAGATGTTCACGTTCTTGAGGAGGTCGAGTGCCACGAAGCGGTCGTTGCCGGAGGCCTCGGGGTCGTCGATGATCCTGCGCAGCTGGGCCAGGTGCGCCGGACGCAGGTAGTGGCTGATGTCGTGCATCGCCTCGGCCGTGAGCCGCCGGATCGCCTCGGGATCGACCTTGAGGAAGGTTTGTCCGTGGGCCTCGAACGTCGAGACGCCCTCGGTGGTGACGAGGCGGTACGGGGTGTCGTCCGCGCCGATCGGCAGCAGGTCGGAATAGCGGAACTCGGGGCCGGTGCTCACCGGCTCAGATTAGTAGGCGCTGCGGCCCGGCTGACTCGGGGAGTGACTCGGGGAGTCAACCGACGGGGACCGGGCTGGCCGCCGCCGGGATCTCGCCGGCCTTCTCGCGGTCGACGGTGAGGTTCTCGCCGGTGGCCGGGTCGAAGAGGTGCATCTTCGAGGTGTCGACCCAGATCTCGGCCTCGTCACCCGACGCGATCGTGCTGGTGCCGTCGAGGGAGACCACCAGCTGGGTGCGCAGCGACTCGCCGTCCAGGTCGCGCTCGAGCTGCTGCAGCTGCTCCTGCACCTCGGGCGGCGCCTCGAAGGGCACGTAGGCGTAGGCCTCGTTGCCGAGCCACTCCACCACGTCGACCGACGCCCGGAAGGTGGAGCCGGAGGTGTTCTCCACGACCGACGCGTCCTCGAAGTGCTCGGGCCGGATGCCGGCGATGAGGAGGCCCTTGCCGGCAGCGGCCTCGGCCTTCTCCTCCGAGATCTGCACCGATCCGAAGGGCAGCTGCACCGACGTCCCCTCGACGGTGGCCGGCAGGAAGTTCATCGGCGGCGAGCCGATGAAGCCGGCGACGAACAGGTTGCCGGGGTTCTCGTACAGCTCGCGCGGGCTGGCCAGCTGCTGGAGCACCCCACGCTTGAGGACGGCGACCCGGTCGCCGAGCGTCATCGCCTCGGTCTGGTCGTGGGTGACGTAGACCGTGGTGATGCCCAGCCGCTTCTGCAGCCGGGCGATCTCGGTGCGCATCTGGCCGCGCAGCTTCGCGTCCAGGTTCGACAACGGCTCGTCGAACAGGAACGCGTCGGCGTCCCGCACGATCGCACGCCCCATGGCGACGCGCTGGCGCTGACCGCCTGACAGGTTGCCGGGCTTGCGCTCCAGGTGCTCGTCGAGCTCGAGGGTCTTCGAGGCGGCACGCACCTTCTCGTCGACGGTCTTCTCGTCGGTCTTGGCCAGGCGCAGCGGGAAGGCGATGTTCTCGTACACCGTGAGGTGCGGGTAGAGCGCGTAGTTCTGGAAGACCATCGCGAGGTTGCGGTCGCGAGGCGCGAGGTCGTTGACCCGCTTGCCGCCGATCACCATGTCGCCGTCGGTGATGTCCTCCAGCCCGACGATCATCCGCAGCAGGGTCGACTTCCCGCAGCCGGACGGTCCGACCAGGATCATGAACTCCCCGTCGGCGACGTCGATGCTGACGTCGTTCACGGCCGGGAAGCCGTCGCCGTACTTCTTGACGATGTTCTTCATCTCAATGGCGGCCACGGTGGCTCCTTAGTGTTGGTCAGCCCTTGACCGCGCCGGAGGTCAGGCCGGCGACGATCTTGCGCTGGAAGATCAGGACGATGACGATGATCGGGATCGTCGAGATGACGGCTCCCGCGGCCAGCAACGACGCCGGTCGGTTGAACGGGTCGGCCCCGACGAAGAACGAGAGGGAGGCCGGGATCGGTCGCGCGGCCTCGGTCGAGGTCAGCGAGATGCCGAAGACGAAGTCGTTCCACGCGAAGAAGAACGTGAGGATGGCGGCGGTGAACACGCCGGGCGCGGCCAGCGGCACGATCACGCGACGGAACGCCTGCCACGAGGTCGCGCCGTCGACCTGGGCCGCCTGCTCCATCTCCCACGGGATCTCGCGGAAGAACGCCGACAGCGTCCAGATCGCCAACGGCAGCGTGAACGACATGTAGGGGATGATCAGTCCCGGCCAGGTGTCGTAGAGGTGCAGCGTGCGCCACATGTCGAAGAGCGGGCCGACCAGCGAGACCACCGGGAACATGGCGATCACCAGCGCCATGGTCAGCACCAGCTTCTTGCCCGTGAACTCGAGCCGTGCGATGGCGTACGCCGCCAGGGTCGCGATCATCACCGAGAGCACCGTGGCGATCAGGCTGATGCCGATGGAGTTGAAGATTGCTCGCCGGAACTGGTCGTTGTCCCAGACGTCCTTGTAGTTCTGCCAGCCGGCGCCGTCCCCGTCGGCGGGGAAGAAGCCCGGACTGCCGTTGGTGATCGCGATCTGCGACTTGAACGACAGCGAGACGATCCAGACGACCGGGAGCAGGCACCAGGCGAGGATGAGGAGGCAGCCCAGTGCGGTGCCCAGGCTGCGGAGGTTGAGCTTGCTCGCCATGGTTCAGCCCTCCTGCCGTGCGGCCGCGAGATCGACCCGGAACAGCTTCACGATCAGGGCCGCGATCGCCAGCACCGAGAGGAAGAGCAGCACCGAGAGTGCCGAACCGATGCCGAGCTGGAACTGCTCGATCGTCTGCCGGTAGGTCAGGAAGCTGATCGACTCGGTGTCGACCGCGCCGGCGGTCATCACGAAGATGTTGTCGAAGATCCGGTAGGCGTCGAGGGCCCGGAAGAGCACCGCCACCATGATGGCGGCGCGCATGTTCGGCAGGATCACCCGCCACAGGCGCTGCCACCAGGTGGCTCCGTCGACCTTGGCGGCCTCGATCATGTCCTCCGACACCTGGGCCAGCCCGGCGAGCAGCAGCAGCGACATGAAGGGCGTCGTCTTCCAGATCTCGGAGACGCAGATCGCCACGATCGCCGGTGTCGTCTCGCCGAACCAGTTGAAGCCGGCGTCGACGAAGGGGAGCCAGCTGTTGACGAACCCGTTGTTGGCGGTGAACGCGAACTGCCAGGCGAACCCCGAGACCACGGTGATGATGCCGTAGGGGATCAGGATCGAGGTGCGGATGACTCCGCGAGCGAAGATGACCCGATGCATCACCAGGGCGAACACGAAGCCGATCACCAGCTCGATGGCGACCGTCACGAGCATGTAGAGCACCGTGACGGCGGTGTCCTTCCAGAACAACCCGTCGCTGAGGGCGACGGCGTAGTTGTCGAACCAGATGAACTCGCGGTCGTCGGGTGAGGTGAGCGAGTAGCTGAACAGCGAGAGATAGAGGGCTCGCAGCATCGGGAACGCGGTCACGACCAGCATCAGGATGATGGCCGGGGCGACCAGGCGCTGACCCAGTCGGGCCTCGGCGTGGGCCCGGTCGCTGGCCTGGGCCTTGTGACCTGCTCGGGTGGCCCGCTCGGGCTCGGTCGGTGGTGGTGCGGTCGCGGTCACAGGAGGGCCTTCCCGTCGAGAACGTCCTGCAGGAACTCAGCCGACTCCTTCGGGGTGTCGCTGTCGACCGAGGTGGGGGAGTGCCAGCGGCTCTGCACCGCCTGCGAGATCAGCGCGTAGTAGGCGCTCTTGGGGCGGGCGCCACCCTCGTCGAGGCTGGTCTGCCAGAGCTCGAGCAGGTCGTCGGGGTAGTCCTTGAGCTCGGGTGAGTCGTAGACGTCCCCTCGTGCGGGCATCAGGCCCTCGTCGCGCGCCAGCGCCTCCTGGGCCTTCGGTGTGGTCACGCACTGGGCGGCCGTGAGCGCGAAGTCGGGGTACTGGCTGAACGCGCCCACCCCGATGTCGATGCCGCCGACCGGGGGGCGGGACGGCTCGTCTGGCAGCGTGCGTGGGTAGCGCGCCCAGCCGAGGTCGTCGAAGTCCTCCTGGGTGATGTCGCCGGACTCGATCAACCCCTGGAAGTTCTTGTAGACGAAGGTCCAGTTGGTCATGAACTCGCCGGCCGTCTCGTTGAACATCTGGCCGAGGCTGGTGCCCTCGTTGGAGATGCTCAGGTCGTCTTGTGCCGCCTTCGACCCCGCGAGCTTCTCGATGACCGCGGCGGCGGCGCGACCGGCGTCCGAGTCGATGTCGACCTTGGCGTCCTTGCCCTTCTCGGTGTCGGAGACGATGTCGCCACCCGCTCCTTGGATCAGCGAGTTGATGAGCACCACGTAGGCCTCGTACTTGTTCGCCTGGACGCCGACCGTTCCGTTGTTGGCGGACGCGGCCTCGATCACCTGATCCCAGGTGACGGTGTCGTCCATGGTCAGCCCGGCAGCCTCGGCCAGGGACTTGCGGAACCAGACGACCTGCGTGTTGGCCCACTGCGGCGCGGCGAACACGCCGTCCTCCCACATGACGGTGTCGAGAGGCCCCTCGAGCACCTCCTCGGTGACCTTCTCCGCGGCGTCGCCGGTGAACTCGGCGAGCCAGCCCGCGTTGGCGAACTCCGGCACGAAGACCGGGTCGAGACTCATCAGGTCGGTCGAGGAGTCCTCGGCGGCCAGGCGCCGCGCCAGTTGGGTGCGCTGGTCGGTGGCGCCCGAAGGCAGCAGCTGGATCTCGATGTCGTACTCGTCGGTGCTGCACTGGTCGGCGAGGGCCGTCAGCGTGGCCACCCCGTCGGGGTTGACGTACCAGTTGAGCACCGGCTTGCTGTCGCCGCCGCACGAGCTGAGCAGCCCGCCGGCGAGGATCGCGACGGCCGTCGCGACCACGGCACGAGGGGGAGTGGCCCACCCCGAATTGGCCCTCAGTAGATCCCTGGGCATCGAACACCTCCGAGTGTGTCGGTGCTCACACATTCCTCGCAGTGCCGGGTTTTGTCCACCCACCCCGGGGTGGGTGCCGCCGGAGGAGGGAGGTCAGGCGGCGCGGTCGGCGTTGCGGCGGATCGCCCGGGTGAAGGTCTCGAAGAGCTGGCTGGGAAGGTCGTGCCCCATGCCGTCGATCAGCATCAGGTCGGCGTTCGGCACGGCTGCCGCGGTGGCCCGGCCACCCGAGACGTGGACCATCTTGTCGGCCAGCCCGTGCACGACGACGGTCGGCACGCGGAGGCCGCGCAGCCGTGGCCCGCGGTCGGGCTGGGTGACGATCGCGGTCATCTGGCGCATCTGGCCGGCGATGCTCACGCCGCGGTCGTAGGTCTCCCCGGCCCGCCGGACCTGGTCGTCGTGGTCGGTCGGGTAGGCCGGCGACCCGATCCGGCCCCAGATGGCGAGGCTGGCGGTGATGTAGCCGGAGCGACCGTTGCTCCGACCCAGCAAGTTCTGCACGAGGCTCGGGTGCTGCCACCCGACGGTGCGCTTGCCGGTGGTCGACATGATGCTCGCCAGCGAGCGCACGCGCGACGGCGACGTGATCGCCATCGTCTGGGCGATCATGCCGCCCATCGACACCCCGGCCACGTGGGCCGAGGTGATGCCGAGGTGGTCGAGGAGCGCGAAGCTGTCGGCGGCCATGTCGTCGAGGGAGTACGGGGCCGCGACGGGGAGGCCGGCGAACGCGCGGACGAGCTGCGGCCGGGTGATGCGACCCTGGCCGGCGCTCGACCGCCCGGCGTCGCGGTTGTCGAAGCGGATCACGAAGAACCCGGCACGCGCGAGCATGGTGCACAGGTCGGCGTCCCACCACGTCATCGGTCCGCCGAGACCCATCACCAGCAGCAGCGGCTCGGCGTCCGGGTCGCCGAAGGTCTGGTAGCAGAGCTCGATCTGCGGTGACACCGGCGCGAACAGCTCGCCGGAGACCGCAACCTCCGGGGAGGACGCGCTACGGGACCGGGATGCCTTGGAAGCCATGGATCCAGTCAACCGCAGGGATGTCGAGGTTAGGTAACCGGTACGAAAGTGCGCGAATGTCCTGCGAAGTCGTGTTACGAGGCCGTAACGTCCGCCAGGTGAGTGACAGCCCGCTGGCCTCGTTCCTCCTGCCCGAGGGCTACACCCGCCCTCCGCTGGCAGCGCTGCTGCGCGAGGGGAGCCTGCCGCTGGAGGCTGGGCGCTACCTCGCCCGGGCCCACGAGGAACGCCGTCTGCGGCGGCACAAGCCGTACGCCGGTCGCTCGGTGGCGCGCGCGGTCGAGCCCGTCGTCCTGGTGCCGGGGTTCCTGGCCGGCGACGGCACGCTGGCCCTGATGTCGCGCAGCCTGCGCGAGCGCGGCTTCCGCACCTACCGCTCCCACATCCACGCCAACGTGGGCTGCACGCTCAACGCCGCAGCCCAGCTGGAGTCGCGGCTCGAGGAGATCTCGGCGCGCCGCGGCACCCGCGTGCAGATCGTCGGCCACAGCCTCGGCGGCATGCTCGCGCGGGGTGTCGCCGTCCGACGCCCCGACCTGGTCTCGGGCATCGTCACCATGGGCAGCCCGATGCTGGCGCCCGGGGCGCACCACCGCTTGCTGTCGATGGGCGTGGACGCGCTCGTCGCACTCAGCAGGCTCGGGGTGCCCGGGCTGATGTCGGAGGAGTGCGTCGCCGGCACGTGTGCCCGGCAGAGCTTCGACGAGAGCCGCGAGCCGATGCCCACCGACGTCGGCTTCACCGCGATCTACTCCAAGCGCGACGGCATCGTCGACTGGCGGGCGTGCGTCGACCCCGAGGGGTACGCCGTCGAGGTCACCGCCTCGCACGTCGGCATGGCGCTCGACCCGCGCGTCATCGACGAGGTCACCGCAGCGCTGCGTCGCCAGATCGACGCCGTGGCCTACCAGGGCCTGCAGATCGCCTGATCGCGACGGCGAAGCCGGCGCGATAAGCGACCTGCCAGCCTGATAGCCGAGCTCGGTCGACTAGCTGTCGAAGTCGATGGCGGAGAAGGGGCGGAGCTTCTCCAGGCGGTGCTCGGCTGCGATCGTGCGGATCGTGCCGCTGCGCGAGCGCATCACCAGCGAGTGCGTGCTCGCCCCTCCGGCCTTGTAGCGCACGCCGCGGAGCAGCTCGCCGTCGGTGATGCCGGTGGCGACGAAGAAGCAGTCGTCGCCGGTGACCAGCTCGTCGGTGGTCAGGATCGTGTCGGGGTCGAGGTCGTGGCCGGCGTCGATGGCGCGCTGCCGCTCGTCGTCGTCCTGGGGCCACAGGCGCCCCTGGATGGTGCCGCCGAGAGCCTTCATGGCACAGGCGGTGATGATGCCCTCGGGGGTGCCGCCGATGCCGAGCAGCAGGTCGATGCCGGTGTCGGGGCGGGCGGCCATGATCGCGCCGGCCACGTCACCGTCGGAGATGAACTTGATCATGGCGCCGGTGGCGCGGATCTCCTCGGCCAGCGCGCTGTGCCGTGGCCGGTCGAGCAGGCACACCGTGACGTCCGAGGGGCGCGAGCCCTTGGCCTTGGCGACCTGGGCGATGTTCTCGGCCACGGGGTAGCGCAGGTCGACGACGTCGGCGGCCTCCGGGCCGGTCACCAGCTTCTCCATGTAGAAGACGGCAGAGGGGTCGTACATCGTGCCGCGCGGAGCCACCGCGAGCACCGAGACCGCGTTGGTCATGCCCTTGGCAGTCAGGGTGGTGCCGTCGATCGGGTCGACCGCGACGTCGCACTCGGGGCCGGTGCCGTCGCCCACGACCTCGCCGTTGAACAGCATCGGGGCGTCGTCCTTCTCGCCCTCGCCGATCACGACCGTGCCGCGCATGCCGATGGTCGAGATCATTACGCGCATCGCGTTCACCGCGACGCCGTCGGCCCCGTTCTTGTCGCCCCGTCCGACCCAGCGCCCGGCCGCCATGGCGGCCGCCTCGGTGACCCGGACGAGCTCCAGCGCCAGGTTGCGGTCGGGCGACTCGGGGGCGACGTCGAACGTCGGCGGCAACGTGGGGGAGCTCATGCGCGGATGTTATCGGCTCAGAGAAGCCAGAGGGTGGCGGTCGCGGCGAGCACGCTCGGCGGGGTGAGCAGCAGCGAGACCCGATGGAACTCGCCGAGGCTGACCCGGCGGCCGTCGGCGGCCAGGGTGCGACGCCACAGCAGGTTGGCGAGCGAGCCCGACAGCGTGAGGCCGGACCCGACGTTGAGCCCGATCAGCGCAGCGAAGACGCCGACGTCCCCCAGGGGCGCCACCAGGGGCACGAGCAGCAGCGTCGCGGAGAGGTTGGTCAGCACGTTGGCCAGCAGCGTGGCCAGGGCCGCGATCGCGAGCAGTGACAGGAACGACGTGGACGACGGCACATGCGGCTGGAGGGCATCGCCCAGGAAGCCCGCACCCAAGGCCGCCACGACGACACCGAGGGAGAGCACCAGCAGGGCGAACTCCACATGCGTGCTGCGGACGACGTCGCCGGCCACGAGCAGGCCCTGGCGTCGTGCCCAGACCGCGAGCACGCCCGCGGTGGCGCCCGACACCCAGAAGGGGTCGAGCTCGAGGGGCGAGGTGGCAGCGAAGCCGACGAGCATCAGTGAGACGAGCAGGCTCGGCACCACCGGCAGGGGTGTTGCCTCCGTCGCCGGCGGCGTCGACGGCCGGGCGGCGAGGTCGTCTCGGAAGAGCACCCGGAGGCCGACGTACTCGACGACCAGCACCACGACCAGCACGGGAGCCATGACCCGGGCGAAGCCCAGGAAGTCGACGTCGAGGTCGGGGAGCGCGAGCAGGTTCGTCAGGTTCGACACCGGCAGCAGCAGCGAGGCGGAGTTGGCCATGCGCAGGCAGGCGTAGGCGGCCGGGCGGGGGCTGGTGCGGTTGACGAGCGCGGCCGAGACGGCGACCGGGGTCAGCAGCACGACGGTCGCGTCGAGGCTGAGCGCCGCTGTGGTCGCCGCCCCGAGGAGGAACGTCGTCGTGAGGAGGCGATGCGGGCCGCCGGCGCGCAACCGCGACCCGAGAGCGGTGAACAGGCCAGCGCGGTGGCACACGTCGGCGACTACGAGGATCGTCATGAGGAAGACCACGACCGGGGCCAGCTCGAGCAGCGCCGTGCGCACCTGCCGCTCGCTCAGCAGCCCGGTGGCCATCACGCCGAGGGCTACCCCGACCGAGACGCTGGCCTCGACCCAGCGCGGCGGGTGGCGGTAGGCGACCGCCAGCAGCGCGAGCAGGCCCGCAGCCGCCACCAGGTCGTCGAGGGCCGGCACGCGCGCAGAGTACGCGACCTGTGAGACTGACCGGCATGAGTGCTGGCACGAGCGACGGGGCTCAGCCCGACCGGCCGGGCCGCTACAACCGCACCGCCAACGGTCTGATCGGCTCCATGATCGTCACCGTCCTGGCCGTCGTGGCGTTCGTGATCTTCCGCAGCGTCTTCAGCAACGACCTCGACCGGGGGCGCCCCGCCCCGATCGACTACCTGCCGTCGGTGCAGCAGCTGCAGGCCAACGGCTACGACGCGGTCTACCCGGCGTCCCTGCCTGAGGATTGGATCGCCACCAGCCTCGACGTCGACCCGGGCGAGCGGCCGGCCTACGGGTTGAACTTCTTCACCGCCGACGACAAGTTCGTCGGCCTCCGCCAGGCCGACGAGGACGTCGAGGACCTGCTCGCGGAGTACGTGGACGAGAAGCCCGCCGAGGAGCAGACGCTCTCGGGCGTGGGGTTCGGGGGAACTTGGGAGGGCTGGTCGGACGAAGGCGGCGACCACGCGTACTCCACGACCTTCGGTGACGACACCGTGATCGTGTTCGGCGACATCACGGCCGAGGAGCTCGCCGATCTGGTGCGACGCCTGACGACCGACGTGCTGCCCGAGCCGAGCGCCTCGGCTACTCCGACTCCGGCTCCATGACGGCGTCCAGGCGCTGACGCGCGCCGTCGAGCCAGGTCTGGCACACGCCGGCCAGGTGCTCGCCGCGCTCCCAGAGGGTGAGCGACTCCTCCAGCGTGATGCCGCCGGTCTCGAGGCGACGGACGACGTCGATGAGCTCCTCGCGGGCCTCTTCGTAGCTCGGGGTCTCAGTCATGGGGTGGTCTCCTGGTCGGTCAGCGACGTGGTCGAGGTGATGTCCGCGTGCACGCGTCCGTCGGCGACCCGCACGCTCACGGTGGCCCCGGCCGCGAGTCCGCCGACCGAGGTGACCACGTGGCCGGCGTGGTCCTGCAGCACGGCGTAGCCACGTTCGAGCGTGGCGAGCGGGCTCAGTGCTCGAGCCCTGGCCCGGTGGTGGTCGATGTCGTCGGCGGCGCGGTCGAGGGCATGGCCGATCGTGCGGCGGGCCCGCTCGCGCAGTAGCGCGACCTCGTTGTGGCGCTCGGCCACCAAGGTGCGAGGGTCGGCGAGGACGGGTCGCGACCGAAGGGCCTCGAGGCCGGTCTGCTCACGGGCGACCAGTCCCAGCATCATCTGGCGCAGCCGCTGCTGGGCACTGGCGACCCCCTGGGCCTCTGCGGCCACATCGGGAACCACCAGCTTCGCGGCATCGGTGGGGGTGGAGGCTCGGACGTCGGCCACCAGGTCGAGCAGCGGCTGGTCGGGCTCGTGGCCGATCGCCGAGACCACCGGCGTGCGCGCCTTCGCGACGGCGCGGATCAGCCCCTCGTCGGAGAAGGGCAGCAGGTCCTCGACCGACCCACCGCCGCGGGCGACGACGATGACGTCGACCGACTCGTCGGCGTCGAGCCTGGCCAGCGCCTCCATCACCTCGCCGGCGGCCCGGGGGCCCTGCATGGTGGCGTGCGCGACCGCGAAGTCGACGCCCGGCCAGCGCCGCCGAGCGTTCTCGAGCACGTCGCGCTCGGCGGCCGACGACGGCGCGGTGACGATCCCGACCCGGCGTGGCAGGAACGGCAGGGGGCGCTTGAGCGCGGCGTCGAACAGGCCCTCGGCGGCGAGCAGCTGTCGTCGTCGCTCGAGGCGGGCGAGCAGCTCGCCCAGGCCGACCATCCGGATGTCGCGTGCCTGCAGCGAGAGCGTGCCCCGGTTGGCGTAGTAGGTGGGCTTGGCCTGCATCACCACGCTGGCACCCTCGACCAGCGGCGGGTTGAGCGAGTCGATGAGCGTGCGCGAGCAGGTGACCGGCACGGAGATGTCGGCCACGGAGTCGCGCAGGGTCAGGAAGACGGTGTTGATGCCGGGTCGGCGACTGAGCTGGGCGACCTGGCCCTCGACCCACACCGTGCCGAGCCGCGCGATCCACCCGTCGATGGCCGTGGCGACCTGGCGGACCGGAGCAGGCTTCTCCAGCGAGGTCTCCAGGGCCATGAGCGGAGGCTACTGCGCCGATCCGACACTCAGCCCGGATCCGGGCTCAGCCGGACGGTGTCGACGACCAGCGCTGCTCGAGGAGCCGGGTCGACTCGGCCAGGGTGAGGCCGAGGCGGCGGGCGGTCGCGGCGTACTCGCTCGCGGCGTCGACGGCGTCGTACGGCGTCGGGTTGCTGGCGACGAAGGTGCCGCGGCGCCCTTCGGTGACGACCACGCCGTCGGCCTCGAGCTCCTTGTAGGCGCGCGCCACGGTGTTGGCCGCGAGGCCGAGCTCGGCCGCGAGCGCCCGCACGGTCGGCAGCCGGGTGCCTGCTGTCAGCTGCCCCGACGAGGCGCGGCCGGCGATCTGGGCGCGCAGCTGCTCGAAGGGCGGGTCCGGCGACCCGGGATCGAGCGGCAGTACTGTCACCTGGCTGACGGTAGGTGATCGGAGGGTCCGTGGCTGAGGTGCTGGTGGTCGGCGAGTCGCTGATCGACGTGGTGACCTCGCCCGACGGCGCTCGCGTTGAGCGGGCGGGCGGCAGCGCCGCGAACGTCGCCGTGGCCCTGGCCCGACTCGGCCGCGCGGTCGACTTCGCCACCGCCTTCGCCGACGACCCTCGCGGGTCGGAGCTCGCCCGGCACCTCGCCGCCAACGGGGTCGAGCTGGCCGTCGACCCGTACGTGCTCGCCCGCACCTCCAGCGCGGCCGCCACCATCGGCGACGACGGCGCGGCGTCCTACGTCTTCGACCTCGACTGGCGGCTCTCGCCCCTCGAGCCGTCCGACGTGCCGTTCGTGCACGTCTGCTCGCTCGGTGCGGTGGTCGAGCCGGGAGCGGCAGTGGTGCTCGAGGCGGTGCGTGGCACGTCGGCGACGGTCACCTACGACATCAACGCGCGCCCCG
>Ga0098074_1000873_pt1 | contig 17408 bp, 29 predicted proteins | sample 32_taG_FD_75064 | JGI IMG/M metagenome (GOLD analysis project Ga0098074, IMG submission 75064) | Marine viral communities from the Gulf of Mexico - 32_GoM_OMZ_CsCl metaG | ecosystem: Environmental > Aquatic > Marine > Oceanic | place: Atlantic Ocean: Gulf of Mexico | collected 2015-07-12
AATGTATCCATTTACCCAGAATGATTGGGCGGGGGTTTTTGAGCTAAATAGCCCTCATGCTTTTAGCACCACCTCTTTTTCCTCCGCCTAATATTATTAAAAAATAGATTAGTATAGAAATTTTCTTATTTTTTTTTTTAAAACAAATTATTAGGAAATCCTGACATTTTTTTGGGAAATCTGGAAATTTTTTTGGGCAATTTTTCAATTATTTCTTTGTTTGGTAGCTTCAAAATGTCAAAATTGCCCATCTCTCATCCGAATTTTTTTAAAAAATGTCAGGATTTCCCAAGATTTGTCAGAATATTCCAACAAAATGTCAGGATTTCCCAAAAAATGTCAGGATTTCCCCAAAAAATGTCAGGATTTCCAACGTTTTTTTTGACCAAAAGTCTATATTCTGTATATGTTTTGTAATTTAGTATATGTTTTATTGATACTAACTCGGGATTTTCGCGTGTTTTTTTTTTTCATAGAGGAAAAAGTCCGCGGAATGACCTTGTTTTTGTATTACAATTTTTCGGGATAATCCCGACAAAAGGGAAAAGTATTTAAATGGTATGAAATTTTATTTTTTCGCAAAATAATTTTTTTTTTCACTTCACCAGTATATATATATAAATTTAAAACAAAATTTATTACATAAAAAAAACCCCTGCGGATCAATCTTTGAGAAAAAAGAAAAAAAAAATAAATTTTGGAGGATGAAAAAATGAGTTATTACTCGGAAAAAATAAAATGTATAAATGAATTGAAAGGTTTAATAAAAAAAGCGTCACTTATTAATGGTGTCAAAATTAACAAAGATAGAATAATTTTTGAAATGACACAACATTACGCAGTACCAAAAAACGCCATAGAAGAAGCGGTAGATAATATGATAAAATTCGGTCAGATACGAGAAGATGAAGAAGGAAATTTGGAATGGGTTGACGGGATGTCAAATTATAAGAACAAATTACAATAATAATCAAAGAGATAACGGTTAATTCAGAATGGAAGAAAAGGAAAAATTAGATGAATTATTAAATATAAGAGTGTTTGAAGCAGAAAGAAAAAAAATTGAAGATTTAATAAATTTTTATAAAGAAAGAAACAATGAAAAATATGATAATATTAGCCATTTTATACGGTGCGCGGTTATGAAACTTATCAGAGAAGAAATCGAGAATGTAAAAACAGTAGAAGCGTTTGATAAAACAAATGGATGAATTAAGAGCAAGATTTGAACGCCATGAACGTGATGTTTGGGCGATGATTGAAGCATTGATTAATTCCATAAGAAACAGGGGTGATACTATGAAAATTGATAGTATTACGAGGGTAAAACAAACAGCAGATGAAAATGTTGTGAACGAGTATTTAGCAAAGGGATATAAGATAATTAAAATTTTTTCGGGAAAAGTCCCGTTTAACGAACAGGGGGACACATTAATTCAACCCATTTATGTGTTAGGGATTGAACATGAGACGAAAACACAAGCTGGGCAATAAGAATCTGGATATTTTTGTCCAACAACAACATAAAAAATCGGAACTGATTAGAATTAAGGAAACAAACAAGAAATGTATCAATTGCGGTAATGTAATGAGCACGGAGTTTACATTTAATAAATCATGTATCTATTGCAGGTTACAAAAAAATGGAAAAGATGGAATGTAAAATATGTGGAAATTATGGATTTTATCAAAATTTAAATGGTGAATGGATATTCTGTCCACGATGTCAATTAATGGCTGATTATAAGAGGTTAATAAAAAATGAAAAAATGTAAAAATTGTGGTGATGTTGATGGTCATTTATTTAAAATATTTGATGGGATATATTGTTATGAGTGTATATACAATAAATTAGATGATGATTTAGAATATAGGGCAATGGCTATTGAAGAATATATAGAAAATAATGCAATACCAATAAAAAAATGATATATAATGATAAAGAATTAGCGTTAGATGATGAACAAATAAGGCGATTAAATACTGAAAAAGTGATTAATACTGTGGAAAAAATAGGTGACTTTTTAGAAGAAGGAAGAAAAACAAATATGGTATCTAAATATTATTTGTTATTTATAGTATTATTAATAGCATTAATGTTTGTTGGTGCTAGTATAATGGTTGCAACTAAAAGTGGCGGAATTGCTAATTTTATAGATAATTATTGGATTATTGATAATATTAACCATAGGATAGTGTGTTATTATGAAGATTATAATATGACTTTTAGAGAACCTCAAAGTTCATATTATTTTATGAAAACATTTAATATATCTAATTGTAAGATATTTATAAAATGAACAAAAACAAAGTTTATGTTGGAATATTTATGCTTATTTTAGGTGTAATATTATGAAAATTGATAGCAATTATTGCAGGTTACAAAAAAATGTTTAGAGATTGGGTATTTTACAGTATTTTGTTTGTACCGTTAGGTTGTATGATAGCCTTAGCGGGTGTGGTAATATATCAAGACGTTAAAGATGTTTATTCGGATTATTCGGGGTTTGCTTTAGACGAGTATTCTAACCAAACAATTAAAGGGGTGTATGTTTATGGGGATTCAATAATAATCCCGACCAGTAACAGAAACATGGATAGTATCAATAAGACCATAGCGCATGAATATGTCCATTATCTTATAAAACAAGATTATGAACATTTCTGCAAAAATGAGTATGAACGATGATAACCCTAAACATTTCAATTATTTTGCTTATAATCACGATTACTATTATAAATGGCGGTGTAAAGCTTGCGGTAGAAACAACATCGACCAAAAGCGGGGCGTGTGCAGGTGCAGTTTTTGTCATAAACCGTTCAGTTTATATAGCCAATTAGGCGACATTTACACAGAAGGTGATAACGATGGCGTGGATGAAAAAGAACGCTTACTACCAACAAGACAGAATATTTAACATGGATGCTCTATTTTTGGAGCGTATAAACGAAAGGTTGAACGAGTTGGATTTGGCGACAATCGAGGGTAACCAGGTAACGAGATACAGAATATTGAACATATTGTTTATTGATACACATTTCAAATATGAGGAAATGGTCGACAAAATTTCTCACGAGTTTAACCAAATTCGGGATTTGTTGCAGACACAGGGCAGCACAGGCAGTAAATCATCTGTATTACAACACCAACAGGTTATATTTTCCCATGTGGAAGGTTTGCTCGACAGATTACATTTTAAGATTGTAAAGTTATTGTATGTCCATGATTTGATTTATTTAAAGAAGAAATCCCCACCAACAGAAGAAGAAAAACTCAAAGAGATTGAGGGCGATTATTAGATGAAATTTTTAAAAAAAGTATTAAAAATTGTGTATAATAAAAACACTAAGGATGACTGGGACACGGTTTGGATTATAGACGGTGACGAGGGCAACAGTAAAAGCACGTTAGCTTTATGGATTTTAGATTGGTGGTTACATAAATTAAACGGTAAAATTGAGATTGACGATGTGAAACATATGTGTATGACATCAGAGATGTTTAAACAAGACCTGGCAGACTTGAAAAAGTTTGAATGTACGGTGTTTGATGAAGCAGGCGAGTTATCTAATAGACGGACAATGGCTAAGTTTAATTATGACATAACTCAGGCGTATAAAGTTATCAGGGGTGATAATCTGTTCACGTTGTTAGTGTTACCTTCAGTTTTTGATATTGATTCCTACTTTAGCAAACGTCGAGTGCGTGGGCTAATACACGTATATGGGCGGGGCAAGTTTGCATTTTGGAGCAAAAATAGACTCCGTAACATGGTAGATGTTAACGCTACCCGATGGAGGAAAAACCATTGGGTAGTAGCCCCAACATATAATTTTGGGCGGTTTAACAAATATAAAGGTTTGTTAAAAATCCCTTATGATTTGTTAAAACATGAAAAGATGGAGGAAACCAGGAAAAAACTCATTGAGGATATTAACAAAGAAAAGAAAAAGAAAGAAATAAACAAACCTAGAGTAGATATGGAAAAGTTGTTAGTACAATCAAGCGGGTCGTTGAAGAAGAGGAGGAGTATAATGGATGAGGTTCAAAATGGACAAAAAGACGATAACTAAATATTCAGGTTATATTTTGTTATTGCTACTGTTTGTTATATTATATCTTTTTTTTAGTATTTGGGGCATTATAGGTTATATTGTGTTTGTGTTTACAATAACTTCTTGGATATTGTATAAACGCAGAGAAGAGTATAAATTAGTTACAAAATGGGGTGCGAAAGAGTTAGATAAAGTTTTTGGAGGTAATACGGATGGCAAAAGAAAAAACTAACGACATTGAAAAGTTGTATAACGATATAATGAACACTATATATTCTGCAAAAGCGTCATATATAGACGTTTTGGGCGTGCTTGGGATGATTAAACACGATTTCTTGAAAAATTATGACGAGGCAATTAAGAATGTTCAGAATAAAGATAATGAGCGATGAAAGATTAAGAACGGCAATAATTATCCACAAACTATTGTTTTATTTGTTCTTCTTGGCTGCAACAGGAATGTTTATGATAGCCTATTTCACCGAATATACTGTGTTTTGGATAACATTTTTCATTTTCTTTATAATTTCATTTTGGTCTGATATTCTCGAAAACCAGTTAAGAATATTGTATGAATTGAGAGGTCATAAAGATGAGTAATATAGATAGACAAACCAGGGACATAATTGAGGATAACATAGACGATAACGGTAAACGAGACTTGATGAAAATGAGAAAACGGGACTTATTAGTTCTTTATAAAATAACTGGCGGAATTTACAACCACGCGTGTAAACAATGCAAAAAGAAAATGATTAATAAACCATCTGAGTTTAAAAACATAGACGATATGTGTCCAGAATGTCAGGAAAATCATTTTATTGTTAACCAGTTCATAAAATTACAGTCGTTATATGGTGACATTAATGGTTGATATACGGTTTTTTGTTACGGCTTTTATATTGTTGTTATTCTCGATAATATTGCATGAGCTGGCTCATTGGTTATATATAATAAAAATTAAAGCATTTATAATGAAACCACAATTTTATAGGTTTGGCGTAAGGTTTACAAGCCCAGAACTGACATATAATGAACAGAAAAACTTTATTTTGTTTGGCATTTTGGCAGGGATGATGCCATTATTTTACGGGTTAGGTTTACCCCATAGAGGTTATATGTTGCTATTTCCCATATATTTTGCAGGTTGTAGACACGATTTAACAGAGTTATTTAATTTGATTAGGAAGGAATTGAAAAAATGACAATAGAAAAAATAGCTAAATTATACAAACCAATACACAAACTACAAGTTAAGCTATCAAAAAAACTATTATATTGTAGAGAATGTTGGTACAGACCAGCTTGCGGTTATAATATGAGGTGTTATGATGACAATAGAAAAACATCCCTTTCAAACCTATGGGAAGAAAACAGACACGTTTAATGTTAGATTAAGTAAGGAAGAAAGGAATAAACTTGAAGAATGGAAAATATTAATCCAACAAGAAAAAGACAGCACTGCTTTAAAACAATTAGCAGAGATAGGTGCAAATGTGTTACATGACCAAAAAATTAAGACAATTAATAGCATTATTTTAAACAATTATAGAAGAAACAAAAGATTGGGTATAATAACATTTGACTGAAAATCGAACAAATGTGAAACAATTTATAATAATTTGCGACACATTTGTATTCATTAAGCTTATATAATTGTTTTCATACTTTCAATTTTGCCACAAATACTGCATTTAATTTTATTATCGCCTATCGGCATAAAACTATGTTCTAAACTATAACTTTTTGTGCATCTATTTCCTATCATTTTTTTACCAAAATAATTCATTTTATCACCTTTGTTTATTTTTTTGAAAAAACAACTATTATAATTGAAAACATTAACATTACTAAGGGAATTATCAATATACCAAACGAAAGCCAACCCGCTATCATCAAAAACAACCCAACCAAAGAGGTCAACATTGATGAAGCTAAAAACACGGCTTTTGTATCAAAATGTTTCATAGCAATAAACGAAATTAAAAACACAAGTACAAGTATCATATAAGATAATAAATCATTTGAGGCGGAATTTATGCCTGTAACAACTTCATAAATATTGTTACTGGTATTTATAAAAGTTATATTATACATTATAAATCCCTCCCGACGACAGCAGACGCAATTACCCCGAGAAACACCACTATTAATATTATTGTCATCAGCGCTGTTCTAAATATGGGGTCGACATTGGCTTTTTCCATCCCTGCGTTACTCATATCCGAAAATGTATTTACACTTTGGCTTGATAATAATAATGTATCTCTAGCATCGGCTATAAACCCACCTATCACATCCAAAGCATTTTTATTTGTCTTTTGCGATAATGTTCTGTTTTGGATAGATTTTGACAGATTATAGGTTTTATTTAATGTTTTAAATACAGCCATATCTGTAGAGTCATAATTTACTGTACTTAAATCGTATTTGTCATTAGCATCAGATAATATTAATGTAAAGGCAGTCATAAATAAAGCTGCTAGTATTGTTCCGATTATAAAGGTTGAAATTTTCATGTTCTATCACTTATCAAATATGCTCCTATTAAACATAATACTACCACAATGGTTGTGGTTGTCGTTTCTAACTGGTGTAATCCAACAACACGGGTCAGAGCAAAAGCTATGCCCTCTAATAATAACATTACAGCTGGATTCCAAAACCCGACAAACCCAACAACAATAAGTATAAACATGGCAACTAATACGCCCAAAGTACCGAAATCGCCCTGTATAGCAGGATATGTATGAGATATAGATGTGATGTAAATATCGTCAGGTGAAAACGTCGCCGTAACCTTCATAATATACGTTGTTTCGTTTTTATAATAAGGGTTCATGTTTATAGTCATTGTACCTGTTGATAATGTCGATGTGTTTGTGGCTATTAAATCCATTCTTGGCAGCTCATAAACAGCAATTTTTATACTTGATAAAAAATTATTTGAATCTACCCAATTTAATACAAAGGAATTTGTACTATTATCAAATCTAGGATAATATACGAGGGATTCTATTTTGTCGTATAATTCACCAACAGGCGACGATGTACTAATATAAAAGTCTAATATGTTTGAATATATCTCTGATTCGGATGTTTGTTCATATATTACGCCATCTTTTTCAATTATCCAGTAATATGATGGAGTATTTAATACACCATAAAAATCGGCTTGACCGTCAAAATTGGATTTACTTATTTCAACTAATCTATACTGTCCAGCCACTAATCTTAAAGTTTTTAACAAATAACCTTCCAAAGTATTACCGTTTTGGTCGTATATATTAGCGAGGATAGTTTGACCGTTACTTACATTAAGCATATAAATAGAAATATATGTAATTGAATTGTTTAATATTGTTACATAATAATTTGTTGTTGAATACCCAGCTGCACTTGAAAATATTGAATAATCGCCAACATTTAAAGTATTAGCAAATAATGTGCCTGTTGCAGTCGAGAAATTGCCGACAAAATCAGAACCCACAAAATCAACATTTATTGTTCTATCGTTTATAATCCCCAGTGTTTCTTGGTTATAAAATGTTATATACACACCACCATAATAACCAAACTGCACGGTGATAGGTACGGAGCTTGTATAACAATATGTGCCATCATATACCCCTCCAGTTATATAAACACAGTTAGCGTCGACAGATATAGAATCGCAAGTAAAACTAGCATTTGAATAATAAGATACATTTGTATCTGTGGGTGAAAATGTTACATTTGCGTCTATCGTAATACCATAAACGCCACTAATTAAAAGTACAAAAATTAAAAAATAAATTAATCTTTTCATGCACATGACCCGCAGATACAGATTTTATTATCTGCACCTATACACAAATCGCTGCCAGGATTACCACCTGTATTAGTGTCTGTTACAGCAACCTCTTGGTTAAATGTAACATCTTGGCTCGAATCTATTACTACAGCTGCCAAATTGTTGGTGTATAGTTCTAATGTTCCAGCTTCCCTGTTTCTTAGGTGTGTGTTTGCACCGAGAAACACTATATCAAACCCATCTGTCGTTGTCCCGCCTGACGCTGTATTATAAATATGCACGTTAGCGTTTGACCCGCCACCGTCAATATTTAGGTTTCTATCCAGGCTGCAAGTTCCTATGCCTACCCTGTCGTTACTACTATCAACACAAAAAGAATCGCCACCGACAGTTAGATTGCTGTTTGCTATGTTAACATTATCCCCGAACCGTACATCGCCATCATTAGTATAAATAGCATAATTTAGGTTTGACCCTGCGTCAATATTGCCCATATATAAACCATATTCATTGACAACAGCTCCACCATATACATTTATACCGTTAGTGAAATAGTGGTAAGCATTATTTACAGTTCCCTGGTCTATATTCAAGTTAGAGTTATATCCTCTAAAACTTGTTATAGTGCTAGGTGAGCTATAATAAGACCTAACCTGATACCCATTATAGTGGTCTCTATTACCTGACCCGTTTATGTAAGCGTAAGCGTCAAACGATGCATAGCTCTGGTTGCTAGCGTCTAACACGCTTTGGTCAACAAACCCGTGACCGTTACTATCAGCGGTTTTATACCATCCTTTAAGTAGTATAATTGGGTTTGCCGACGCAGCACCAATTAATAATGGTGCAGTCCCATAGGTCAAATTATAAGCCGATAGTTCTACTTTGTCGCTACCGTCTACACTTTCGACTTTTGTATTTGATATGTCCATGCTAGCTATTACATAAGCCATCATCATTATAGCCAATATCAAACCGATTATGATTTTTTGTTTTGTATTCATTTTATTAACCTCCCATAAATTTATTTTTACCATATAACATAATCAGGATAGATGAGCCCATAACGATAAACACCGTTAATAAATGAGTCATAATAAAATTAGTCATTGGGAAACTGTTTATAGTTGTCCCAAACTCTGTATCTGTACTTATTTCTTCAAAAGTATTAGATAATAACATCACGACGATAAACGCAAAAATCAATAATATCAATGAAACTATAAAAAACATCGGGTGAGAATCTATTAAAGCTGAACTGACCAACACAAATACCCATAATAAACCAACTACAAACACAAAAGCACCATCCATAAAAGACGGGTAACGGTTATATAAATCCCCTGTTATAGCTTTACTTTGATTATTTAAAGTATCATCACTCTGTATAGATGTGTTAATATCACCAAAGATTTTATAACCCACCAATGAAGCAATAGCTAACCCTAATAATACGAATAATACCATCATCATATCTAAAAAAGCATTCCCGCTTTTAAATCGAAAACCTATATTTTTTCTTTTTCTCATTATTACCAACTTTCATAAAAAACCCTTCTTTATTTGCCTGTAATCGTGTAAACTCTAGCAGGCTCATTTCTTCCTCAATTGCCATTTTTTGCAATTTTTTTTTAAATAATGGGTCAATCCAAACTCGTGTTTTATTCATAATTATACCTCATTGCATACAAATTCCCCGTCATTGTTAACATTGCATTTCCATTCTGTCTCATCAGGGCTTAAAAATGTGATATACCTAACTTTTAGTATATCATATACATTTTCCATGAGTAAATGACCTGGCGGTGTCCAATCTACCCCAGTCTCAGTAAAATTAAGTGAAAAAGTGTAATTTGTTGGTGCGAAACTACATTCATTAAATATGTTGCAGCATTGTATATTCCAAATATAGTCATTATTATTTAAATCAAATAAAGTTATACTTTGCTGCCCTGACGATGTAACGCTTATGGTTTCATCAATAGAAAATGTGCCGCTAGAGTTTGTATATAAAGAACAATTGTTTAATACTTCTCCAGTAATATTACCAATAAAATTAATGTCGTTTGTAAGGTATATTAAACTATCATTTGTTGGCGAACTTAAATTTATAGTTGGATAAGGGGCATTTAATGTGTTTGCTAAATCGCTTATATTGGTGTTGTTTATGTTACCTTTAAGGTCGACAGTATGGATGATTATCTGGTAAGTTGTATCTTCCATTAAACCGCTTATATTAGTATAATTATTAGATGTGTTTAAAACGTTTGTACCATTAAGATATATAATATTATAACTAAAATCGTGGTCAGCAGGGTTTGTCCAGTTCCATAAAATCCAAGTGTAGCTTGTTTCAGTATCGTTTAAGTTTGTGACTGTTGCTGGCGGTGTGATGTCGTATTCTTCCCGCCATAATGTAACATTATATATATAAGGATAAGGCACAGTTGTACTGTTTCGTGCAAGTTCAACTTTATACTGAGCATACCTAAATGTATTATTAGGGAAATCTACTGGCGGTGTCTCGTCAGCAAAATAGACCCAGCTACCGTCTGAGCAGTCGGGTTGTGCGCACGCTCTAAAATAAAAGTTTATATCTGTTTCAATACCTCTTAAATATAATTCTTCAACTTCATCAGCACTTAATGCTCTGTTAAATATTGCAAGTTCATCGAATAGCCCATCCCATGAATAATCAGCTGTTTTAGTATTATCCCAACCAATGTATAATGGTATAGCATTGGCAAAATTTGACGCATCTGTAGTAAAATTTGAATATACACCATCATAATATAACTTTAACCCGTTTGCGCCCGTGCTATCTCTAACAACAACTAAATGATGCCAGTTTCCATTCCTGCTGCCAAACGTTTTAGTCGTTGTCCCGCCTGAATCATAAGCGTATGTTGTGGTGCTTGTTCTAGCATACATACAATATCCTGTTGCACATGCAAAATTAGATTTATGCAATATTGCCCTATTATTATCGTTATTTTTCACCCATATACTGATAGTAAAATTGTTTGTGCCGAAATCAAACGCTGCCCTATCTAAATAATCAATATATGCCCCGCTACCGTTTAGGCTTAAAGCGTTATCTATTATCCCGTTTCCGAAAGTACCTCCATAATTTGTGCCGTCGTAATTATTGCCTGAATAATCGTCAGTATTGTTATCGTAATGAGATAATAATATGTTTCCTGTCATATCTAAAAATTGGTCGCTTTCACCATTATCAGGCAACCCCCCAGTCACCATATACTCCCAAGTCACATTATACCAAGTAGTATTACCGCCAGCGTCGAACACTTGCGATATATATGTACCGTTTAATTTACCATTTTCAAGCTGAATTTTATCAGCATTATATTCAATGTCTAAAAGTGTGCCGTTGCTATATGAATAATTAAATAAATGGCTATCAGAATATATAAAAGTAAAATATTTGTCGACTACGAACTCGATTTCATTTGTTTGGTATATGTTGCCATAGGTATCGTTAACGTATATTATAATAGTATGGTTTCCTCCTATATCAGGCAATGTATAACTATAATTGTATAAAGTGCCAACCATATTAGTTAATATTACCTCTGTTGTAACCTCTTCAGGGCCAGTTATAACAGCCCAGACGGTGCTTATATTAACGTTATCAGATACGTTTAAATCTGTTACATTTGCAGTAATATTTATAACATCTTCAACCATATAAACGTCGTTGGGTTGCGGTTCTAATCCTGTGATATTTAAATAATTAACAAAAGGGGTGACATATAATAACTCAAACACGTCATTATGTACTTGACCGCCTTCATCTGTTCCATTTATAGTAGCATTAAAATAATAACTGCCGTATTGAGATGGTGTTTTTGCTGTAAACCAAAACGTTTGAAATGTTGCTTTAAAACTTGTTGGAATATCATAAATGACCATATTACCGTTTATTGATACGTCGGGGTCTGTTGTGCTCAATTCTGTAAAATCGTCAGGTAAATAAATTTTAGAAAACTGGGTGTTTAAAAACAACTTTTGACCGCCTGTTTCTTCAAAATATATAGTGAAATTGTATGTCGTGCTTGAGTTGACTTGGAAAGCCTCGCTATAACTTGCCCCATCGTTCAAAGAAGATTTAATATAACCGTTTGCGGTGTTTGCTTTAATAACTATATCGTTTCTTATCCATGTGGTATCATTATTTAAAAAACTTGCGGTGTAAGTTCCTTCTGCTGGGCCATTTGCATCCATCTGATATTCAAAAATAATAAATTGATATGGTTCTATAATATAATCGCCTGCCCAGTTAACGCTTTCATCTGTATTATTAACACTACACGCTGGATTACAATAAGTTAATTTACCACTATCCACAATCTTGTCAGCGTTCCATTTATCTTTTACATCAGTTATTGTTATATTATGGGATTGAGGATTATATACAATTATATCAACATGAAAATGCCTATCTCTAGCCATTATTAACGGCTGTATTCTATATATTTCCAAATTACCAGCATCGCCAACCTCCCCATAGCCAGGGTCTTGAGGCGTAAATAACAAAGTGTTATTCTCGCCAGGAACTAGACCGCTATGAATTATCCAGTCACCGTTGCAAGTTTGCGTGTCAAAATCCCAGTTAACGCATTTATATAACGTGTTGCCTGTTGCTTCAACTACAATGTCGCCATCAGTAAAATTTAAATTTGTTGGGTTTATTGCGTATTCTTGTAAAAATGTGTTTGGTTCAGGATTCACAGGGTCAATGTATAACGTATTGTTACCATTATCAGTAAAATTTCTTATATAAACCCTTTCAATCGGGTGTGTTTCATCGGTTAACGTTATCTCAATCGTATCATTTATATATACTGCTGTTGTCGGGTCTATAATAATAGGGTATTCTCTGTTAACGTTGCTTAGCCATTCATAAGGTACATAGACTGAGACATATAAAGAACTACCCTGCTTTTTAAACCCGTAACTAGCCCGTACTTTTGTGCCAGTATTATCAACTGCGTATGGTCTAGGTAAATAATATAATATGTTACCGAAATCATCCATAATATAAACTTCATTTTGTGTTAATTTATTAGAATTCTTATCCCAATCGACCCCGTCAATTATTATGTGTTGTGAGTTGGTGCTTAATATATAATTTAGCTCTAAAACGGGGTTGCCACCGTCAATAATATACTGAGCTGGCATTGGTAACTGTGAATTTAATAACAGTTTCTCTTTAAGTTGGCTTGCTTTATACTCATATACCAAATCCCTGCCATCGCCATAGGCATCAGGATAAATAAACTGATTATTTTGAGCTAAACCAACAACATTGTTTATTTGATATATTTGTTCAAGCTGGTTCAGGTCGTTTCTGTAGTTCAAAGCCATAGGCTGAAACGTTATTTCTAGCCCGTTTTTAACGAATTTTACTACTTGCCCCTGTGCGGGGTTGGCTTTAAAATATGCTGTGTAATAGGCTGATTCGCCCATATAATCGAACCCAGGGTCATTAGACTCTATAATGTTTGTGTTGACAGGTTCAAATTGGTCATCTATTAACTGGTTGCCTAAAGGGTCAATAAATATCGAATATTTGTCATTATCCCTCATAATAGTATAATCCCTGTCTAATTTTATAGGATTGCCTAGTATTAAAGATGACAACATTGATGCCATTATTATTATAACTGCCATTTTTATTAAGTTATTTCCCATAATACAATCTCCTGGTGGTCGAATATTCTCACCAAAAAGGTAATAGTTCCTCCTGTTTGAGTGTACCATACGTTAGGAATATAAGTCATACCATCAACTATAACCTGGTCAACATCTGAGCCATAAATAAGCTGCCTGTTAAACTGACCATTTGAACCGCTACAATTTGCGCCCATATAATATGTATATGGATATGATGCAGTATAATTAACTGTATTATTTATTAAAATTAATACTGTAGAATTGAGTAATGTTTCGTTCAGATACATATATGTTGAATCGTTGTAAAGATAGCCTATACCTTCAACTCTTGTGTCGGTGTCAGGTTCATAATTGTCTCGTGCATCTATTGTAGAATTGAGTAATGTTTCATTCAGATACATATATGTTGAATCGTTGTAAAGGTAGCCTGTACCTTCAACTCTTGTGTCTGGGTAAAATGTATCGTTGTCTAAAGCTTCAATCGTTTGGTTTAGTTTTGTTTCATTAAAAAATATTGTTACATTTGTATCGTCAACATATAACCAATCATCGCCGCTTTGGTTAACATAAATACCAAATGTAAAAGGCACACCGTTCCAATACAAAATCTGTGCATCATCTCTGCTTAATACACCCGCTGTCCCATTATTATCTATGAACCTGATAGATGATTGATTTACATAAACGTCACCTGCAAAATAACCGTTACCAGTAACATTTATGCCGTTAGGAACAAATAACGCACCCGAACAGTTACCGCCTGCGCAGAAATCGTTATCTAAATCTGATATTGTAAAATTTAAAAAGCTTTCATTGAAATATATATAAGTAAAATTATCATATAAATATTTGCCTGACGCTTGTATATGTGTATCGGTATCAGGGGAATAATCATCTTCTGCACAGTACCAATTAGAACCAGAATCATTCCATTTAATCACATCTTCATCGCTACAACTTAGCCCGCCCAGCGTGTCATTACTCAAATCTAATATTGTCTGGTTAAGTTTTGACTCGTTAAAATCTAAGTTTCCGCTATTATTATAAAACCAATCAGTAGTAAATGACCATTTTGTATCGATGGCAAGCTGACCAATAGTAATATTTAACTTGGTCTCATTAAAAAATATATGGCTCGTATTATCGTACAAATATGGTGGAGTCGCTATTATGTGGGTATCAGTATCATTTAATAATACTGATAAATCTTTACATTTCCAGATGCCTGCCTCAACATAAGGAATCTGTGAACTGTTGCAATAATAAGATATTTCGCCTATCTCTAACGGATACACAGCCACAGCTATTATAAACAATCCAAAAATTACCCAGATAATATAACTTATCCTTTTCTTTTTATCTTCGGCAAACGTGCAGCTTATTATTTCCACCCTGTGTCACCTTTATGATATTTCTTTTGAGCAAACTTAGGCAATTTCCCTGAATAATCCAACACATAATAAATCAGATATAAAAACACATATACCCAAAATATTACTATAAACCATCTAACAGAATTATAAAATATTTGACCGATACCTTCCAATGTTGTTGTAACTGTATCTAATATAGTAAAATAACCTAATATAAGCTGCACATGAATAACCACAAATATTAAAACCATCTTTAAAAATGTGTGGCATTTATCAAGATTGAACGCTATATATAACAATAAAAAACAAAATGCAAATATAGCCAATATGCTAGATATGGGCATTATGTTTCACCTGTATCGTCTGGTTTTGGTTCATTTGTAATCGTTTGCCTGTTTTGTATTATATCACGCAACATTTTGGTGGTTTCTTTCTGGTCTTCTGCAATGCCTGCTGCTGTGTTGGTAATCTCTATGCCTGGCTTTGCTATTTCTTGCCAAAACACCAACATTAATATGAATATTAACATTAACGCTATTAATGGCGTTAACTCCTTTATATAATCCCAACCAGATTTTTTTTTGTACTCCTCAGCTTTCCGCATTTCGTTAGCGTAAAACTCCCTGTCTTTGGTCGTTAACGGAGTGAAATTCTCGGCTACTTCATCGCTAATTCCTTTGTCTTTAACATATTTATACTCCCCTTCAGGCGTATAATATGCCTCGACGCTGAATTTGCCTTTTTTAGTCAAATGTATTGCCGATGCTGGCGGGATTGGAACTTTGTGTTTTCGTTTCAATAATTTCCATTTCGGCACGCCCTGCTCGTTTATCTCTTTCGCTTTGTCGTCATAAACTCGTGTTTTGTCGCCTGTAAGTTCTCGTACCCTGAAATGGTGTTTATATGGTAATATGAAAAATATTAAAAACAAAATTCCGCCTACAATGCCCAGAACAAGCATTATCTGGACAACTAACCATATACTGTCGGTTACACTCGTAACTGTGCCAAACCAATCAACCATATATATCAACCCCGATTATTTTAATTGATTCCTACTTTATTAAGCAAACCCGAGTCTCTCATGGTTGTTGTATTTGATTCTGTTGTTCTTATAGTTGCTACATAGCTCTCTCTTTCTTTGTTATCTATTAAACGTGATAGGAAAGGTTTAACAAGTTCCATGATAAAATCTATTATTGAATGTCTGGCTGTTTCTTCAATTTCCCAATAAGGAGTATTAACAGTTATTATATAAGCAAGATTTTTATGTGTACGTTCTATTTGTTGCCTATACCAATCCTCTGAATAGTTACCCTGTACGACGGCAGGATTTATTATAGAACTTACATAATTTGAGATATGGCTGACTCCTTCCTCATTCATCAGCTTCTTGCCAATCTTAATCTTTTGCACTCGTATTTTTCCAGTTGTCTCATCTTGGAGTGTAGCTGACGTTTCCCCGCTTAAAAATATCTGGATACGTTCTAGTATTTCTTTAGTTTCAAGCCTTAATTCCAGGGCTGTTTGGTTTAAATATCCCATATTACTGCTAAATGCCCCAGATTGTTGTTGACTTTGTTGTTGATTCATAGTAACTTACCTCGTTTTGGTTTAGGCAACTGGATGGGTCGTAAACCTAACCCTGTTTTTATCCCTAGTTCTGTGGGTTTCCCTGTAATCTCAAACGCTGAGGCATAAGCAGAAGGGGTATAGATTTTAGGTTGTTTTTTTATTTTGCGTTCAATAGGTACAGAAAACGTACCACCACGACGTGGGAAAGTAAACCCGTCTATTAGTGGAATTATTGGGGGCGGCGGGGGCGACGGCGGTGGAGTATTTATTATCGGGATTGTCGGGATTGTCGGGATTGTCGGGATTGTTGGTGTTGTTGGAATTGTCGGTTGTTTTGGGATGGTTGTGGTTTTTGTAGCTGGGATAGTTGTGGTTTTTGTAGCTGGGATGGTTGTGGTTTTTGTTATGCTTGATGTTAGTGTTTTTGGTGTTTCTATAATAGGTGTTGTTATTGGGATGGTTCTTGCAATGCTCGGTGTTGTTATTACTTTCGGCATATTAAAACTTATAACTTTTGTTGTAGATGTGAACGGTGCTGCAACAGGTACTGGTGGTGACATAGATGGAATTGTAGTTTGTTTTGTTGAGGCTGTTTGTGATGTTATCCCATAAGGATAATATAATATGGTGGGTAACTTTGAAGAATAAGTTAATGTTGGGATTGTGGGGATTGTTATGGTTTTGGTACTAGCTGCTGCTACAATTGATTGACCAGGTATAGGTTGAACTGCCTGATAATTGCCTGTTCCGAAAGTTTGCGATTTCATACTTAAAGATTGTAATGTCAATTGACCTTTTTGTTCTCTTATAAACTTTACAAATAAACTTGGTTTATATACTGGTTGCTGTGCAATAGTCATTTTTCCGCTTAATTGCTCAGTAATCACAGAACGCTGATATAATGGTGGTTCTAT
>Ga0098074_1000875_pt1 | contig 17390 bp, 18 predicted proteins | sample 32_taG_FD_75064 | JGI IMG/M metagenome (GOLD analysis project Ga0098074, IMG submission 75064) | Marine viral communities from the Gulf of Mexico - 32_GoM_OMZ_CsCl metaG | ecosystem: Environmental > Aquatic > Marine > Oceanic | place: Atlantic Ocean: Gulf of Mexico | collected 2015-07-12
AGCTTGGACAACCGCTTTTCTGCGGCCAGTGCCTGCTGCATGCGCGGATAGATTTCAATGGCCTCGCGATAGGCTTCGAGCGCATGCTTGGGAGATCCCATGCTTTCGAACATCATGCCCAACCCGGACCACGCGCCGAAATGGCGCGGCTCGAGTTGCAAGGTCTCGTTCAGGTCGCGCAATGCCTCGGTGTAATTTTCATCCATCAGGAACAGGGCAGCTCGCCGGTTCCACGCCTCGGGATAGTCTGGCTTGATCAGGATGGCCCGATCAAAGAAGGCGCGCGCCGTCTCGAAATCTCCTGCGGTCTGCGCATCGACGCCCCGCTCCATGATGACATCCACCGTCGGTGAGCCGGATTCCATCCAGGAGGCCCAGATATCCATGGCCACGTCATTGGCTTCGCTGTCACTGGGCGCAGTCCGCAGCTTCTCGAACATCTCATCGGATGGTTCCGCATGCGCCGCGCCCACGAGGAACAGGACGGCCAGAAGGAGCGCTCTTATCATCAGTCCGATATTATGCCGCGCGCCGGGCGGGGCAACCACAACTTGCTGTCACAGCAGGCCTTCACACAACAAAGCGGTCTCCAGGCCCTCTGCATGCTTGAAATGATGTGTCCGGAAGCCAAGCGCGTCAGCCGCTTCAACATTGGGCAGGCTGTTGTCAATAAACAGCACGTTTGCTGGCTCCGGATGGTCCATGACCTCCAGGGCGACATGATAGATTTCGGTGCCGGGCTTGATCAGGCCGATCCGGCCAGACACGATCACATCGCGGAACCGTCGCAGGATCTCGAACTCCTGGAGCATTTCGTCCCAAGGATCGGCTGGCATGTTCGTCAGGGCATAGAGCGGCACCTGGCGGGCATCCAGGCGCCGGATCAGTTCGGCGGTACCTTCCACATAGCCGTCGAACATTTCCATCCATCGCCGACCCCAGGCAAGGATTTCAGTTTCGTACTGAGGATATTGCCGGATCAGATCAACGGCATTCTCGGCAAAGCTTGCACCAGCATCATGCCGTGTATGCCACGCCATGTTACAGATATCCGCCAGGAACATTTGACGTTCCTGCGGCGTATCGATGATCTTCGCGTAAAGTCGTGCAGGGTCCCAGTCGAGGACCACATGCCCAAGGTCGAACAGGGCAATTTCAGCAGCCATAGTGCCGCCTTATTGCCTGTTCATGTTCACGTCAGCCCTGCTTTGCTTTGAAGCGGGGGTCAGTTTTATTGATGACGTAAACGCGGCCCTTGCGGCGCACGATCTTACAGTCGCGGTGGCGCGACTTGAGCGATTTGAGAGACGAGCGGACTTTCATGGGCCTAGCCTGTGGATCATAAGGAATTGGAAAGCGGAGCGGGTAATGAATCCGGTAAGAAGAGTCAAGGTTGCACGCTGTCATGAACGTGCGGTTTCAGGAGCTGGAAGAATGGCACAGATTGCGCTGCGGCGCTCACATATCATCGCGGCTGCGGCGATGACCGCGCTGGTTGCCTCCTGTGCCCATAGTCCGGGCCAGGCTGCGCCTCCACCGATCGCCGCGCCAGTACCCGCTCCCGAGACAGGCGCGATCACCTACGCCTCCTCCGGCCATGCCGGAATGGACATTTGGCGCGTAGCGTTCTCTGAAAAAGCACTCGCCGCTGGTCATGATCGCGAGGTCGTCAAATCTGTCCTTACCGGCATATCTCCGCTAGAACTCTGGATTGGATCGTCTTTCCAACCCGCTAAGACAGGGATCGAAGACCAAGCCGAATTCGCCAAGCCGATCTGGGATTATCTGCGCGTGCCGATGAGCAATAGCCGCATAAGCACAGGTGCTTCGCGCCTTGCTGAAAACCCGGCACTTTTCGACTCTCTTGAAGCCGCCTATGGCGTAGACCGCGAAGCCATCGTCGCGATCTGGGGCATGGAAACGAGCTTTGGTGCCGTGAAAGGCAATTTCGACGCGCCAAACGTTCTGGCCAACATGGCTGTGGAAGGTCGACGCAAGAGCCTCGCTGAGCGTGAACTGCTCTCCCTGATCAAAATTCTCGAACAAGGCGATGCAGAGCGCGACGACCTGATCGCCGGGTGGGCCGGCGCGATGGGCCATACCCAATTCATGCCATCGACCTTCATCGCCTATGCCGAAGATTTTGACGGCGACGGCAAGAAGGATGTCTGGGAGAGTGAGGCTGATGCCCTCGCCTCGACCGCCAATTATCTGGCAAATTCCGGCTACACACTGAATCAGCCTTGGGGAATTGAAGTGCTGGCCCGCACCGGGTTCGATTTCGGACTGGCAGATGGCAATGAACGCCGGATCGAAACATGGGCAACTGAAGGCCTGGTACCTGCACGCGGCGGCACCTTCGAAACAGGCGGAGCCAATTATGCTGAACTCTGGCTGCCAGCCGGTGCGGAAGGCCCGAAATACTTGCTGTTCAACAATTTCAAGGCGTTCAAGACCTACAACAATGCCGATTCCTACGCGTTCGCCGTGGGCCTGTCCGGCGATGCGATGGGAGGCCAGAATGGGCCCATCGCGTCTTGGCCAACACATCTGACACCTCTCACCGTTAGCGAGATCAAGATCCTTCAGGCCGCCCTCAACGCCCAGGGCTTTGACGCAGGCGGCGTGGACGGCATTCCCGGTCGCAAGACCAAGGGCGCGTTGCAAGCATTCCAAAAATCCAGGGGCCTCGTTGCGGACGGCTACCCGACAAAGCAGGCCCTGGCATTGGTCACTGGCGAAGCGAATGTTGGTGTCGCATCCAGCCCGTCCGGCACAAATTGATCAAACTGCGTCGGCTTCCTCATCCGGTTCGCCGACGCCATCCTTCAACCCGAACCGGGCATACAGGATCATGAAACTCAGCAGGCCCGCGCAGAATATGAACGGAAGATGCGGGTTCACATACTCATAGATGAACAAGCCGAAGAAGGGCGTGATGATGAAACCCATTCCATTCGCCGAGATTACGAGACCTGCGACGTTGCCTTGAAGCTGAGGTGAGACGGCCAGTGATGCCCCGCTTGAAAATCCCGGCCGCGCGAGCCCCTGCCCGAGGCCAATGCAGAACTGCGCCAGGATCAAATTTGCATAGTCATTTGCGAAGACCATCAGCAACGCCCCAGCCAGCAAAGGCAGGCAGCCTCCCCACATGAGTGTCTTGTTCTTGAGCTTGAGGCGAGGGATCAACACAAGCTGGGCCAGCAGTACGGCGAGTGCGCCAACGGTAAAGGCCGGCCCGGTAAATTGCGCCGCTTCCTTTCCGGAAACGCCCAGTTTGTCCATTACTGAAAAGACAAAAACCTGCGTCAATACACCGGTCGTCAGCGACAGGCACACGGCGAACACAAGGAAGGGCAATACCGGCCCGGATCGCCAAAGACCCCGCGCACCGGGAATTTCTTCAAACTGGGTCGCATCCGTTACCGGCTCGCGCTCTTCCGGGAGGCGGAACCAGATCAAGGCCGACATGGTAAAGGCAATAACCGCCGTCAGTAGCAAGGGGCTCAGCAGGCCAAGCGTTGCCACCAGCGCCGCGGCAAAAGCGGGGCCAATCACCGTGCCAACGCTGAAACCCGATGTGATGAACGCGATTTCGGACTGTCGCTCGGCCTGACTGGTGCGATCAGCAACATAAGCTTGCGCAGCCGGGTTCGTGCCAGAGCCCAGCAACCCAAAAATCGAACGCGACATGGCAAGGCAGGCAAACATCATGAACGTGCCGGTCAGTACGCCAGTCATGGTAAGCCAGCCGGTCAGGAACAGCAGGAGCATGGAGATGCCATATCCCGCAAGTCCCAAGGCGGCGACAGGCCGCCTTCCCCAGCGGTTGGACCGACCACCCCAAAACGGCGACATCAACGACCAGCACAGCGCCGACAATCCAAAGATAGCCCCGGCCATCCAGTCCGGAAGACCAATCTCTCGCGTCAGTGGCGGCAATACGGCGGCAATCAGCATCGTATTGCCAGCCCCGATCGCCATCAATGAGAAGAACAACAGGAAGAAAGCGTTGCGCCGGTCCGGTCTGGACACGTCTGGTGGAATCGTCTGCCCCTCGCTCATTCTCATGTCATCGGCCGGTCTTCTGGAAATGTCCAGCAACAAGAAAATGGTGCCGTAAGGACAGCCGGGCTTCCGATTTCACGTCAACAAGTGTCAGGTTGAAAAGCGTTTGCATTGGACAATGCCCCACCCTCGTCATAATCTTGCTAAAGGGTTAATCTAAGGAGCTGGGAGTATCTTGGGAAACACACGGGGATATCTCACATGCTGCGGAAACTGATATCGACGCCGGGCCGCCTCGCGCTCGGAACTGCTTTGGCCAGCCTGCTCGTGCTGTCCTCATGCGACCAGCAAGACACAAGGCTCGAACGCGCTCGTGATCTCGCCGAGGCAACTATGGACCAGTTGAGCGGTCGGACCATTGTTGAACCGGACGCTCCGAAACCGCTGGAAGCAGCTGACGTCATGGACCGAGCCATTGCCGGTACGCTGCGCAATGACATGAATTTCGAAACGGCAAGCGCGAGCCCGATGTTTGCGGTCGGATCGATCATTGCCAAGCCACGGGACATCCCCCCTGCTGAAGCCATGGCGGTCGTGGAAGACGATGAAGTCTTCCTGGAAGATCCGGAAGCCTTTGACGAATTTTCCGACGATCCGGTCGAGGCTGAAAGCGCCCCTGCTGCAGAGTCCGATGCCACCGCACCGATCACTTCTGCGCCTGCCCCGTCACGCAGCCTGTCGGTTCAGCCTGCACGCGTCATGCCCAAGGTGAAGCTCGACCCAAAAGCACGAGAAAAAACTCTGCAGGAAATTGACAAGGCATCCAGGCAACTGGAACAGACCGCCGCGAAAGAACCATCGCCAACGGCGCGCACCCGGTCCCTCAATCCCCGTTCCCTGGAATCTGCACCGGTTCAGGAAAAAGTCGCAGCGCGCAAGCTTGCGCGTCGTTCTGTTATCAGTCGTGATGCCATTACAGCGCAACGCGATGCCAATTCCGTAATGCTGGACACATTGTCGAAGTATGGAATGGGCGGCGAAGTGGCCCTGTCTCGCGAGGGGCAGATGGTCATACAAATCGGCGAGGATGGTGGCAGCCCCACTCGGTTCACGCCAGCCGGATCCCCTCGCAACACGATGCAGAATTTCCTCGCCGTCGATGCGAAACTCGAATGCCCAGACAATCCTGATATGGTCACCGTTCAGTCGAGCCCGGTGCTCGCGACAGAATGTATCGTGAAAGACCTGAAAGCGTCTGGTCAGTTCGAATATGTCGAGAAAGACTATATTTTCGAAAACCAGTTCGCTCGTAAACCACACCCCGACACACCGGCCACCGGAACCGATGTGACCCCGGACGTCATCACCGACACAACCATCACCCCGAATGACCCGCTTTGGGAACTTCAATGGCATTTCCAGAACAATGGTACAGGCGAAGGCGAGTCCGTAGGGGGCTCAAGCTTCCAGGAATTCTGGACCCGTCAGGGCACAGATGGATCAGCAGATGTTGTCGTGGCTGTTGTAGACACCGGCCTGCAACTGGAACACCCCGACATCAAGGATTCCCCCAACATCGCACCGGGTTGGGATATGGTCTCCGATCCACGTATGGGAAATGATGGCGACGGCCGTGACGGCGACCCGAACGATCCGGGCGATCTCTGTGATCCGTCGGTCCCATTTGCAGAAGACACATTTCACGGCACACATGTGGCGGGAACGATTGGCGCAGCCGCGACCAACAATGCCTCAGGGGTCGCGGGCGGGGCGTGGAACGTCAAAATCGTTCCAGTGCGCGCGCTCGGCAAATGTGGTGGACGTCTCTCCGACATCAATGATGCCATCCGGTGGGCAGGCGGCCTGATCCCGGCCGAGGATGCGGAAGGCAACGAGATCTGGAACGACAATCCGGCTGACGTAATCAACCTCTCCATCGGGCTGTTTGAATACTGTCCTGCATCGCTGCAGGATGCGATTGATTCGGTCACTGAGCGTGGTGTGCTGGTCGTCTCGGCAGCCGGCAATGCCCGCGTTGCGACGCAGTATTATGCGCCGGGTGGCTGCGCGAATGTGATCACAGTCGCCGCCGGCGATGCCCGGGGACATATAGCCCCCTATTCCAATTTCGGACCGGAAGTAGATCTCCTCGCCCCTGGTGGAGACCTGACACGGGACGACAATGGGGACGGTCGTCCAGATGGCGTCCTGTCCACCAAGGCTGCAACGAATTGCTATGACCCGGTCACGGGTGAAGCCGTCGAAGACTGCTTCTACGCTTTTGAACAGGGCACATCGATGGCAGCGCCGCATGTCTCAGCAGCACTTGCCCTCCTCAAGGCACGCGATCCTGACGCCACGCCGGAAGAGCTGAAAGCCACCCTGCTCGCTGCATCCAGCCCGCGATCTGCGATGCAATGCTCTGGCTCATGTGCACTCTACCCGGGCACCACTCCGATTGAGGGAAGCCCCGACATGTGCACACGTCCATGCGGTCAAGGCTTGCTCGACCTCGCCATGGTGCCGGAACGGCCGACCGGCGGTGGCGGAGACTGATGCCAAAACGGCGCCCTTCTCCCGTCCATCTCGGCGGGCCGCTTGGCCTTGCAGGGGTCACCCTGCTGGCCAGCGCGGTGGGGTTGGTTATCGTGGGGAGTGATGACCGCAATAGCTCCCAATCACGGCCTGAACAGGACAGCCCCGCCACACAGGCGGCGACCGACCCACGTCCGCCAATCGGCACCGTGGGTGTAGAACAGGTCAAGCCTGCTGCCGTCAGTGGCAGCAGCTCGTCCAGTTCGAGCGGTGCGGAAGTCACCTTTATCGTCCGCCTCAAAGGGCGGTCTGAAGTTGATACGATTGCGCGCAATTTCAAACGCGATCGCGAGACCGCTGATGCGGCATATTCGGATCTCGTAGAAGACATCCCCATCCTGAAGGATTTCCGTCTCGTGGGCGCCAGCTATTCCGGCGAAATCAATCTGGTGTACCAACTGCCCGCCGGTGTCGAGGCGACACGCGGGCGAATTGAAGAAATCCGCCAACAGATATTGTCAATTGATGGCGTCGCCTATGCAGACCCTGACTTCGTAGCTCATCCCGGAGAGGACAAACGCAAATGACATCTATCCGTACCATCCTGATTGTCGGTGGGTGCGCGCTCTCGCTTACCGCATGCGACTTCTTGATTGCGAGAGACCGCGACGAACCAGCACCGGTTGAAACCCAAGAGCCGGAAATTGCTCCTGCAGAAGAAGCTACGCTCGTTCCAGATCAACCTGACGGTCCGGTGATGGTCGCCAGCACTGCAACAATCGACTGGGACGCTGCACGAGCAGATCTTGCTGCCACACCCAGCGAGCAGCGCGAGACGAGTTTCCAGGTGGAATCCGGCGGCACCGCGCCGCCCGTACCGGTCTTGCTTCCAACCGGCATCGTCGTGCCACAGGGCGCCGAGAGTGGCATCCGCTTTCAACCCATGTCGGACGGCTATTTCGCTGCCTATCCCGGCATAGACTATGACATTGTCGTCAATGGCACGAATGAAGTCATTGGAGTTGATACCGCCAATGCCCAAGACGATACGCCCGTCCTGACCTACACGCCAACGATGAGTGGTGCACAAGTCTCGTTCTCTCGTTATGGCGCAGACTACCTCGTGGAATTTGAATGCAAATCCATCAAGGGAGGTGAAGCCGACTGCATCACGGAGCAAGAAGCTCTCGATGTGACCAACAAGCTAGTAATTGCGGGGACGCGTTGATGAAACCAACACGATTGCTGCTGCTGGCGAGCGCAGCCCTCATGCTGTCCGCCTGCGACTTTGTCAGATTTCCGGGAGATGGCGGACCAAGTCCGACAACGCCGGATGCGGGGCCTGCTGTACCGCCCGGAGCGCCCGGACCTCCGCCGCCGTCTGCGCCGGTCGACAATCCCTATGGGGCAGACGGTGAGGACACACCAACGGACCCTGCGGATGATGCGGAAGATACAGCCAACTCGCCTGATACGGATGATCTCGGGGACGGACCTGATCCAGTAGACGCCGACAACCCCGCTACCGATCCGATTGATGTCGACACCCCCACCGACGACATTCCCGACGTCGACACACCAGATACTGATCCCGCGACAACTCCTGAAGATGATGACGCTTCGGACCAGGACACCAACCCTGAAACGGATGCTAACACCGATACGGACACGGATACCGAAACACCGGGCGACACGCTTGATGACACGGACATTCCGGCTGAAGATATCAGTGATGATGATGGCGACGACGCTGCCAGCCTGCCCGACCCTGTTGAGCCGGTCGAACCAACCTTCAGCTATTTTGAAGCCGGAGCGCTTCTGCCTGGCTCAGGCCAAGGTGCACCGGAGCAGATTGCATACGCACCTGATCTTGTATTTCCTATCGCGGATGCACCAACTTACCTACAGTCCCAAGTGTTCAGCTTTGGCGGGGGTGTCGCGGGGGGCGACCAGTGCGATTCCCGCAACTACGCCTATCCATGGCGGGACAATTTCTGCGAAGTACGCAGCGCCAATCGGACCTCTCCTTACTGCCCCCAACCCAAGGTCCACCAGGGGCAGGACATTCGGGTCGGCACACCACAGGAATGCAATACACTGCGCAGGACAGCTGCCAGTGACCGCACCCTGCACAAGGTTGTCGCGGTGTCTGATGGTGTCATCTCACACGTTGGCACTTACAGCGTGAATCTGCGCGCAGGCGGACGTATCTTCAAATACATGCACATGAACATGGACAAGCTGCAGGTAAAGGCGGGGGACCCAGTCGAGGCCGGCCAGCATATTGGGTATGTCTCGAATGATTTCGGCGGCACGCCCACAACGTTTCACCTTCATTTCGAAATCACACAAAATGATGGTGGTGCGGGCTGGGTTCACGTCCCGCCATATCTCTCGCTGGCTCAGGCTTATGAGCGTCGGGAAGGCGGTCCTGGTGAGGTAGTTGAAGCCGGAAATGTCGGCGTCGCTACCACGCCATTCGTAATCCCCGAGGGCATGGAAATCATCGAGTGATCCGGAATCAGGCCGGCTTGAAGGTCAGCGCAACGCCATTGTTGCAATACCGCAAGCCGGTGGGTTCCGGCCCATCCTCGAATACATGCCCCTGATGGCCCAGGCATTGGGCGCAGTGGTATTCCGTGCGCACATAAATCAGCTTGCGATCAGGTTTGGTTCCCATGGCGCCCGGCAAGACATCATAGAAGCTCGGCCAGCCCGTGCCGGAATCGAATTTGGTGTCCGATGAAAACAGGGCGAGGTCACACCCGGCGCAATGATAGGTACCTGTGCGGGCCTCCTTGTTCAGGTCCGATGTAAAGGGACGCTCGGTACCCTCTTCCCGCATAACGCCGTAGGCGGCCGCGCTCAAGCGCGCACGCCAGTCATCATTGGTAAGTCGGCGCCATTCGGAATCAGCATATTGCTCCTCATTATCGGCGTTTTCAGCGTCTGCTGCTTCCGATGTAGAATTGATGGAACAGGCGGCAAGGCCCAGTGAAGCGGCGCCGGACAGGAGCAGCGAGCGTCGGGAAATCGTGTGGGTCATGCGGTTCATACGCGGGACCATACCGAAAGGTTCAGTCCCGCACGACACACAAGCGCGTGAGCATCATGTCAGCCAGCTTCCTCGACCCAGACTTCACCGTCGAGGTCCTCCAGCTTGCCCTGCAGGTGAGCGCGGACATCTGCGACAGCCTGATTGTAGACGGCCGGACCGAGCGTCGTCAGCATCAGGTCGACGATGTCATCTGCCCGAAAATCGCTGAGGCGCTCGTCAAATTCGGTTGCAAACAGAGTTTGCAAATGGCCACGCAACGTCGCGCGACGCTCCTCGGTCAGTTCAAGCGCCTTCATCCTCATCTCCCTTGGGCAGGTTCCGCCCGAAGTTAACTGCCCCAGAATCCTGGCCCGCATCAATGATGGCCTTGCGGATTGAACGGGCGCGATTGAACTCGTTGAAAAGCGTTTCTCCGTCGCCCCAACGGATCGCGCGTTGCAGCGCGGCAAGATCCTCGGAAAACCGGCCAAGGCACTCAAGTACGGCGTCCTTGTTGTTCAGGAAAACATCGCGCCACATGACAGGGTCGGAGGCGGCGATACGGGTGAAATCCCTGAAACCACCAGCAGAATACTTCACGACTTCGCCCTGCTCGACGGTCTCCATATCGAACGCGGTTGCAACGATGTTGAACGCAATCAGGTGTGGCAGGTGCGAAGTGATCGCGAGGACCCGGTCGTGCCGCGCTGCATCCATCGTTTCAACCGTTGCGCCAAGTTGCGTCCAGAACGCCTCCAGCGTCGATACAGCAGCGTCGTAATTGTCGTCCCCGTCTGCCAGGGGTGTCAGAATGTGCCAGGCATTCTGGAACAGGGTCGGAAAGCCCGCCTCCGGACCGGATTGCTCCGTACCGGCAATGGGGTGGCCCGGGATAATGTGCACGCGGCCATCGGCGGCGGCCGCAAGCGCTTCGGTGGCTTGGCCTTTCACTGAGCCCACATCGGTCAGGACGGCTCCTGCCTTCATCAGCGGCACAGCGTCCGCAGCAACGGCCTGCAAGGCACCGACGGGGACACAGAGGAACACGCAATCTGCCTCTGCCACAGCAGTGGCAAGATTGTCCGCGACATCCCCCAACGCAATTCCAGCGGCGCGCTGGCGCACATCTTCGCTGGAATCATAAAGGTTCACAGTCCCAGCCGCGCCGTACTGCACAGCCGCCCTCGCGATGGACGCGCCGATGAGGCCGGCGCCAATGATGGCGATCTTGTTGAAGACGGGTTCGGTCATGGTGTTCCTGCAGTCAGATTTCGCCCGTTCTGGTGCGGAATACGGCGACCAACGTCAAGGCCTTCATGCCCCTGCAACCATCTACCGCAGATGACACCAACCAAGCGGTCCTTACATAGGTATGGAAAGTGCCGGTAAAGGTCTGACCAAGCATCCGGCTCAAAGAGGTCCAGAATCATGAGCCACCCCTCCCCCATCATTTCCGGTATCCGTCAGCGATGCGGCCAGTGCGGCGAAGGCAAATTGTACAGCTCCTACCTGAAGCTCAACGAATCCTGCCCCGTTTGCGGACGTGACATGACGGCGGCCGATACAGCAGACGGCCCGGCCTTTTTCGTAGGTTTCGGTGTGCTGCTATTGCTGGCGCCGTTTCTGTTCCTGTTGCCGATGAGTCCGCTGCCCCTGGTGCCGATGGTCATTGCCTTCATCGCGCTATGTGCGGCCGTGATTGGACTATGCTTGTGGTTGTTACCGGTTGCAAAAGGCGTGTTGCTGAACCTTCAGCTCCACCATGGCGCTGAACAGGCAAGCTTCAAGTCGGAAGACCAGAACTAGCCGGACACAGCCTGTTCGTCGCGCTCACCAGTGCGAATCCGGATAATGCTGTCGAGATCGTAGATGAAGATCTTGCCGTCACCGATTGTGCCCGTATTGGCGGCCTGCGTGATGGCCTCGGCGTAGCGCTCGGCCGAGGCGTCAGGGCAGGCGACTTCCACTTTGACCTTGGGCAGGAGGCGCACTTCGTATTCCGCGCCGCGATAAACTTCGGTTTTGCCAAGCTGGCGACCATAGCCGCGCACTTCCGATACGGTCAGTCCTGTCGCGCCAGCTTCGGACAGCGCGTCAATCACCGCATCCAATCGGCTCGGCTTGAAGATGGCTGTTACGAGTTTCATGGCACGCAATCCTTTGATCTGTAATGCGAATTAGGAGTTTCTAAACTACCGAGGCGCGCGTAGCGGCGTCAATGGCTTTCGCGACCATTGCTTGTCGCAGGCCGCGCCAGACGCACTTTTTCGGTCACTGGTGCTGTAGCGCCGCCTCCAGGAGAGGCATAAAGGCGTTTCACTGCCTCCACCAACACCACGCCACCGAGCCCCGGCGCGAGCATTCGGCCCATCACTTCCCAGCCTTCGGCCCCCGAACTCACCAAAGGTGTCGCCATTGGCGGCATGTAAAGCGCACTACTGGACGCTGTAACCTGAAACAGCCCGATCGAAAGCAGATTCATGAGCTGGGCGCGTGTCCAGGGGCGGCCTTGGCCAAACGGCGTCTTGGTCGCGCGCGACCACAAGCCGGACCGGTTGGACGCCGCCAATACAATACGACCCTCTGGAGCCGTTATCCGCCAGATTTCCCGCAAATAGGCTCGCGGATTGCCCGATTCCTCGATCCCATGCAGCACGATCACACGATCAAACATGCCGTCCGGAAAGGGCAGCCGAACATCGCCTATGGCGACCGCCGCATTGCCGCGACCGAACGGGTCCCATGAGACAGGTCCATGATCGAGCGGGATACCTGCCACGCTGCGCCCCGGCGCAGCACCAAAGGCCTCGAGCACCGGAATGGCGTATCCCAGACCCAGCAGAGAGAGGCCGCGCGCATCTCCCCAGAGATCCGTCAGCTTGCCGGACAGGATGCGCGTCGCTGCCTGCCCCAAAGGCGAGGCATAGAAACGTTGCAAGGTGACGGCATCCTGACGCATGAAGTGGCCTGTGCTAGTCTGGTCTGCAGGAGACGCTAATGACGAAAATCAACCTCGACATACACAAATTTCCCTGCCTGAACGATAATTACGGCTATCTGGTTCATGAACCTGTCTCAGGAAAGACTGCGGCAATCGATACGCCGGATGCCGAAAAGTACCTTGCCGAGGCCGATCGTAGAGGCTGGACGGTTACGCACATCCTGAACACGCACTGGCACCCCGACCATGCGGGCGGGAACTTGCGGATCAAGGAAGTCACGGGATGCACCATTTACGGACCAGCCGGTGAAGCGGAAAAAATTCCCGGCATTGATGTGAAACTATCCGAAGGCGATATCGTCGAATTTGGGCGTACGAACGCGCGCGTGATGGATGTGCCCGGGCATACGCTAGGCCACATCGCCTATCATTTCTCAGATCAAGACGTCGCATTTGTCGGAGACGCTGTCTTTGCACTAGGTTGCGGCCGTGTTTTTGAAGGCACGATGGAGATGATGTGGAACAGCCTGACCAAGCTGAAAGCTCTGCCGCCAGAAACCCAGCTCTACTGCGCGCATGAATATACACAGGCCAATGCAAGGTTTGCCGTCACGGTCGACCCGCAGAATAAAGCACTGACGGATTACGCGCTCTGGATTGACGAGCGTCGTGCAGAGGGCCTTCCAACTGTTCCAACGAGGTTGGACAAAGAACTTGCCACGAACCCATTCTTGCGTGCCGACGATCCTGTACTCCAGGCGGCGATGGGTCATCCCGGCAACACCGTCGAAACCTTCGCCGAAATACGTGGACGCAAGGACCGCTTCTGATGCGGGGTATTTCCGGAGATCTCGGCGCCCGAGAGATCATCCGCATGCTGGATCTGACCCCTCACCCAGAGGGAGGACACTTCCGGGAAACGTATCGCGCGCCGACATCGGACGGCAGCCGCGCCAGTTCCACGATGATCTACTATCTGCTGCAAGCTGACGAAGTCTCGGCATGGCATAGGGTAGATGCTGACGAATTCTGGCTATGGCATGCGGGCGGCCCTCTTTCCCTCACGCTATCGCCACCCGACGGCCAAGGGGCAAGTGCGGTGACGCTCGGTCCTGACCTGCGGGCTGGGCATCGCCCGCAACTTGTCGTCCCTTCGCAACACTGGCAGACAGCGGAAACGCTGGGCGCATGGACACTGGTCAGTTGTATTGTTGCCCCGGGCTTCGAATTTAGCGGGTTTGAAATGGCCCCCCATGATTGGCGTCCAACCGTCTAGCGACGAGCCTTGAGGGCGCGCACCATGACTGGTGAAATCAGCGTCACCATCAGACGCTCCAACGGGCCGTTCGCAAATTTCCTGAAATACTTCACAAGGCTGCGCGCCTTGTGCTCGACCACAGCCTCAGAGGGAACGTCCGACGTCGACCCATAATGCAACGCGCCCGCATGAGGTTGATAGACTACGCTACCGCCAGACTTCAGGACCCGGCGACAAAGGTCGACATCTTCGACGTGCAGAAAATAGCCCTCGTCGAACCCTCCCATCTTGCGAAAGGCCTGACGATCCATCATGAAAAAGGCACCTGACACTGCACCAACTTCGATGGAGTTTCGGGGCGGCGGGTCATTTTCCAACGTCCACTTCCCCAACCCCATCGCACGCAAGAGCGTCAGCGTGTTGCGTCGTGCGCCTCGCTCCTCACGACCGTGGATATCAAAAATCTTGCCGCCGACCAGGACGGGTTCAGCACGCTTCTCCATTGCCGCCACAAGTCTTGCAAGCGAACCGCGGCGCAGAACCGCATCCGGATTGATGACGAGAAGCAGATTGCCGAGCGCCCCCGCCGCACCCTTGTTCACCCCGGCCCCAAAACCGGGATTCGTGCCATCACGGACGATGTGGACTTTATCTGAATTTGCCTCGAACTCATCGATCCAGGACTGTTCCTCTGGCCGATTTCCGTTGTCGACAATGATAATTTCAGAAATGTCCGGATCGGACTTCAGGGCATAGAGACATTCATGCAAGCGAGGGCCGGTATGATAGGTCACAACGATCGCCGTAATTGTCGGGAGAGTCATCCAAGCGATCCTCTCACACGGCGAGACAGAACAATCAGCGCAACGACAGCGAGCGCCAAGGTAGACCAGAAAGCTTCATTCCAGACACTATAGGAAAAACTGAACAGGCAGAACGCCGCCGCCAGCATGCCGCCAATCGCGTAGTGAATATCCGCGCGTAAATTGTGCCCAATTGGCAGTCGCCATCCGATCAGCAGAACGGCGAGTGCCGCAACAAATGCACCAACTGCGCCCGTCTCGGCCCATATCTGCAAGGCCATATTGTGCGGATGCCCCGGAACGACCGGATACCGCGCCCAGAAATCCGGCAACTGCGCCATCCATTCCGGATAGGCTGCATACGTGTCCTGCCAGGATTTTGATGCTTCGATACCATGCCCCATCAGCGGTGCCTCCTGAATCTTCCCGATCACGACTTCCCACGACCAGGCGCGAGACTGGAAAGACCCCGGCAAGTTCACACCACTTCGCTCCAGCATGTAGAGCAGTCCACTCATCAAGACCGGCGCCAGCGCAATATAGGCAGCGACAGTCGTGAACAGGCCGCGCAGGCCATACTTTGGGAAGACCCGAACAATAACGAAAGCGACGAGCATCAAAGCCGCGCCAAACATGGCGGCTGACGATCCGAGAACGCCGAAGCTGACAAGGCTGGCCAGCGCAATCATCAGTGCGAGCCCCTTCCATGCCAAGCCTGGCCGGGCCCCAACATATGCTACAAGTATAGGCAGTACGAGCGCAAAAGCGTTCGCACCCCGATCAAGGTTCTGAAAGCCTGAGGAATGATTGAGCGGATCATCCCCGTAGAAGACGGGCATCACTGAAGTCGCGAAGACCGGGCTGAGCAGGATCAGCAGACCATGTATGGAGAGGCTTCCCAATATCAGGCGGGACGAGATCTGTGCGCGCCCGGGCGCAGTTCGCAATGCACCGGCTATCAAGAGCGTGGTGAAGAAAAGCGTCAATATGATGCGCAGCCCGGCGGACCGAATGGCAAAGTCGCCGCCCATCAATGTCCCACTGATGATTCCTCGCGAGACCGGAGACCAGGACTCACTCGCAACGGCCCAGACCAGAAAGGCCATGCCCGCCAGCAGGTAGTGGGCGGGACGGATACCGGGCCGTGCAACAAATAATGCAGGAATCGCAGCCAGCGCGAGCAGCAGGACGTTACCTTGCGTCCCTGCCATGGAGGTCAAAGGCCACAACAGGAAGGCCGCGGCGAGAAAAGGTGCGTAGCTCATGCCGCGCATCTTTTCGTGTTCCGCAGTACCTGTCACCTGTTGATCCGGACTAGTCGGACTTCAGGTCTGGTGCGAGGGCTTCTTGGGCGAGATCGCGGCAGGCATCCTCCAGCGAGATCATTTGCTGACCATTGCTGCCAAGCCGACGCAACGCCAGTGTACGGTCCTCAGCCTCACGACCACCAACCACCGCAATGATTGGCACTTTCTGAACCGAATGCTCGCGAACCTTGTAGTTAATCTTCTCATTGCGAAGATCGGTCTCGACGCGCAGTCCGGCCTTGCGCAGAGCAGCCGCTGCTTCCTCAGCGTACTCGTTCGCTGCGTCTGTGATCGCCGCAACGACAACTTGCACCGGTGACAGCCACATAGGGAAAGCGCCGGAAAACTCCTCGATCAAGATACCGATAAAGCGCTCCATCGAGCCCAGGATGGCGCGGTGCAACATGACCGGGCGCTGCTTTGAACCGTCCGACGCCGTATATTCAGCGCCGAGACGCTCTGGCAGAACATAGTCCAGCTGCAACGTACCACATTGCCAAACCCGGCCGATCGCGTCCGTGAGTTGGAATTCAAGCTTGGGTCCGTAGAAGGCCCCTTCCCCGGGCATGATCTCACAGGGCAGGCCCGCTGCATCAACGGCGTCCTGCAGGCCTTTCTCGGCCCGGTCCCAGGTTGCGTCATCCCCGGCCCGGACATCCGGACGTGTGGAGAGTTTCACGGCGATATTCTCAAAGCCGAAATCCCGGTACACGTTTTCGAGCAGGCGACAGAAGCGGATAGACTCCTCGACGATCTGGTCTTCACGGCAGAAGATGTGCGCATCGTCCTGCGTGAATTGACGGACCCGCATGATGCCATGCAGCGCGCCATGCGGCTCGTTGCGGTGGCAACACCCGAATTCCGCCAAGCGCAGCGGCAGGTCGCGATAGGATTTCTGGCCCTGTTTGAAGACTTCGACATGCGCCGGACAGTTCATGGGTTTCAACGCCATAAGTTTGGCATCGTCAGGCACCGAAATGTCCACGCCTTCATCACCTTCAGGAATGAAGTCCGGCACGATGAACATGTTCTCGCGATACTTGCCCCAGTGACCGGATTTCTCCCACTGAACCGAATCCATCAATTGCGGCGTCTTGATCTCTTCATAGCCGGCCGCATCGAGACGCCGGCGCATATAGGATTCGATCTGCAACCAGATCTGGTAGCCTTTCGGGTGCCAGAAGATGGACCCGGCTGCCGCCAGGCCGTCGAGATGGAACAGGTCGAGCTGCGTCGCGAGTTTGCGATGGTCACGCTTTTCGGCCTCTTCGAGGCGTAGCAGATGCGCCTTGAGGTCTTTCTCATTGGCCCAAGCCGTGCCGTACATGCGCTGAAGCATTTCGTTCTTGGAGTCGCCACGCCAATAGGCGCCCGCCAGCTTCATCAGCTTGAAGGCCTTCGGCAACTTGCCCGTGCTGGGCAGGTGCGGGCCGCGACAAAGGTCGAACCAGTCGCCTTGCTTGTAGACTGTGATTGCTTCGCCCGGCGGAATGATGTCGTC